>JGI24158J21664_10001299_pt1 | contig 27680 bp, 16 predicted proteins | sample Ectturendosymbi3_FD_21664 | JGI IMG/M metagenome (IMG submission 21664) | reverse complement strand
ATTAACAGTTACGTAAGACCTGCATCTTTGCTACTGTTTACCTGACATCAACAAACTACTAATCTCCCTATAGTTATAGTAGCCTACCTACACTTTCCAACGTCTAGGGGCGTACGTACTGAAATAGATAATGCGACACAACACATTTAATTGTTACATATTTGTTACATTGTTGCATATTTGTTACGTAATGATAATACAATAATTTCCCGATCTAATAGAAAACTGTAACATTTAGAAATGCTTCGCGACCCACCTGAAATATCTTCGCGACCCACCAATTGGTCGCGACCCACTGGTTGGGAAGCACTGCCCTAAGGGTTTTTTCGGTCTCCCAACTACAAGCTTGGGAATGCTTTCAAGTGTTTACAAATAGTGTTTGTTTTCATTGCTTCGCACCCGGTTTTTGCAGCAAACAATACAACACAATACGTGATCTGAAATACTGGAAACATGCAAACCTATTGCAAAAAATACTCACCTAGTTAGTTTGACAACTATTTCGGTAGATTCGCCAATGGTCAAGAACGAAGAAACATCCATTTGCAGTTCAGATAGAATTTCTTCGCTGCATATTATCTTGCTCAGTCTTTCTTCAGATCTTGATACTGTGTTTTGTACAACGGCGCTGATTGTTTGACACCCAACAGTCGAAGGCCTGTGAAAGTTCGTCATGAGTTGTTTGTTTTTTTGCAGTTACACTAAAGTTGCGAAAAAATAGCATTTTTCAGTTCTGTTGTCGAAGAAACATCTTTTACTGAGTAGGGGACAACCGTAGCGGCAACAATCGTATTTCAGGAATAAACCTGTCAGAATGTGCAACAACCGACATGCTGTTAGGCAACAAGTGCTGGGGAGCCAGATTATGAAAGACATAATATGATTTTCTGAAGCCGCCATGAGTTAACACAGTATATTTGCAAAAGGCATATTGTATTGGTTAAAACTTTCAAACATAAAACCTAAACACAAACCAGATTACAGCATTAGGAAGCCCTGTCCACCATAGACGTAGCCAAGGGGGGGCAAAGAGGCCATGCCCCCCCGGCAATGTTTTAGAAAATATAGTCATTTTGTGCGATGAGAAGCGTTTTTCCAAACAAAATAGTGTGATTCGCTTAAAATCAAACATTGGGGCCCCCCAAAATTTTTGGGCTGGCTACGCCACTGCTGTCGACTTGACACAAATTGAGCCCCAAAGATACTTCACCGCGGTTGAATTCCTCAAGCCACTTTTGTCCAAAACTCGCGAAGTTGATGTTCTTTCCGGGAACACTTCAGCCAACATTCTTTAGATTTTATGCATGGCAAAATTGCAAAACCCTCACCAAAACTTACGTGATAGAAATAGTGGAGGAATAAGGCGCATTGTGTCTTTTTGAGTTTGACCTGACTTGGTTGCTAACATACCACGTTACAGTAAAATTGGAGCCTGCAGACAATATAAGGAAAAAAACAGTATAATTTTATTGCGAGTGACTATTGCGAAACAGCAAGCCAAACTGAAATCCACTGGAACTGAACGTTTGCGACAAAGTCGCAACAGACCTTTGCCAACTTTCAACGTCGCCTTGACAGGTACACCCATGGCAACGTAACGCAGTTCCGGATGGATGACCATCGTCACATCTTCGACCGACTCTTCAACAAGAATAATGCACACCTCATCGTCAGCCAGGTGAGTTTGTGTATCGCTGACGTAGATGGCGTAAATCCCGTGCTCAGTAAACCTATGACGTAGAGGCGACGTATGGGGAATGCGTCGGCTCCTTGTCCTGTCCGAAGCAAAGGTGATCATTCCATAAAATAGTTGGAATTTTGCGCAGGTCAAACAATGACGAAAAACGACCAACACATTTGTTGAAGCCACGCTAACAACGCAGGAAACACAAGCAATCGTCATTCACACAGACAATCCTGATGGCGTCATTCATTCGTATGCCGTTTATGCTTGTGTTTCATCAAAGTAAATTTGTTAGCGCCGTTAACAAGCGTATACTTTTCAACTACCTCGACGTAGTTATCCTCGTGTTCATGAAATGTATTTGTGTGTTCCTTGTCATTGCGATGTATGCTTAAGTCTCGCACGTTGCGTGTTGGAGTGAAGACGTTATACACAATAAACTAAATCTTCTTCCAATCATAAGAGGTTCAATGAAAAATAACGTGAAAGAACGACAAACTAACACAGATCTGAGAGGTTGTCACTAGTACGTGAATTGGCGTAAGTATTGACCTTATAATACTGAAGAAAGCAACATGCCGACCTGGAACACATCTTCAACCACCAACCTTTCTAGTAAAGCATTATGTGAAACTTTTAGGACAAGGCCAATTCTTATCGAATATGTTTCTCATTCGATGGTAATTTGATCGTGATTGCGAACAATAAAGCCTGGGCTGCTTATGTGGCATAGATGGCTTGAATTGAAAAATTTTTAAATGTGGTTTAGTTTCAATAGGCTCACTGGTGTTGTGTAATCCCTTAGCAGTGTCACGAGTAGTCTGCGGTGCTCATCTCCACTCTCTTGGGCTGAGGTCACGCGGGCTGCTTTCGTAGTAAATACTGCATTGGTGGAAAGTCAGTGGCAGCGCCGCGCGTAAATCTTTTTCTTGCACCCCCCCATTAATCCCCAGCACGACCCGCACGATTTTTTAGCTGTACGTCGGAACACATTGAAGGCTTTTGAAACGTGACAGATTTTAAGACAATCAGAAAAACAATACGTATTTTCGCTAAAGTGGCTAAGATGAGTTTTGCAAGGATCAAAAGCTGCATCTGAAGTTGAGCCAGGCCCGTTGCCACGGGGGGCTTTGGTGGGCTTAGCCTGCCAAACAAAGCTCCATGCCCCCCAAATTGAAGTATGAAACACTACAAATCAGTGGAATTTTTGTCAAATTTCAATGTCAAGCCCCCCCTGCACAAACGTAAAGCCTACCCGCGCAAACGTAAAGCCTCCCTGTTGACGACTTTCTGACGACTGTTGTGAGCTGAGACTCGTTTTTTCAGTTTCTGTCTAACCTGTTCTTCTTTTCAAGTAAATTATGGTATTATTCGAACTATTTGTTTTCTAAGGAATGAAATTGCCGTTCTGTTTCTGTGATTTAGTGAAAAGATTGATCGGCGGTCATCAAGTAACCAACCCCGTAAGGAATGAAAACCAGTGTCAGCGCGAAAGAGAACATTTGCCAAATAAAGCTAAGCTAGTTACAACCAAACAAGGCAAAAGTATGACTCAGTGTCACAGAAGTCATAAACCCTTGTCTTTGCCACATGCATTCCACAAACGAAAACACCAAGCCATGATAATACACCGATGTTTTAAATATATGCAAAAGTTGAAAATTAGCTTCGTGCAATTTCAATGATCCATAGTTCGCACATTGTATATGCAATGGCTCTAATGAAAATCTTAAATGAACTAGCGCGGATAACTGAAGCACGAAAAGATGCGGCAGCAACATCTGACACAAAAATGATCACCCACCAGTGTGCAGATGATTGCAAATCTCCTTTCCAGGCATTTTCGTTGCTATCATCCCGTTTATCGATGATCCATGTAAAAAGTAATCCATAACCTCCTCTCACTGACATTCTACGTAAAGAACAACAGTGCGTTTACATTAGATCAGGTAAATCCCAAAAAAATGAAACTAAGACAAAGTGATCAATGTTTTCTTTATGCTCTATAGATTTGTCGTTCGTGTCTCTAATTTTCTTGTACTCGCTTTCCTACCCTTGCAGGGTAAACAATCAAACCTTTTCTCCGCACTGTCAATATCGTCCGTTATCAACTGATATCTGGCGTTGCGTTCTTGCATTTCTGATTGAAAACCTTTTTTTTCAGATAAGGTTTTTTCTCGAATAGTTTCCGATCTTATTCAAACAAGGGGTTTAAAGATGAAGCTTTTGTCGGTTGTAGAGGCCGGAATGCTTTATAAGGTGATTTAGAATAAGCTGTTGGGAAAAAGCTGTGCAAGGAACCTCATTTCTGATTTGATGCACAACACGAAATAGTCGTATCGCATTTATAGGGCAAATTTTATACTAATCTTTGCAACCATAGTCTCAGTCTTTAAGCTATAGTCTCACGATGCCAGGTGGTGCGTCTTCACCACAGAAGTGCACTGCAGCGTCGACTCTTTCAGATTGTTGCCAACGATCCGGAAAGAACGATCAAGACGTGCGGAGGGCTGAGACGAGGAGTTGGAAAGCTGAAAAAGAATGTTGTCACAGAAAATGGAAAAGCGCGGTTAGAAACACATCTCGTATACGTCACCTTATCCAACATCCACCCTCAGTGATTCCATAGGGACTGAGCAAACGACATAAACAAAACAAGCTTTTTGTAAACAGTGGCGTACGCAGAAAATTTCCATGGGGGGGTTTCATTCAATGACATATGGTGGTCATTTGTATTTGGTGTGGGCTCTTTCTGTGACGTCACAATTTGACATCATATTCATGTTTCCAAACCAATGTTTTGTGAAAGATTGTTGACATAATAGGCATATTCTTCTACACGCACTCCCCTTATTTTTGTAAAAAATCAAGCCCTATACACTTCCCTTATAATAAAGTTTTGTAAAATATCAAACTCAAGGGGGTGGGTTTAACCCCAACCCCCCACCCCTTGCGCACGCCATTGTTTGTAAACAAAACCTGCCTCACATCAGGCGATAAGTGGTTTGCACTTCATGTCCAACTAAGATATATCACTGCGCCACCAAAATTTGCTGCTAATATCGTGAAAATTAGAGTAATTCAAACAATTTGGGTGTCACAATCAAAGAAAAATTTGCCACAATTAAAAGACACCCGTAGCCGCTTTTTGTAAAAAATATACAAAAAAGCAATCTTACTTGAACATCGATGTTGTAGTAACCAGGCTTTTGATACACGTGCTCAAAGTACATATGCAAGGTGCAGTCGTTTTTGTAGCAAAATGTAAAATTGAATCTGGAAGGGCGAAAAAAACATACAATTATTTAAAACACCAAGTTGAACAAATCGTCTGTTTCATCTATACGCTGCATTTTATGGCATTTCCAAAGTGGTTGTTAACGTAACAATTTTATTTACGAGTTCTTTCGACAAACAAAAACAGATAAAATCCCATCATAACTAAATCGTGTTTTCTGCAGCAATGTGCGCTTCTGAACAAGTGTCCTATATTCCTGATTTGACAAGTCCTATATTCCTGATTTGACAAGTCCTATATTCCTGATTGACAAGAAACTATGAAACAACAGCATCCAGGTAAGGTTGCGGATCTTGACAGAAAACGAACCTGGACTTCAAGTCTAGAACTTCGAAGTGACCAACCTATGAGTGTGGTTACTATCGGAAATATTGCAGCCATGAAAATGTGCATTAGACAAGCAGCCCCGGAAGCAAGTTACACAAAACTTACTTGACTTGAGGTGATGCTCTCAGGAAACGGAGATAGGGATCGTACAACTTGTGCGACATTGTTTTTCCATCGCTGAACCGGACGTTGATTTTTGCGGCGTCAGCGGCGGTAACACGAGCGGTGGCCTTGAACGCATGAAACAAATTAAGCTGCAGCAGTGGTTTCGATCAGTGTCTAGCGCAGTTTGGTTGTTTATAAATAATGATCACTGGCCGCTGTGGTCGTGTTGGTAGTCAGCGAATGCTACTGCACTGCGCTTACATCCATGCAATCTCGTTCGCGTCCTTGACGCACTTCCAATTCAGCGAGAAAATTCCGGCAAGGGACTTCTATCATTTACTACGATGTTCCGTTGAAAAAAAGTTACTTTTTTGCATGATGTATATTTGCATTGTATGTGCTTATAAGTTGAGTCATATGAAACAACAGATCTTTCTTTCTTGTCTCGCTGAACTGTCTCCCCGCGCCTAGGCATGAGGGTGATGCAGGAATATTAACAAAAGCAAGTGACACTCTGGAAGACTCAAACCTGAAACACGCTATTTACGGCAGCACACGCACTGAACCAAGCGCACTCACATGGAAACAAACTCTTTCTCCTGCCTGGTAAGTCCCTCGGCGAAAACTGGTGACCTGGGCAGGGTCTGGGCTACCCCTGGTGCTTGTTCTAAGATGCAGGGGGGCGTTTGTTGGGGAAAAACTGTGCAAAATGCCAGGTCCAAACGTTGCGTTTGACGTCGTTGAGCGGTCGGAAAAGTCGTACATGATTGCACGGAAGATGTTGGCGTCGGGAGGCAGTTGCAACGGACACGTCGTTTGGCCAGAACAAAATTCTCTTGTCACTTTCAAATTGTCGATTACAGGAGCGAGAACAGTCATTGACAGCGAAGCAGAAGCCGACCCGAGCTCGTTCGATGCTCGCACTGTCACTTCACACACTCCGCTTCTGTTGAACCTGAACGTCTGCGCGTAAAAAACATGTTTGTCGCGCTAACTAAACAACTCTTGTTTCCATTTGGCTCGAGTTGAATTTACAAACTTATTTCCTGGTCAAAATGGCAGATGCGTAATCATTGCTTTTGGAGTAATTTAGTGAATAGATTTTCTCGCGGTCGATGACCGACGATAGGAATTTGATAAATATTGAAGTCATTCCGTGCATCGCAGTCAACAGTGCTAGATGAAATGTTGTCAGTACAGGAGGACAAGAGCAAAATTTTAAAAATTAATACAAACTAACAAACCTAAGCTGGCCGGGAAGCGAAACAATAATGGTCTCTGAAATAACTGCATTGACAGTCAGGCCTCATGCTAGCAATCCAAAAAATTCAGTAAGATTTCAGATAAAAAGACGACCTTTTCTTTTACACATACATGCTCACTTCGCACTTTCAATGGATTACAGACATTTGTCAGAATCATAGAACGGTTTCAAAAACTGTTAAAAGCTGCTACGTTACAAAAAGAAAATTTCGTTTTGTTCTTCACCTGCTCATCAGCGGTGCAGGTGTTACCCTGGCATTGCGGCCTCAAGTAAGGTTTTGTTTGTCGAATTTCCATATGACAAATATTCCATTCAAAATTTAGGTTAAATCCATCCGTGAGGGAGGCTTCCAGAATGACCGCAGATCCAATCATCACAATGTTGGGTCGACGTTTGTTTGAATTGGACTGCACTGCAAGAGTAAGGCTTCCGATTAACCGGATAGCAGTAAGCAGCTAAAGGGTTTGCGGCAACAGTCCAAGTAATCAACTAAAATTCAAATCTTGAAACAATAAGACTTTTTTTCTTGACAATCACACATAGAGAGCAACTTTAGTCGCGGCCGGACTTGATGTAAGGATCCTTGCTTGATACTAAATCGTTATGCAAGCGATGAAACCGATGCGAGCATTCAACATGTCCTTGACAAATGATGTCCATATAAAATGTCTCCTAAGTGGTTACTATTATCCAATTCTTAACTTATCATAGGTCGCTTGTGTATCTCTCACAGCCCCATAAATACTCAAATAGCCCATCGCAACATATTGGCAAAGCAAAAAGTCCTNGCTAAGTCGGCGGGATTTTACAAGCGATTTTGCTTTTTCAATGACTTTGCAGATGTACATCAGGGAGCATTTTCGAAAATGTTTTTGGCAAATGATTGTTATTTCTACCTAGGAGGATTATACTTTTGGTTTAATACAAGGAGAGATATGTGAGTGGTGAGTTGTTGGCGATGCGCTCTGCAAGAGGGTGAGCTGTCGGGAGGAGTTAGAGGAGGTAGGAGGTGCTTGAATATGAGCAGAAGAAAGGACGAGTTGCGTGAAGACATACAATGTTATGACGAGCTTGCAGGAATGAGTTGAGACTTCTGTGAGAATGAGTGGAAGCGCGATGAATGACAAAGAAGGTGAGTCGCGGCCACGACTTTTTGTTACAGGAATATACCAACTTCTCGAGTTACCTTCTCGCAAGCACTGGGCAGAAAAGCTGTTTTGTTCGTATATGACGTGCATTTAGTGAGTTTCATGAAAAAGCAAACAAAAACAGATTTCTACTTGCTATCTTTCGCCAACAGAAAAAGCAGGTTAAGAAACACAATTTAAAGTCAGTGAGCGCACGGATTTGCGTTAAGGTTTCTTTTCGCCAAGACCAATGTCACGATAAGTAGAAAGTTAGACACCGGTTAGATTCAATCGACAATTGTCACCTTCTTCACGAAGTTACGAAGTTTTAAAACACACACACACAATATAAAAGTAAACCGCATAAACCTATCACAGAAAGAAAAGCACAGCAAGAATATGCTGATAGAAAAGGCGCATTCATTAGAGAAAAATGTGCTTATTGGAGAAATAAAACAAAATGTCACATACATTTATTTTTAAACAGATAGCAACAATCTTCTATTGTTTCACTGTCTTCTTCGGGTAGGCTCTTTTAACACACCAGAACAACAGCAATATTTTCTTAAAACAAACTCTTGGGACGGCTTAGTGTTGCTTAGGCCATTGTTCAAAATGCAAATTTACCTGCGGAACTGAACGCCTTTGATGTACACGTTGGTGCCACTCGTCCGGGTGACGTCATCTTAATTGCAAGGTTTCTTGGCTGTGGCCATTTCACCTCCACGTAGCGTGTCATGGTTTCGCTGGATATCGCGTTACTCGCCGTTGCATCTGCGTAAAACATGACCAGATTTTTATTTAAAAAAACAAAAAGTTTCAACAAGTGGCGTAAACATCAAATCAACCAACATCTTAGAAAAATGAAGAAACTTGTACACTGCAAGTTGAGTTTGAGTGTAAGATGTCACAGCTGCGTTTATAAGTTTGGCCAATGCACAAAACAAATACAATATCAAAACGTTTCGGTGCTGGGGTATCTTACCAGCGAATTTGTACTGTGTTTTACTTTGAATTGTTGTGAAAGCATTGTTTCATCTCATGTACAAGGCACATGTCAATAACTGCTGCACATCATGTGAAACAGAAACACTGTGTGTCGTTGGTCTTCACATGAGGGAATCGGCAAAAAGTTGTAAGCCGACGTGGCATGTACCAAAAGTTCGATGGAACAATACTTTTCCCACACGACCACAGTTGATACGAAAAGTTCAACTTCCATCAGTACTCATTCCAGAAGAAACGTATTGTTTCTATATATTTACAAAGTATTTTTAAAACCAAAATTTCTTCCCGCGATATTTTTGGGATTAACAGCTTTGGCTCTGCGCTGTACTCCGCTGATGAGATTATGAAGGTTGCAACCGTGACCCACTGCGACTTTGCTCTCGAGGTTTGCCCTCTCCTCGGCAAACAGAATGCTGTCCAAGTTGTGCGGTATGAAATACAACACAGACATATGAAACCATACATCCAAAAACACGCTATTGTTTAATTTCATCTCGCGTCATTTCTCTGTTTCGCAGCTTGTTATTAACACTTCTACAAAAATCTTGGAACTAACGGCTTGCAACCATCAGCAAAAACAAACAGGCAGAAATTGAAATAATCGTGAAACGAAAATCAAGTAACCTACTCATGAGGTATACGCGCTTGTTTCGGTAAAAGTGTTGCACGCGTAGGAAACCTCTGGCGTTCTTTATAGCCACCGTATACGGGCGAGGACTGCGACCATCGGGGTCCAAGACCACATCCACATAGGCGAAGTTGATTTGGTCATACACCGATAAACCTTGAAATGCAAAACACGTTTTTTATTTTTTTTTTTTTTAATATCAGTCTGAGCACTTTAGAGGTGGACAACGATTTTCCGATCTGTAAATACCGATTTGTCAAGAATTTTGATGTAAACAAACTTTACAATTACGTGGTTTGAACAATATATGGACATAATTCTTCGCGTAATAGCCTGTCTGCGAGACAAAAATGCACTAAATTGTTTAAATTATTGCTTTTCTTATCAAGTCTTCCCGCAATAACTAGTTCGTAGCGAATTCCTAACAGATCGAAGGCTTTTCATTGGCTTCGCTGAAGTCAACGTTGGTTTGACGATTAATACATCCTACGCCCGACTGTAGGGGCAGGTTCACAGAACCATTTACTACTCAGTACCATTCATAAGGGCTCTGGTTTCCAAGTTATTCTAAGACTAAATAAATTTGAAGCAAATTGCACGCCACAGCAGACTATTTCTGTAAACTCTTCAAACGGAAACGCAGCAACACAACCGGAGTGAACGCAAACAAATTTGAGATCGACTTTACTTAATTATGCAACCGTACAAAGCTGTGCATTTCGAGTAAAATACGATGTGCTGTTTTCGTTGGCGTGTGTTGCATGCAGATCACGACAGTGAAACCGACGCATTCATAAGTTTCACCAATTGCCTGGCAGCGTATTGATAAAATCTCCAACTTTCAACGCATAAAGCGAAGCAATTTCGTATCATTAGGTGCAATAAAGGTAAGAGCAAGTTTTGACTGATACATCACTGACATGCAGTGATGGATTTCATCTGCGCGACATTTTCGGGTTTTACACCAGCAATGAAATGCTGCAAATCCAAACAGGATCAAATGTTTTCTTCCATCTCATATCGTTGATACCTCTTCGACCCGGATGGTGTCTACGCGTTTGCTGCACTAAATGTTATAAAAGTGATTGCAGTTAAATCTGTGAGAAGCTCGTTTATTACCAGCATGCTAGTGTTTTCCACAGCCCTTCAAAATTTGTATTTGAATTGTGCGATTTTTCATCGCTCTTGTGAAACTTGACATTTTCGACGAATATTACCATGTTATGGATTATAAAAGACTAATTAGCCTAAATCCCATGTCAAAACTTGATACATTTACATACGGTATTTCGTGTCTTAGCTTGGACTGGATTTTTAACGACAAGTATTGTGCGATTACCTCAGTAGTGATGTAATGCTTTCGCAACGCTGATAAAAGGCAGAAAACTACAGCATGCCGCAAACATCTGTTGTGTACGACTACGACGCATTTCTAGTTAAAAAACCTGCAAAGTCGGAAACGGCGTTCAATCATTTTGAGATAAAATCAATTTTTGCCTTGCATCCTTCTTCAAAATAACAGATTAACATACTGCACAAAGCTGAGCCAACACAAACCAGGTTCACACGTAGTTTCAAACACAAGATTTTTTGGCAATTGCATCAAAAGGCACATAAGAAGAATTGCACTTTTTAACCTGTTGACATGTTGGCTTGAGAAGCTAAGCGGATATTAACGGTGATGTTGGCAGGTTTGTCAGCGACAGCTGTCCTTGGAGATATTTCCACTCGCACCAAATCTATGAAAGGACCTTGGGTCGAGAAAATGCTGTATCGCGAGGTATTTCCGCATGGAAGGTACGGATCGGCCGTGCACCTTGAAGATTAAAAGAAGGCAGCAAATATTTTTTTCTTCATCTACAACAGTGTAGTGGGAACGGTTACTGATTTTAAAAAATGGAAAATGGCTACGAGCATTTCCAAAATGTGCAACATTATCTGGTTAAGTATGCAGAAGGTGTTCGCGAAAAGCAAAATAAAACAAAGTAGCTGGTAAAATAAACTGTGCAGAAGCTAATTTTCTTTCAATGCAAGTCAACCACAAGACATATGGCTTTATTCAAATCGTTGTTACAAGTAAAACGTGTTGAAACTTAAACAATATACCTCGCAGAGCACTCCGTTTCTTTAGCGGTCTCAATATTTTCGATATCCTTCAAGCACCTGCAGTCGGATGTGCCTGAGACACCGGCGTATGCATATCTGAAATAAAAACACCCTTCAGTGAAAACAATCCTGGCGTGTAGTGACCGCAATTAAGCACTTTCGGCATTCTCATTGCGGTTTCAGTCACTGTAATATTTAGTGGGCTGCATTTGACTGACGCATTTGTCTTGACATGCGAAATACATCGCATAATTGCCCGAACTTCTTGCACGCATTTTGCAACAATGGTATACACAAAGCATTTGTTTCAAAGGCACAGTTACGCGGAAGATTTTAAAATTTTGAATTACAACGCTTCGGAATGCATGAAAACCTCACCCCAGTTTTAGGACAATGCCTGGTTTCTCTGGTTTGTTTATCTGTGTGCAATACTTCGTGACTCGTTGAAGAACGACTACGACATTCAGAAACAACTGAAATAGTCCTACTGAGCCGCAAAGAGGCTAGATGACGTCTTCTTTCAGTGCTCAATTGTGTAGAAGTAGTTTGCACCATACTCATAATGCAAATGTATGCCCTACGAAACAGGTACACGTCGTCTGGTAATGCAAGACTGCTTATGACTTATTGCAACACCTAATGAATTTTGTATTACATCCCCTAGAATGTAAGTGTTTATCAGACATTTAATGCCTTGATTCGAAATACAAGTATATGCACCTATTTATTGGTTTTCCTTCATCTAAGACAATGGTTCCCAACCGGGGATTCCCGGACCCCAAGGGGTCCGAAGCAAGATTTTTGGGGATCCGAAATGCGATTTACGACGGTAAGAGTTTGTATGTTCTTGGATGCAAGAACCGAGATCTATAAAAGACTACAAATGCTATTACTCAGAAAAGATCATCCAGCCTAATTATTCTAGCTGACGTCACTGATTTAACAAATTAAATTGCTAAATGCGTGCGTTGCTATTTCCGTTTCACGCTGCGGTTGCCACGCTGAAGACGACAGGTGATGCGATTGCAAGCATATTGTGACGTTTACGTGTTAAGGCGCAACTATGTCGAAATTGTTGTTTGATTCTATAGAACCCAGTTGGTGATCAACCATGTAAAGTTACCAGACATTATGTGCGAAAGCCGCATAGGTGTAGGAGCAGGAGATTTTTTGGGTTGCAAAATATATTTTACCCAACTGTTTCCCTAAGTTTCCCTGGAAAGCTTTTATGCGACAACTTTCTCCCTACAAAACTTATGCTTATATTTCAAATTTTTTTATGCATATTTGATTATACATAATTTTTTTTGTAATGCAGAATTTGGATGTTGGTTCTCGAAATTTGGTTCTTACTAACCCAAATGAAAAGAGGTAAGCTACGCTGTGCAAGAACATTGTCAGAAGCCAGCCGGCTCAGTACTTTTGAGCATATGCCTCACAGTTCTGAACTTGGGTGTTTCATCCGCGTTTCAGTTACTGCTCTCAGCAAGGAAACTTACACACCGCTAGCTGAGGTATAGACTTGAAGATGCTTCCTTCTCTGAAGACATATGTTCAGAGAAAGGAAGCAGCTTTAAGCCTGTAGTTCTGCCTCCAACGCCATTGTAAAACGTTCTGTTGTGTCTGTTTTTATCAACCTGCGTTGTGCAGACAGTGTGTGCATGTACTACGGACTTCGTGTCTGATTGCAAAATCAAATTAAATTAAATATTGCATGTTCAACTGCACATATATGCAACAAATAGTATTGCAAAATGTGTTTATTCAAATATATGCAACAAACAGTATTGCAAAATGTGTTCGTCCATTGTAGTTAAAATTAAAAACAAAAGTTTTTGTAAACTTGCCTGGAATGGACTCTACTAATACGAAGTACTGTAGGTGCCGTGAGCATACTCGATTACCTCAGCGTAAATTAATAGAGCACATAAATGAAATGACTTCTTTTGCATAAGCTTTCAAGTCAGTCAGTTACTTATCAACTACCACAAACTAAAACATGAAGTTACGAGAAACAGTTTGTTGATTTTATATATATTTAATGCAGAGATGTAGTGTTAACAAAGATGTGGGAACGCATCCGAAAAATACCCCTTTTGGAACAGCTTCCAGCTCATTTTAAAACAAAATGTTCAAAAGGTGTGGGAACGCCGTTCCCACGAGTTCCCGCCCCACTACACTCCTGATTTAATGTGTTGTCTATGACATATTAAACATTTATTTATGCACTCAGAAACAAAGAAGTATAATTACATTAATATTGTTAAAATGTCAAAATTTCTTTGCCCAAATTTTGAGATTTTGCCTAAAGTTTTGACAAATAAAAACTTTTGGGATTGCGCTTGCACACCTGCAGCCACAGTTCCTGCATCGCTGAAAAGATCTGTTTATTCTAGTACCCTTTGCAACAACAAATTTGTGCGAATCTGGATTTTCCACTCTACTTCATTTGAAAAAAAAGTATCGGAATTAGTTGAATCCCTCGAATGATTTGTGCGTGACTCTGGGTAACTGTATGTGCCAAGGTATAAGCGGAAATTTCACAGAAGCGGCAATGAAACAGCCACTAGGTTTGTTTCTAATGGGCAGCATGGTATGAAAGTCAAACAGTACAACTGAGTGCTCTGTGTTGTGTTCTCAGTATAGGCCTAAGTATTACGAGTAGTAATTTTTAAAAATGAAGATACCCCAAAGGTTTTTAAAACGAGGGGGTGCGAACGTCACTTTATTTTTATGAAAGGGGTTCCAGCGTCAAAAAAGATTGGGAACCTATGATCTAAGATGATTAGTTTCTCATTTTAAATTTCCAATGCTTTCTATATGTCTTCGTTTTTTACCCTTTATACAGGTTTTTTTAAGGTAAATGTTAGGAACCCGGTATGGATCTGTAGAGACCCGATTTCTCTGATTCTAGAGACCCGATTTTCTCTGATTTTAGGGACCTGATGATAATTTTCTGATTCTAGGGACCCGATTTGAAATTCTAGGGGCCCGAATCGGGTCCCTAAAACGCCTTAAAAAAAACTGCTTTATATGTAGTTATTTCTGCATGATAATGAGACCGCAGAAAAGTCACCGGCGCGTTGTTTCACTGTTTGTACTGTTTTAATATTGCCTGCGCGTATGTACTAACGCATCCTCTGTACTCGTTGGTGAGCGAATGTTTTTATATTTCTTGTCTGCATTTCCAAGGCTTTAGCAACTGATAGTGCAAATCAAACCGCATAACAGGACAACTTTCTATTTACTTTACTTCCTATTATTTGTAATCCTTGCGAAAGAAATATTTCAGTTTTTTTTTGCCGAAATGTGGTCTTACCAACGACTTTGTCGCATTCGGTCAGCTTCAACAACATGAAATATGTACACCGCAAAATATCCAGCCAAAGTCCCAAGCTCTCGATATTCACATAGAGCAATCTTGTTTTAAGCAAGATGCAAATGAATGTCTTCACTGAGTGAAGGTTCGCGGATTATACGTTGCTGCACTTCAGGCCGATCGCAAGGCAAAGTTTTACACCGCTTTTTTCCGCCATTCTTCGTATAACTGCTTTGTTAAGCACCGAAAAGTGCTTGATACGCACTTAGAGGTGGTGAGAAAATTCATGGTCTTCTGTCCATCTCTTCTTTTTTAGGTTATTGTGGTCTGGGCATTAGCGTCAATTTAGATTTAGTTATGTCGTTTGTTGCAGTTCGTTAGGCAGGAGGGGAAGTGCTAAGCAAAGACCCTTATTCTGAGAAAAAGACGAAGTAAAAAACTCTTCAAGGCCGCAAAAAGAAAATTCATTCAACTCTTAAACTTCTTAAACTGTGCGTGCTACTCATGAAGGGAACAAATATGTTTTCCATTTTATGCAGGGTTTATTACTCAAGTTGTACTTACAAATGTACAAGGAAACGTGTAGCTTCTAGCGTTTCGTTAACTTATATTTTCAAAGATCTTAATTTGTTATGCAGAATTAGCACTCGAAAACACACATAAATTTAGTTTGGGCGATCACATAGTGCAGCAATTAACGGTGCTTCTCGAAAGAACCTTTTTTTAAAACCATACCAAAATCAGCTTCTCGTTATTTACGTCTTGTTCCAGGCAGTTTTTATAGGAGCAAAGCCTCAGTCTCCATCTTCACTTCGAAATTTAGCTTGATCTTAGCCCTGAACTTTAAATTTACAGCTTCATCCCGTTCTAAAAAACTTGGCGATTTTGCGATTCGATTGCTAGGCAAAAATCCGTACTTGAATCATTTTATCCCACCAGAGTGCTTTTTTCGCACTAAATTGTAAAATGAAAGCAAATAGGATTGTCAGAAACAGACTTCCGTCGACCTTCAGCACTTTCTCCGGTTAGTGTCGGTTCTACTGCGTTCCCCGAAAAATACATGCAGCCATGAAAATTTTCGTATGGTTTCGGTCTGGTCCTGGACCTGGGGATTTTGCGCCTCAACGAAATCAGCAGCAGTCAGTGTTTTGTTTCTGCGCAATTGCATGATTGAACATCCATCTGATACATTAAAACCTCCCTCAAAATGTTTTTTCGTAGCATCGCATTTCTGTTGTTCAAGCTTTGTCTTCCTTATCAAGAAGGTCCAATCTTGCTGTAAAGGTTTTAATGTTATTTTGTTAAGTTAACGTTCATTGGCAAAAAACGAGTTCGACATCAACGCTCAAATATGGCACAGGGCAGATGAAGACCCCGTGCAACAAACTTTTGCAAGTACGCCGGAAGCAGACGAGAAATCTATAGAGTCCCATTCTTCAAACTACTTTTCCTGAAACCTTTTGAAACCTTGTTTATAAACAGCACACACGCTAATGTTTTTTATTTTGTTGCAACTTAGAGAATTTTCGTTAAATCTAGTAGTAGTATTGTGTTAATGAATGAATTTACTATTCTCTTCACGCAACGCACAAGGAGACCAGATGAAAAGCAAAGTAGAAAGAACATTAATCAGCCAAGAGATGTTCGAAATATAAATCAGTTTCAAGAATGGAAAATGTTTGCATGTGACGTACTTGACACATTTAATTATTTATTTGCTTGCGAAAAAGCTCGATATTTAACGATTAAACAACCCATCGCATCCTATCATTTCTCTAGCGTTCGCAAGTACGTGATTACGGAGGCTAACGATTGTGATCGATTTGATGGTTGAAGGCTTACATTACACCAGTTGTACCAACAATAGCCTTGGGCGTACGAGTAGCAATCATCAAAAGCCACACTAAAGCGAAGGGCAGATACTATGTTTGTTTAGTTTGCAATTTGCTTTACGTTCATTTAACTACCAACGGGCAAAACAATCTATAGTCAACCGTTAAAAACAATGTTTTGCTCAAGCTATTACGTCTGGGCAGTGAACTTGGTATAAAATAGGTTATTTTCCGCACCTTGCCACAGTTTTTTCTACAAATGAACGAATATCGTAGCCAACCGCTGTCGACTTTAAAGACTAGAGAGTATCCGCTCACACGCTTCGACAAGCAACTGGAAGCGCAACGAGAAGCGCATAGCTTTGATGGTTCAGTTAGCAAGTCTGGTAGTTAATCCAACTGCCATAAAAATTGGCGAAAACTGTACACGACGTTTCACATATAAACGCATATTTCAAGCGTCTTTATGACATTAAGATGTAAATGGCTTGCAAACCGATACAGGCTAAATCAAAAAACATTTGCGGGTTCAAACTGAAGGCAAACGTCTTTGCAGATAAATATTTCAGATTAACTTTTGCAGTAACCAGCCCAAAAATTTGGGGGGGGCAAAAAATTTGAGGGGCCAAAACATTTGATTTTAGGCGAATAACACTATTTTATTTGGGATACCGCTTCTCAAAGCACAAAATAGCTATATATTCTAAAAATTTTTTGGGGGGCATGCCTCCTAGGCCCCCCCTGGCTACGACTATGGCAGTCACGGAGGAAAACAAAAATATGTTTAACTGACTACGGAAGGAGGGCAAGGTGGTTACTACGACGAAAAGGTCAATTCACAGCAAAACAAAGCACAAGCCAATGGAACCTTTTTAGAGCGCATAGTGCGCTTCTATTTGCTGCAATCAATTACAAGTTGTAATGCATTATAATATAATGCAGTGGCTTGTCACCACGATTGAGCTGTGCTTCAGTTCGTGAAAACATTGCTTTGTACTCGTTCTGACACAATTTTTATCATATCGAAAACTTGGTTGCAAGCTGACAGTAACCACAACCTGCAGCACATTTCCGAAGCACTCTACTATAATCCTTTAAAACATACCCGGCTTGACTGCACCATTTTGAGCAAGTGCTTGGTGTCAGAGGGACGACGGTGTCAATGTTCGTATCTCCGTCTTTTCGAACATAGCATCCAACATACCATGTGCTTGTCTCTACCTCTGCGAAGAAGCAATTTAACAGCAGTCTTACTAAAATTTGTTTACGTGTGCTTGTAAACGTATCAATTGTTTTCATTAATTTTACATTGGATAACAACAGTAGCGAAATCTCTTTAAATGCCAACATCCAACTAACTCCGCGCTTATGTGGAGTGTCGTTTATGGATGTTGATCTACTGTCACAAAAATGTTTTTATAACATATAACACAACCGGCTAGTCCACTTTAAATACGTGTGTGAAAACTAGAATGAGTTACAATCATGGGCCGGTATATTTGTAGCTGAAAATTGGCCGAATGCACAACTAAACATATTTAGGGATAAACATTGTTTCCAGCATTAAGAAAATATTTTATCTTAGGCAGGGGCGTATCAAGGAGGGGGAAGGGGGCACAATGCCCCTGGCGCCGAAAAATCAATGTCGCAAGTACGTTCTTCAATAGAGTAAATTTGCTCCCAAAAGACCTTAGGTTCGAACACGAGATCACCAAACTTGTTTCTTGCCCCGAGCGCCATCTAACCTCGGTACGCCCCTGATCTTAGGAGCCTGCGAGTGCTTCAGTCATCACCAGCTGGAAATTTGGATGAGGTTTCATAACGCACTTCGTGTGGCTAATTAATGCACTGTGTTATGATCACCACCACGCATCTAATACCCAAGGCTGCGGAAATGTAAAGTCGAAGTTCATATCCCGTTTATGGCTTAATTTTCTAAAACTCACTATTAGCAGTTTTCTTAACTGTCATCGAATGCCGACCGAGTAGGTTTGGTTCCACAACATTATTTACGCACTGCTCATTGATTCCATTCATTAGCAAACGTATATGAGCGGATGACAAGTTTCTTAGTCAGCAAAGCACTAAGCAGGGTTCGAAAAGTTCCGGCATTTAGCCCGGATACGGCCCAGCTGTGAGTCCCAGTCGGTCCTAACGCATTACTACGTATTTATTATTGCATCCGGCCTAATTGTACTTGCTACTGTGTCGAAGTAAGAGCAACGTCTCCTTATTCTATTCATTCCTATTGCGTCCGTTCTGTTGCAATTACAGTTCTGTGTTTATGCAATGCCGAGATTCCATAGATTTCCTGACCTTCGAATGTTACTTCTCAGAAAGATGTCTGCGGATTTTGTGCGGGCTGTCACGGGTAGGCTACAGGCTTATGTTGCGTTGTCCTCAGTGATGCTGGCGTTCTGCTTTCACTGTGGGGTGCGTGGATTCTAAATATTTTGCCACTTAACGATTTCCAACATGAACTCCATAAAGCAAGCTGCTTTCTCGGCAGGGCTGCAGAGCTCTTGCAAAAATGAAATGACACCGGCTCCGGAGCTTTCTGTTTTCGTAAGCATGGCTCAGGCTGCAGCTCCGGAGCTGTGTTTTTTTATAACATGTCTCCGGCTGTGTTTTGTTAATAGTTAATACACTTTAACAATTTCCGTATTCCTAGTGTCCTTCTTGTAGCAAGTGAGCGTATTATTCCAACATATTTTGAACTAATCCTAAACACTGCTACCACTACCAGGCCTGCGTGGTCGAAGTCGGAAGGAGTTTGGTCTTGAGTAGTCGGAGTGGGTAAAAATTCTTTAAAAAAAATCCGACTACGGGCTGATCCTCTGCTCGTCGAGTGTGACTGTTTGTGCCACAAAAAAGTGCGTAAGCGTCACACTTTGCGTTTTTGCACCAGGACTTAGTCTCAAAAAATGGGCTCCGGCTCCGCAGCCCTATTTCTCAGATCACCTCAACGACATTTTGCTGCTGAACTCCTCATCACTGGAACCTGACATTGCAACTATCTCCAGGAAAATGCAACACCAGCTTTCTCACTGAACTATAGGTGTAGGAGCAAGCAAATTTTGGGGGTGCGAAGGATTTTTGCCCAAATTTCCTCAAACTGGCCCGATAAGTTTTTGTGCGACAATTGCATACAAATTTTCTCCTACAAATATCATGAAGACCTTTTTTTGGTATTACCTCCACAAAAAAGCTTTTCATGTGTTTTTCTGTAAACGTTTGGCGCCATTTTTTGAAATCAAACAACGTTGGGTGCCATATTTTCCCAGATTTTCAGGGATTTTGCCCGGATTTTCGGAAAATCAAAACCTTTGGGGGTGCGCTTGCACCGCCTGCACCCCCACCTCCTACACCACTGCACTGAACTTCTTTATTTTTGAATAAAGCCAACTAATTTACGGCAGAGAGTTTTGATGTTGTCTCTGTATTCACCTCATTTCTTCGCCTACGACAACAGCATTTTACTGTGCGACTTAGTATGCGGTTTTGCACTGCTCAGTTCTGAATGCAAGTTACAGTGCAGTTGTATCCCACTTGGCCCTTGGCGTGGGTCGACGTCTGATTGCTTCAGGCGCGGAGGCACCATTGGCCTGCCACCACAGCGTCATTCATTGTGAAAGTAGCGTGGCCTACGGTGTAGATAACGGAGATGGGTGCCCGCAAACCACTCTTGACACAATGAAGCAGTGATTCTTAACGGGGTCCCCAGTGAAAAATCTGGGGGTCACCAGAAGGAATACCCAAGTAAACAACTATCATCCGCCTCATCACAATAGTGTTTGCTCTTTCATCATGCACCTCCTTTTAGGTTGCGCAGACGAAGGAACCCCAAGCCAATATCTTTCCGGAATAGAGATCCCCGGAATTGGAAAGGTTAAGAACCACTGCTCCAAAGGGAGTGCAAAGCGAGTATAACGAAACTTTCTATCTTTTCTTTTCCCGTGCACTTATCATCCCGAACGGTGTCCAAAATAATATTCTGCATGTGTTCCTTTGGCAAACTTCTTTCCGCTACTAGTGTCAACCGCGGGCATGTCTTCAATGAATTTCATGTCTGACTCATAAAATAAAATAACCAATCTTTGGAAACCTTCTGGCCTATTTTGCCTTCCATGGGCGTCGGAAGGAGGGGCAGGGACGTCCAGGGGTGGGCGTCCAGGGACAATCCCCTGGATTTTGAAATTTGACATTTTCTTATTAAATTTTTACCAAAAATTGGGTTGTCTTCTTTGTTTCGAGACGAAAAAAAATTTCACCATTTTTGGCCCCCCCTGCAAAAATCGTTTTGGCTACCTCTGGAAAAATCCACTATTGCTCCCCTGGAAAAAATATTTCCAACACCCATGGTGCCTTCTTCAACCTCTGGAGTGGCCTAGTAGTCCGAGAAGATTGCAGATTTCTGCACTAAGGTTATATTGGACACTTCAAATGTTTTGTCTGTGTATGTAAGAAAGCTTTGTCAAGTACACAAAGTGTAAAGATAAATCCATAACACATATGAAACAGAATTATTGTTTACGAATTCAACAGCGCTCCATGAAAACAAGCAACTTTAAGTCCAAATATATTGATGTACATGATATACAAACCCAATTGCCGGGCTCATATATAACCCACTCATCTAACGTTTACCCGGTAGTCTATACATTAACTTCACACGTTTCATCCTAAATTAACGTGCGCATTCTTACAATCTTCAATGACTGCAAACTTACCTTTGATTGCACCACAAAATGTAAACTTGCTACAAATAATAAAGAAAGTACAAGCTTTCCAGAACAAGTCGACTGTTTTCGCAGAGATCATTTGTTTCATTCACATCTTTACTAGCAGCGATGAATTAAATCTACACCATGCTCACCGACGTCCTGCGCAACATGGATCAAAAATTTATTTCCAGTCAGCACCTGACGTAAAGGCGGCTAATAAATTTTTGTTCGATTTATTCACACAGATTTATCCGAGGAAAATTTTACTCATAGTAGTCAAACAAAACTTGCTGCAGTTCAATAATACTTCTTGCTTAGAATGAGATTTTCTCTGAGATGACACTACCTTCACACACTCTGGCCCCGGAACAGTCCCGAAATCAGAGAGGAATACGGGCAATTGCCCCTCCCCGAAATTTTCAAAAACATGTCTAGTTATTAATAAAACAAGTTTCAATCATTTCCCACCCCCCCCGAAAATATCTTCTGGCTGCGGCCTTGCCTACGTTATCGTTATTCGACAGCAGTTGTCAGTGTGCTATCGAGTTAAACACCTTTGGTTTTATGACAATCAGGGATGAATCTGCTTGTGGGCCCTAAGCCAAACTCACCAGTGGGTCCCCAAATCAATAGAAATTTGGCATGTTTCTTTTTTCTACCGTTCTTGCGTGACAAAGTACCTTCAACGAGCCCCAAGATACCCTCAGCAGTAGGCCAAAGCAAAGGCCAACCATGTCTACTGGAAAGTCCATATCTGTAAGCATTAGAGGGATATGAATCTACAAATACAAAGATTTAGTTCACTCTGGATAAAGGTTGGTTATCCTTCTAAACAGCTTGACAGCGAACCCCTGTCAGTCCGCACGCAACACAGAAATGTGTTCAGTTTCTACAATACGAAGACCACTTTCCCGATTTGTTTTCAAAACACAATCAAAAACCTCAAAACTTTCTTCGGTGAGCTCAACAATTTAAACAATAGATTGTTTGCATTGTTGCTTTTGCTTAGGAATTGCGTACAGGGACGCCGGAACAGCGCTAGATCAGGTGGGCAGTGAAAGAGCAGAGGGCAACGAAAACTTATAAAAAACAAAAGAAACGTTACTAATTATGCTTGTTTCTGTTCAGCAACAATGCTAACCTACAAAATGTGAACAGAAATTATGGAAAACCATTCTGCATTTTCTGGGTTCGCGAATACCTGCAATAAATGTGTTTCAAGTCGACGTTTATAGCATGAAAGTCCTATGATACTTTTATGAAAAGGCTCCTCCGCCCTCGCAGCACCCCTTTTCAATAGGGGGGCAATGCCCGCTCTCTGGCGTCCCTGATTGTGCACACGCGAAACTGCTACTGGTTTCTTTTTTTCGGGCAAGCACATATGCACCGCTGACAGATAGCACCAAACCCCAGAGGCCTGCACACAGTTTATTAGAGGTAAGTGTGGGCCGCATTAGCTCATGTGTAAGAACAAGTGACTGCTTAAAATGTCTCGGTTAAGTTCGTATTTAAAGTTTAAATTTCGAATTTTATCAGTCTCTTTGCATGCTTTAAAGATGCTGTTAAGCCGATCTTTCCTGAAGATACATTTCGCATGCTTTCATCTTTGTTTTATATGTAACCTGTTACGATAAAGGAATCCGCTCAACACAGCACATGTGAGCGAGATGTTTATTAATTCACTTTAGTTTAGTATAACCAGCGAGTGATAAAACGCGAAATCGGATCGTGAATGCAAAGATCTAAATACTTCTGCTCAGACTTAGTTTAAGTCAGTGAAACATCCTTTTTCTCGTTCTAAGCAGCACAGGATGCCCAATGAATGTCAACAAGTTACTACAGCTGCTGCACAAAAACACCAGTGCTCAAGGAGAAAATGACGTCTTGCAGTTGACCGTAAAGTATCTTCCAAGCTGACTGCATCACAACCTACGACATTTTATCGGTTCTGGTGCTGTAGACTACAAGGTCATGCAGCATAAGCCAGAAACATTATTTTCTGTAAAACATTTATCCTTTTACGTTTACAGGTTAGCTGGTCAGCTCGCTCTGCACTGGGAACAAACGGTTCATAAGTAAATGTCCAGGACAAGCATCTTGACTATTCACACCGCTTCTTTATCAACGAAGTCGCTCTGTCACCGCTGCTCGCTTCGCACAATCGGAATGAACTTGACAGACCATTTTTGTCACTTGTCGATCATCGTCCCTTATCACCAGTCCACTCGCTGCGTGAACTAACGCTCCACGCCGAAGCTGCACTGCTGAGGAAGTGACACTTCGCACAAGCCCCAGGCGATGTAGGCTGAGTGAGCGATGTTGCGATGAGCACTTCATAAATAGCCGGGTGTGAGTGAGACTAATTGCGCAATTGACAAAAGCGGCGGCTTTTTAATTTTAAGAAAACCGCCCAACGATTGGCAATCAAGAATGAAAGAGTGAATATCGGAAAAGTTGCAATTCGACAGCATTGCGCGTCGCTTAACAATGGCAGCTACAACGAGGCGGAGTTTCTTAAAAAATCTAAATTAAGATGTGCGGAACGCGAATTGAAAACACAAATAAACGTAGAAAATTTTTACCTTCTGATAGAGCAGTTTAGGCACACTGTGACAAAAAAGATTGTTTCAGAATAAAAATTCGTGTACTATGTTTTCCGGCATCTGCTCGCATTACTTTTTAGATCATGGGTCACCAACATGGTGTTCGCGGGCACCAGGTCGCCCATACGGACCAAGTGGGTCGCCCGCGAGCCTGTTCTGATAATAGCATAAACATGATCAATGTCTTCATATTGATAAATATCTTTAATTTTTATTAAGGATTAAGGATAACATAATTGAAGACAAATTGAACAAATTTTTATTTTCAGACGTCTAACTGATACTTGGCAGCCCTTCGCATGAATCTGTACCAAGAAGTAGCTCTCAGTTTCAAAAAGGTTGGTGATCCCTGTTTTAGATGANCGTGCACCGCCCGTTCCTCTTCCGTCACATACAGCCCAAACAACCAGTGTACTAAGCCCAAACAACCAGTCGTTTCCGGGTGTCACGGCAATAATAATTCACTGGTCAACAAAAAAAACTGTTATTTTAATGGTTTCTGGGTAATTTTGGACTGCTGAATCCGAAAATGAAATCCATTTCTTTGAACTGGCTGTAGTTTTTGTGAGATCGTTATTTTGTTTTTCAATTCTTGAGAAAAATCGTCAGCTTCAGTATCTGCCAAATTTGAACACAATATCAGAAACATGTGCATTGGAAATGTCTCTTAAATGCAGGGTTTTTTAAGGCGTTTTAGGGACCCAATTCGGGTCCCTAGAATTTCAAATCGGGTCTCTAGAATCAGAGAAAATTATCATCGGGTCCCTAAAATCAGAGAAAATCGGGTACCTAGAATCAGACAAATCGGGTCCCTGCAGATCCATACCGGGTACCTAACATTTTCCTTAAAAAAAAGCCTGCTTAAATGCATTCCTTATTCGCGACCAGATACTCCAATATGTCTAATTGTTATCGTAGCATCCCATTATTTCATTAATAAGGTATTGAGAATACTCAATAAAATGTAGTACTTCAGACCCCATTTTGTACAGCAGAAGTTATTTAGCTGCAGCCTGTTGCTGAGGACAGCAGCACTCACAGAGTTTTTCATCGCGTATCCGACGAACTTTCGCCAATTCTGACACCTCACAAATAGCGCGCATCCCCAGAACTGCAGCCTAGTATACTTCCTACAGTAATTGCTTAGGGAACGGAAAATGGTAAGCGCAAACATTGGTCACAGTTTAAGCAGCAAAGTTGAACCGCGATTGATTGTCGATATACGACTCCTGAAACACAACAGAAACAAAACTAAGCATTCTGCCAGCGCAGTTTAAACTGAGCGAACACACTTCATTATCGGTCAGCCTAGCGCGCAACAAATNATCAGCAATTAGACAAGCACACAATTGCGGTTATTTACTGTAACCCAAAAAGGCAGCTTAATGGCATGACTGACATCCAGCTGCAACTACTTGATAGTTGATCGCCGGTTGGCGAACTGCAACTGCGCGCTAATTCTCCAGAGTGCGTACGAAAGCGATGTGAGTTCCACAGATAACATTTTCTGTCTTTAACTTTCAGAAACCTCGCTGTTCAGAATGGAAAAACTTTGGCTACACATAGAGCGCAAAACGTTACTAACTGGGAAAAGGCGGGATGGCAAATTTATGGCGTGTTTTGCACGGGGAGTAACAAAAAACAATTTCTACAGTCATCGCTCTCGCAACTGTGCTAATGGACACAAGGGAGTAACGAATGGTCGAACCCGGAAATGCGGCACTATATATCAAAAGCTGTCAATTAAGGTTTTGGTAAAACGGCAGTAAATGTACCAAAAACCTTTGAACCTGGAAAGGGCGCACATTAAACTCGGCCACCGGGTTCAACACAGCGACAGCGTGTAGCATCGCCGTAGGTTTGGTTACGTCACGTCACTTCGGTTCATAGCAGAGATGGCCGGAATCACATTTTCAGACTCCAACACCGCTCCTGTTCCGAAATTGTTGAATCCGGATCCGGGTCCGAAATTGTTTCAAACTTGAGAATTCGATTCCTGTTCAGACCCCGGCANCATTCGATGCAACCGAAATTCAACAATGTTTGTACTGAAATAAAAGCTCTAGTTTTTCTACAGACTTTCGAGGAATCGAAAGCCGACNGGGCTCTGCTTTCATCTTTTTGCGATGATTCAAACTTGCGCATATTTGTGCTCAAGTAACTTCACTCCACAGGTGAAAGAAGCAAGGATTCAACCACACATTTTTAATAGGAAATTGATTTCACATAACATTACGCATCGTCTCGTCAGTAGTGGTCTTAGTGAGTGTGCAGGGTGTGCAAGGGTGTGCACAATGGTGCCCCCATTGTTTGTTTACGCGCTTTGAAAAATTTCTGAGCTTTTCTTCATGATTGTATTCTTAGTATGATTGCATATTATGTACTAGAAAACTTAGTTTGGTTTGCTATATAATCTTGTGGTTATTAATATCTTTTAACACATTTGGGTTTTCATCCTGAAGATGAAAGCCACACTAAAATGATATAACATAAACAGACCGCTATATGATTAAAGGACATGCGGCCCAGTCAAAAAGCACGAGGCCCTCAACGAAGATGTTAAAGGCCCTTTCAAAGGATAAGCAATGTCTTTATCTTTAGTCATGATAAGGGCCCAATGTTTCTCATTCAACAAAAGGCATGGAGCCCCCAATGAAAATTTGAGAGGTTTCAAATTAAGAATATAGAGGCCTTACTTGTATGAATCATTTTGTCAATAGTTGCAAGATTTACCTGGTGGACTGCCATTTTTTCTTGTAAACCTACTAATTAGTTTACCCACTTTACATATCCTTAAGCAAAATACACTGCACAGGAAGCAACTCTAAGCAAAGCCTAAAATAAGAAAATTTCGCTAGGCGGCAATCAGTGGCGTATCTATGCAAAGTGGTGCCCATGGCAAAGTTTAAATGCGCGCCCCTTCATAATCATTTTAATATTAGATATAAGTACAATTTTTATGAAAGTTAAACCATGAAGAAGACAAATGTTTTAGAACTGAAAATATATGTGTCTATTTTTGCTTTAAACTTTCCAGCAAATAAAATATAAGTTATCGATAAGGACCACAACATACTTCTATACTCATTTATTTTTATTATGAAAAATATCAAAACATTCACATAATAACCTTATCGTAGTTTATAGGTCTACTACATAGTGCTGCTGCATGCCAAAATTGTATATCTTACAAAAAAAATCAAAAAACATATTGCAACTGCAAACGACATTTTCTTTGAAAATGGAACACATTAAATTTGAATTGTACATTAAATTATTTCATGCAAGTCATGCATCACTTGTGTTTGAAAACACACATGTCGATCGAAGCATAACTATATCCAGACTTTTTCTGTAAATTACACAAAAATGATAATTCAAACAACACTTTGCCTGCTTTTATGGAAGCAAAGTCGTCTATGATTTTAACCTTTCGCTCTTTCGTCCCTTCCTATTCTCACAGCTAGATCACACAACCTTCCCTGACTTATTGTTAGTCATTGAGGCCGGAGGTATAAAAAGATCAGTTTCAGTTCACTGAAAGATCGTTCGCAGCAGGCAATGCATACTACCATCGTCAGCATTTATTTGCAAGCAATTCGATGAATGTCAGGACCTCAAGACGCAATAATTTTAAGTTGCACCACTTGAAACT
>JGI24158J21664_10001297_pt1 | contig 27696 bp, 17 predicted proteins | sample Ectturendosymbi3_FD_21664 | JGI IMG/M metagenome (IMG submission 21664) | reverse complement strand
TTTTGTCTTCGGCAAAAGCTTCGCAGAGATTTGCCTGAAAATCTAACTTTCCAACATTATACACACTAGCATCATTAGAATATATGCTGTCTGTTTCTGAAATACGTGATAACCAACGTTACAACAACGCCAGTTACACTTCTGCACGGAAAAAATCATGGTTGTACTGTGGTCTCTCACATGCGCAGCTGTGATGCTCCCACTGTTACAAGAAAATAACGTTTCTAACAGTATACCACACAGGGTAAAATCTCGGACAGAAGCAGTTAAACATCTTTCACGGTCTCTAGAAACTTGAGAAATGCTAAAAAATATTTTATCGAAACTAAAATTTATAAACTAACAGAGTCAATGATACCACACCCAACTCTGTTCCAACATCAACTTGGCTATGTATGGCCTATCATCTAACATGGAAAGCTCTTCACGCAAAACGTGACAAACATCACTTTTATTTTTGAAACCTCTCCAAATACAAAACCTAAAGAGAAAAAAGTGGGGTGGACATAGCGTATTATATCCCCCACGTCTGAAAAACGGGGGAGACACGTCCCTCCTGTCCCCCACCAAATTGCGCCCATGATTCCTAGTGAAATTAATCACTTCTGAACTTGTCGACTGAGAATACAGAGCAACCAAATTTTATTGATAACTGTGCCGTCTGCGTCGTCTTCGATAAGAATCTAACCCATTACCCAGGAGTGCAAATATGCGTCGCGCCGCGCGACCAAAAACTGGAAGTGCGCGAATGTTTTTTTACGTTTTATACTTGATGCATATGAATGCTGTGTGGCAAAGCGTACACGTGTGCGCTACTAAAATTTCTGCGCGCTACTGATATTCACAGAAAATTTTGCACCCCGGATCTAACGTATAGCTGTAAAGTAACCAAAATTTACTCAACAGAAATACATGTTTCTTCGCAACTGGTGATCGCCAAAGTTGTTGTGTGAAAATTTTCCATTCAAGGAAAAAACGAGAACGGTGAAAGCTGTGGTGGTAGGTTTGCCACAAAGTTCTTAGATTATATCTAGAACAGGATGAGCAATTTCATCAATTTACGGTGAACACGTTTACAGTTTCTTGAAAAACTTGTTTGGCAAGAAATTTATTGCTCAATTAATAGGTTTGAAAAAAGGTGAATCTAACTTGGTGGTACAAAGATTGCTGAGATTTTCAGAGCGACATGTCGTTTCTGCCCGAGGCTATTAACGTCGGTTCAAGTTTTATCCACAAGCCTTAGTACGCATAATGTGCTTTTAAGTGTCGTCTTTTATCTGTTTATAAATAAAAATCAATGATGATAATAAATAAATAAATAAAAAAAATATCAATGATGTCCTTCTATCAACACTTCGTCAGTTTGCCATTAACCCTCGGGAAACAATTCCTCAGTTTATTTTGGAGCATTTTTCTTTTCAGATTTTCAGGAGTGTTGTACTCCTAGTATATACTTTCAGGTTTGTAAATAAATTTTTGCGGAATTAAAGATAAATGTTGGTCGGAATTGTGGCTGAAAATTTGTTTTCTGGCGGTAAATTTTTTCTTTTGCTTACTACTTGGGTAAGTCATTTTGAAGCTTGTGCTCACTTTCCCGAAAGGTCACTCGACCACTTAAGCATTTAGCGATTCAACAGAAATTGTGTTAAGTGACCTGGAAAGTTAGTAAAAAGGCCACCTGATTGATGCAAGTAAAAAATGGAAAAATTTACCGAATTACAAAATAAAAATTGGGCAGTTTCTCCTAACTTGGAAAACGTTTTTATGAAGAACTTAATTTGATGTGCCCAAGCATTTTGGCTTTCTTGTGTTCTTTGACTAACGTCTGTGAAATGAACCGTGTGTCTGGGCCAACACGTAATTAAAACTTAAAATCTTTTATTCTTCCAACGCTTTCACGAGGAAATGTGAGCCGCTTACAACATTTGGGCCGGAAAGCTTAGGCAAACTATTATCGCACTGAAGTCAGGAACAGCTGGAACCAGTGATAGGCGTAAGAGAAGCCAAGACAAGTGGAATCTGATCGAGAAAATTGCTTCTCTGGCATTTTACACAATTTTACTTGTGACGAGCTTTGAACAGCGCGCTAGCTTAAGCTACAACCCCTGACATTTTCCGCAGTTTTGCTGACGAACCCTGCGCTATTAGCAATTTTATGTATATCACATTTTGCAGGCTTCGGTGCCCGACCAATTTCGCAACCCTCAAGTACTAAGTCGGTGATATTTTTGCCGGTAATTATGGCCGCAATTGCAAGAGCCTTGATCTTACACAGCGACAGGTTAAATCAGGGTTTTTTAAGGAAAATGTTTGGTACCCGGTATGGACCCCATTTCTCTGATTTCTAGGGACCCGATTTTCTCTGATTCTAGGGACCCGAATAAAAAAACTCGGGTTAAATATACTTTTCTAGAAGCCTGTCTACTAGAGAATATACCTGATTAAACACCAAAAAAGCAACTGTACGTTCATTGAACAAAAACATGCGCAATTTTTCACTCGGGAGTTACACACGTCTATTGAAGGAGATGAGCATGCACTTCGCGACTATGGCTCCTGTACAAGCCGTCCTTCGACAACCCAGTAATTAACAAATGGCTCACGATTTATTTTTTAATGAAAATCTCTGGTGATTTGAACACACTTCGACAGTTTTTAGTTGGCTTCCTTTGAACTTTCGTAACAGGTACTTTTCAACGTGCGTCCGGGTTATTGCATCACCGTGGTATTCGTGAAGCCACGTCTCTTCTTTTTCGTAACTGTGCGATCATTTCAAGATAAGCAGTGTTTTTAGGAAACATTTGGCGCGCATGTTTACGAAAGATGAAATCGCGGCGACTGGGGGTTAAACGACCCGATCCGCACAGCAGATGTGCAAATGTCAAAGTGCTTGTTGCGGAATTGATAACACAAGTTCCCCATGCCCCAAACTCACCACAGCTGCAATTCTTTCTGAAGGGTGGCACCACTAGTTTGAGCAGCATTAGGAATGCTGCACCTTGCTTTGGAAAATATCTTAACCTACATTACTGTAAAACCAAAGCAAAGAAACTTCAGCAAGACCTTCAAGTTTGTGAGTTCACCAATAATAATAGTAGAAAAGCACATCACATGCGAATTCACCGACAATCCCACCCAGTTTTGAAGGAAAATGGGAATGTGAAGTTCATATAAACATTTTTTACAAATCTCGCCTGCTCTGAAGCGAGGTTAATACGTATGAGCAGAACGTATGTATGTATAAAACATGCGTCCGTTTCACGATCTGTAAACTTCAACCGACATTGTGGAAATCATAACGAGAGTAGTTGATTGAATCACGTGTTTTGTCCAGGGCGTAACTATTTCGCGCACGAACACGCACGATATTTACGTGCCTTGTTTTCAACGCCGAAAAACTTTCGAAGTTAACGCTCAACTAAAATTTTGTGCAAACTTTTTAAATTATTTTGTCCTCGTTTCATTACTTGCAAACATCTACAATAAGTTAGTGTCACTGCGCCAGGCACCCGGTTAAGTCTCGACCAAACGAGTTATCAAGTCGATCGGCGAACAATTTTCCGTCGGCAGTAGATCTTTCGCCGCTCGTTGCCATTTTTTGATGTCGTTTGTCGCCTTTCTAACAAAAAACGCCAACATGATGTGAAGCGCGTTCTGGGCGATTTTTCTGAAACCACAGTGTTCTCGTTCAGAGCATGATCAATAGCCAGTTTTTTCAGTCTTACTGCCGGACACTTTATTCCATGTAATCATCACCACACGTACCCCAACAGTTGACAAAAGCATGCAACCAACTTCGCTCACGGGAGTGGCGCGTCCAGGGAAGAGTCACTGCACCTGCTTGCTCTTGAAAGTCTGACAACAAAAACTTCGGTTTACCTATTACCTAAACTAGAGCACCACTTTCCAGTTACTGTTAAAAGTGAAACAACGTTTAAACAACTCATACTTTTCAAAACAGTTTTTAGTGCAGTCCGTACAACCTGCATCTAACTTCAGTGAATGATGAGGAATGTCTGTGATCTTAGACGCACTGTTTCCTGATTATGATTTTTGGCAATGCAAAACAAGTGGGTGCGAGCCTCAGTTAAGCTTAGTTAATTTTTCCATTGCACATATTAAGTGGTATTCTTGAATCGCATTGGCCTGTGGTGGATTCGCAAGACAACCAGAATTGGTAAACGTACAACGTCGCCAACCAAGTTCACTTCAGCTGCGCAACGGAGCTAAGTCTGCCAGAAAAGGAGCTCGTCGTGAATACATTTCGCTTTTTACGTGGACTTGTTATCTCCGCAGAATCTGAATGCGGAAGACCCGGCGAACCAGCGGCGGATTTCAATCTGTGTCCGGCTGGCGACTTCATGGAAACAGTGACAGCGCAACAATGGATCTTTTACAAATTTTACTTCTGTAAAGCTGGCCGAACGATGACGAATGGCCTGGTGTCAGTAAAACGGGAGTGTCGCTATGATTCAGACTATTACACGTATGAGTGGAGCTCGCTAAACGACGATGAAAAATGCGTCAGCAGAATACAAGGTACAACGGAAATCCTGTTACAGTAAAATGTCAGCAGCAGATAATAGCTTTCATTTGAATGCCACGCACATGACGCCAGCAGTTTTTCACGAAGTGGTTTTATCATCTGACTATGATTTGTTATTTACGTGTCAGTCTTTAACGCAGTGTGGCAACGGAAATAGAACACTGTGCATTCTTCACAAAGCAATTGTCATGCTGCTAACTTCTTGTTTCAGATTTCTGGGCAAACTTCTTTTCGAGGAACGACGCATCCTCAGGTTGAATTAAGAAGAATGAAGAATCTCACATTTTTGGCATAATCATGAGCAAGTTCCAAATAAATTAAGCTTTGCTGCACTTTACTGTACTTCGAATTCAATTTTGTCAAAAAATGTACATGAAGCGAGAGAGTTTCAGGCGGAGAGCAGTTGGGATCAAGTCGCGTAATACATCCACGGCCGAGGCAGAACAGACTCTACAAAACGTAATGTCTTTTTCGTTGCATTTTTCCTTTAACTTCAGCGAGGAAGCCGACGACGAACTTCCACTGCTCCGTGCTGTGCCCATCACAACACAACTCCGCGTTTGTGGGAGGGGTTGCGCGCGATGCGGTTCGTTACTCCACCCGAAGTATCGTGCGAGGATTTCGTCCTACACACGATACTACTGCACTAGTCTGTACGTCACGTATCGACCAGCCGTCTCGCTGGGCCGGACGATCTTCACCACTTGTCCCCTCTTCAAACCGAAGTACCGCGCCACGGGATCGCCTGCTTGTATGCGAGGAAGCTGATGATCTTTCAGCTTGTACCGCAGTAGAAGTTCTTGTTTTTCTTCAGGTGTCAGCACAACGTGTTCGGGTACGAGCTACAAAAACGAAAAAAGTAATTACGCAAAAGCACGAAGTGGTTGCTACAGTATCGCTACTTTGGCGCGCCCGCTTACTCCGCGCCCGTGTACGCCCAGCATTTTTGCGGTTGCTAGTCCCGACCTCCAGGCTAACTACTCCTCAGGCACTATTTCAAATGATGTGCCATCAAGGTATGAATTCTTGCCTTTCAGTTCAATCAGCTCAAACTGGATCTGCTAGCAATGGACAACTTGTGCTTAGATTGATTTGCAAACGAGCATAAAATCCAAGCACAGCATTCTTTTCAGAATGTCCTTTTTCAGAAAACATACGTACATTCGTACAATATCAGTCAGGAACTTACGAGAACACCAAAGTTTTCCCAAAAACAACCAATTTCGCCAAAGAAGGAAAATGTTGAGCAAAACTGGAAGTATTTGTACAAAATTTTCACTTTTTTCTTGAAAACTAAGGTATTCAGCCAACAACATATACAAGTTGAAGAGTAATTAAATATTGTGCGCCTGAATAATGAGATAATTTGGCCAAAGTGATGGAGCTACATATTTCATTCAACATAGTAATTTGTGAATATGAAGAACTTCACAAATTTTTAGCACAACGCAGTGCGACTTCCAAACATTGTCATGAGACAGATGGCCCCCAGTTTTTACGGCCATGGCAGCAACAAGGCAAAGCCCCACGGACTTTTTTCTAGAAAACATATTTTGTACACCACCGTGTCCATGCAAACCTACAGCAAGTTAAGATGAGCTTTTAATCATAAAATTTTGGCGCTGAGATGTTGCTTATAGCGCATTCAGATGCTGCGCGATGACAACTATTACGTGATAGCTAAACTGTTTTTTGTAACTTGGGAATTACTATAAAAATCTTTGCATTTTTAATTGATGAAAATTTTGCATCCTCCTATACTTCCCTACTCTTAACCGAAGTTTAGAACAAACTCTACCTACCCCACGATCGAGTTTCCAGCTGGCGCAAAGTAAGCTTTGCAACAGAGTAATATATAGGTTCCATATTAATTTTCTGGACCTCTAAATTGCGTTTATGAAGATTGTCTTACTTTCAAACATGAAAAAAATTTGAACCTAAATAATATTTATTCTGCTGCATTCGTGCCTCGACCTCTCTATTCGAACCATATCGGAAAATAAGTAGATCAAATTTTTACTAGTTTTTCTGACAAACACTTGGGATCATTCACTTTTTACGTGTAGAGTCTGAACTGGTGAACTGAAATGAACGGATTCGGCTTTTTCGACAATTCCTCAATCCTGCCTCGGAAGTTATTCTATACGCAGTTGCAACAGTTTTTACATAAAAACATTTATGGAACAAATGTCCAGCAAAGAAAATCAGTTTAAACGAGGCGTTTGCTTTGTTTTTCAAACCAAACATGGTAAAACCTGACTGACGTAGCGCAAAAAATTTCTACCGCCAGAGTTTTGTGAGACCAAAAAATGGCATTTTTTCAACACCGCTGCTTTTTGTGGAGGACAGAGGGAAAAAACAACTCATGATAATCGTAACACCTCAAAGCAACAAACACAAAAATCAGTAAAAATCAGAAGAACTTTGGACCGCAAATCAAGCTACTTTTAACAAATCAAAACAGTGCAGAACTGCACAACTAGAACCTACCGAAAGCAAAATCAACTGCTACGAGACGACACGCCATTGCTTTCATTAACTAATTTTTCCGCAAAGCAATGTAACACAAAGACACTTGTTTTTCGGGATCAACTGAAATGGCGGCGTTCAGCGATGTGAAAGCAACATTTACGCTAAAGTCTCACCTCATGCTCTGTGATGTTAATAAGTAACTCTTGTTCAAGAAATTGTTCCAAAATGTATTTTGGCGCCATGTCAAACAGTGACTGCTTGGCTGAAGGTGTCATACTTTGTTGGACGACAATGATAGCCCGTTGTATGTTTTCTTCCTGCATCCTCTGACAGTATGTTTTAATGGTTTTCACACCAACTTTTGGCTCCTCTGCAGCAAACAACAGAAACGTCATGTTGTGCATTCGACGAAACAAAACTCCAAGACAGTTTGCAAAAATGTACGTGTTTGTTATAATCGGAGTGGCGTCCGTTTGCGAGACTGCACTATAGCGCATTTTACACATTCGTCAGACGCTTAAGACCTTCAAAATTCACACAATCCGTGAAAAACAGCGAAAAATATCAAGATGTTACACGATGTAAAATGAACAGTTTAAGAACACAAAATTAAAATTATTTGGTTTGCTTGCCGGTCATTGCATATGATTCCTACTTCAATACGGTTGACTAACAAGGCAAAAGTACATTGTGTCGAGACAAGGAGCTAGCTCTTTCTGGGTTGTGATACATCTTAATCTTTTTTTCGTGTGTTAGATTATGTTTGTCTTGCAGAATGGTGCCTGATGAGTACCCCTTAGTCCAAAATCCTGGTTCTAACGAAAACGTGTACACAAAATTGCATATTCCGTAGTACAGAGGTTCTCAAAGTGGGGTCTGCAGACCCCCAGGGGGCGAAAAAATTAGTGTTTGGGGATCCGTCAATTGACAAAAAACTTCAAGAAATTAAGAGTGATGAACAGTTTGACAATATGTTCGCAGTAAAGTAATATACTAAACCTCTCCTTCGATTATTTCGTGTTTTGTATGCTTGAGTATATTCCAATTTATTTGGACGTTTTGAGCATAAGCGTCACGGTAGGCCTACTATCAAGGGTCATTGTTACATCACTGAAGTTTGTTGTCAATCGTCATTGTTACTTCACAACTTCAAAAGTCAACAGAACAATAGAAAGACAAGTTAGCCGTCTGTTAGTCTAACTCTAAACACATGTCATCTATAACTTCAAAGGAAAGAACAGGAAGTGTGAGCAAAAAAGCTCGATGAATGAGAGACACATTTTAGAACTGAAAACAAAAAGAGCTGGACGGATGAAAGACCATTTTTAACTGACCTAAACGAAGTTAATTACGAAGAAGGTTTTAAAGAAAAGCTCCGATTTGCGTGCCGATAATGCAGCCAAGATAAAATTCTCTTCACTTTCGCTGTCTTGTTTCTGGACTTCTCAGCTACAAACGTACAGTACGTGGCTATGATGGCATCGATAGAAGTCCTTCCTTTCACTATTACGTATCAGTGTGAAGTTCTTTTTTCAAGTTGGGTAAAAATCAAATCAAAAGACCGAAACAGAATGGATGTGAGATAATTAGACATTGGATTAGCTTTGTCCAAAATCCAGCCTAAAATATCAAAGCTTGTAGGAGAATGTTGTCAGGTGCACAAATATCCAAGAACGGCGGAGAGCGGTGGAATGACGAAGGTTTGCCCCCCTGCCCTTTCAAAAGGAGGTCAACGAGGGTGGATGTGTCTTTTCATAACAGAATCATGGGTAATTTCATGGTTCATCAAGATCGACGTGGAACAATTTTTTTCAGCTATTCGCGTACCCAGAAAGATCAGAATGGCTTTCTATCATTTCTGCTATTATTTTTGAGGTCAACATTGTTGCTGCTCAGAAACAAGCATAATTGGTAACGATTTTTTTTGTTTTTTAAAGTTTCCATTGCCCTCAGCTCTTTTACTGACCCCATGCTCTGCCGCTATTCCGGCGTCCCTGCAAACATCACTGAACCTCAGAGGAGTCTGTTTCGGAGACAACAACATGAGTAAATGACTTTGCATTTTGCTAACATGTAGCCCGTCTACTGTTTATTCGCTGTTTACAGTAGGCCTATTCAGGGGTCCGCAAAAGTTAGATCAATAACTTAGGGGTCCGTGAGATGAAAAAGTTTAAGAAACGCTGGTGTAGCAGATGCATGGATTCCAACAGTGTTCATGTTACAAAGAAAAACGGCATTGTCATCAAACACCTCCCATGGCACTTTTCAGTAACAAGGTTCCCACACTTTTTCAAAAACCATTTTCCATACTTTTTCAATACCTTTTCAATACTAAATTAAAAAGCTTGATTACCATCATTTAGCTTCATTTTTCGAAAAGTTTACTCAAGGAACACAATGCAAAAAAAACATCTGCAGTACTGTCATCAGTGGTGAAGAACAAAATTTGCATAAACGAATGGTTGAATTTGGAATTCCCATACAATACTTTATGTACATTTTGGCCAAATTCAATACTTGTTCAAGATCTTGAAAACCGATTTCATAATTCAATACTTTCAATACCGCGCGGGAACCCTGCAACAGCAAAACTCCATTCCCTCACAACCTATATTATTCATCACGGAACAGGACTACTCCGTCTGGCCGTTTCGGTCTGAGCCGTTTTGTTCAAGGGACCTTTTTGTCTTGTTCGTTTCTGTCTCGAGACATTTCGGTCAGACTGCGAAATGCAGAAATCTTACATGTTCACTTTTTAATGCAAACGTACTTAAATCAGCAAAAGGTTTTATTTGAAAAAACTACAAACATGATCCAAGATCCAACAGTTAATCAGCATAAACATATGATTTTCATGTTAACTTTTAATACAAACGTACTTACAGGATTCCCATACATTTTTAAAAATCATTTTCCATACTTTTTCAATACCTTTTCAATACTAAATTAAAAAAGTTCAATACCATTACTTCTCTTCATTTTTCGAGATACTTAATCAAAAAACTCAACTTTACACATTGCATAACACTGCAGACATATTGCAGTGCAAAAATATTGAACTTTGCCTTCAGTAAAATTCTGTCCAGATACTTCTTGATTTTTTTTCCATTTAGAATTTCCATACTTTTTCAATACCTAATGTCCATTTAGAATTTCCATACTTCAATGTCACTTCGCTGCAACATCAAAGGGAGTTGGTATAACACCGGCTAGCGTGACGCTTCGCCTGCCTATAGAATAATTTGAATAAACAAATGTAATAAGTTGTTTATGTTCAGAAACGTTGCGACCGAAATGTCACCGGACCGAAACAGCCAGACTTGTATGTCCCGTTACCGAAACAGCCCAGACCCAATCGGCAAGACCGAAAAGTTGCGTACCCATTCATCACCTGAAAAAATATCCGCTTTACTCATAAATACTAGTACGAATAGCATAGAAAATGGACACATAGCAACCAGAACTTACTGTGTAACTAGAACAGTGGTTCTTAACTGGGGGATGCAACCCCAGGGGCATCAATAAATTTCCAGGGGGCGTGAGCCCTTAAATGCTGTACAACATTAAGTTTGATCAATAAATTTACCAATAAATACATTTGCTTGAATTACAACTTATTTATAGTCAGGGGGACTTGAAACAAAGGACAAGTACTGAAGGGAGGCATGGTAAAGAAGAGATTAAGAATCACTAGACTGGAAAATTTAAAGTAGTTCAGTCAGGTAAGGTAAATAAATAAATAAGAACAAAATTTGGATGTACCGCTCACAAAACAATACTGTATTGGCATTAATACAGGTGTGCGATTTTGGTAACTGTGTGCTGAAGGTGGCTGTTACTTAGATTTAGTTGAAAATTTTAAATAGGCCAAAACAGGGAGGCACCAGCCCAGAAGTAATAAAAAGATTTCACAACACTGGGATATTAGATGATACTGTTTACAATGATATTTCAAATATGTCTAAGCCAAAATAAGAACAAAAAGTTATTAGTAACCTGGAAAAAAAACAAACATTTGATCTGTAGGATCATCATTGTGAGCAACTAAGATTGTGAGATCTTGACGTCCAGGTCTTCTTTCACTGGGTTTATCTCCAAACTCTTCTTTGAACTCCTCAAGTGACTGGTCAAGTTCATGCTGAGTCACCAGATATCCACGATCATGACACAGCTGAATAAATGTTAAGAAAGATGATGCCAAATAGCTATTCATTCATAGCAAAGTGCAATACAGAGTTTGTTTTGAAAGTTGCACTACAGTGTCAAAAGTTTTAGTATGTTGAGCAGTGCTGATGCATGGAAGATGAGAATTAAAAATGTACTCCTTAGGCAACATCTTCATGTTGCAGTTATGTGCAATGCTGGACTGACCAAGAATTTAGAAAATGTAATTAAAGCTCAAATGCCATCCACAGATGCAGAGCTACTGCAGTTCTTCATGATGAAAGACTCATGAGTTTTAAGATATGACACCTTGAACTGTACCTCACCATTACAGAGAATGGTAATGAAAGGACATTTTACAGCAATGTTTTTTATGCTGTTGACCTGTTTTATATTTTTGCAAACAGATTTGAAATGAATAACTTCTGTTACAGTTGTTGGCTTTGCAGTTATGCTTGATTAATAATAACCACTTTAAAGTCTACAAAAAAATTGTTTATAGGCCTGTGTCAGCATAGTCGATTCAACCGCTACAGCACTGACTTGTGACTAATACAACGATGTTCTGGATTAGTGGTTTTCAACCTGGAGGTCCGAACCACCAGAGTGGTTGTGAACCATTTATGGAGGGGTCACAAGTAGGCATTTTATGTACACAGCTGTATTACATTTTGGGTTGTGGTATGAAAAAGGTTGAAAACCACTTTTCTGGATGAAGAAATGTGTATTAGCTCAGTGGTATCATAGAGTGTCCGCCTATCAATTGCAAGGTTAGGTGTTCGATCCACAACCACTGAGTGCCTTGCCATAGCACTCCTTGGGCAACAGCGTTCACCTCAACCGCCCAAACAAAAAGCATTAATTAGGCTTTGGCCTGCTGCCAATTGTCATTAAATATATGTCGCACTGCATGCAATCATTTAAAGAATATGAATTCCTTTTTTTTTAATTTTGGTGACGGCAATTGAGCTAAAATCTGAGTTTTTTAAAAACTTGAACAGAACACTTCCCTCTTGCAGTTGGGGTTCAAGGCCCAATAACCTCAGCCAAGAAGGCCTAACACTAGAAGCCCTGAAAAAATTCTCTACCTACAAGGATGAGTGTGATCATTTTTGACCTTTCTTTGTAAAAGCATTTATGAACGTTTTCTTTCAAATTATTTCGAATGTTGCATTGAAACAAGCCAGTCAATCATACTTGCATGTGTTTGTAAGGTGAAAAAACAGACAGGTGAAAAAGTAGTCTACACAGAAAATGAAAATTATTATCAAAACATTTTATTAGAACTCAGTCAGCACAATATTTGCATGTCGCAATAGTTGCTTTACTGAATGCGTGTTTTCTACAACAGACCTTCTTGCAGTTTTGGCAGAAGCTAGACTTAGTTTTGCATGACACAAACTGGTGAGTTTTTCTTTTCCCAGCTTAGGTGTGATTCAGCACTGATTGCAGTCAATGCAGTGCTGGATATCTTGGGCCACTAACGTGGGTAGGATGCAACACAGCCCACTACATCTTTTGACTTGCAAAGCTCTTTCATAAGCTCAAGTAGAAACTGTCTCCTTGACAGTTTCAATTTTGTTGTTAGACAGAAAATGATGTAAGCATTTGTGCACTACAGTCGATTATGCTGAAAAACACAGCATCTGGCAACCACCTAGGTGCACTTTTATCAGTATAGTATCTACCCATCTGGTCCAGTGCATCCACACACGCTAACCAGATTAGTTTAGTACTCTACCATTTCTGGAATAATTTTTGTGGTATTTATAATTTTAACATTTTTGTGCATTGAAATCAAGATGCACACAACCTTTTTTCCTTATCTTTGCAGGCTATGTGAAGAAAAACTTTCAGAGCATGCAATGGATTGCCTTTCATTACCAGCTCTGCTTTTGGGCCCTGTCATTGTTGTTTTCACACAGTGCCCACGATTGTTGTTTTTTTCTGTTTGAGATCTTTTGCTAGCTTTAGAACATGGTGACGTAGCTGTCATTTAAGATGATATATCCCAGACAGAGATAAGGCTACTAAAAGAGACATTAAAACAATCAATTATCAGTAACTATTTGACACAGCTAACAAACAAACCTATAAGACTACTAAATATCAGCCCAGCTCCTGGTTCTCAGCAGAAAATCAATCAATTGCTACTCCATTGTTGTGTAACTGCGTTCATAGTTATGAAATAAACTCTAATAAAGCTTCTAACCACCTTTTTGAAGAAACATAATCTCCTGATCACGCACAGGTCATTTTTGACCACACAGGGCTTCTAGGAAGATGTGTGAAATACTCTGTTTCCAAAAGCTCTAACAAAGAATTCCAATAGCTGCAAAAACTTTATCACAAGTTAGGAAAAGTCAAGGACTATGATGAAGCAAATAGCAGCATATAACGAAAATATGAAATGCTAAAGTTCAAAAACGGTCAAAAACAACCGCACCGGGCTTCTAGTGTTAAACCATCCCACTTACGACAACACATACAAAAAACCCAAAACTTAAAATTTTTTTCATTGCAAACTAGAAGACCTGCCGAGCCTTTTGAGAGTTTGAACAGCTCTCTAGCACAATCGAACAGCGAGTTATGGAGTTGCAAAGTAGCATGAAAATACGGGATTTACAAGTAAATCCACCCAGCAGCAAAGGTATTAAGTCTAAAATCAAGCAACAAAAAGGTTTTACTCTACAAAACCCAATACAAACAAAAAACAATCATACCAACTTGCATGACAAAGCTTTTCATGGTTAAAAATGGCTAGCTGGAACTAAGCCAAAACTGCTTGTGATTTAGCTTTCAATAACATGTTTATTTGTGCGTTACTGCCCTGGCCTAGTCTGTGATGGGTACGCAACTTTTTGGTTTGGCCGATTCAGTCAGGGTTGTTTCAGTCACAGGACATTTTGGTCTGACCGTTTCGGTGTGGGGACATTTCAGTCATGACCTTTCTGTACATAAACAACCGATTACCTTTGTTTATTTATATGATTATATAGGCAGGCAAAATGTCACACTAGCTGGTGTCATACACACTCCCTTTTGAGTAATAATGATTACGATCAAATCTGAATTGTAATTATGAGTTTGAAGTACTTGTATTTAATTGCAAAATGTCGACAATGATTAAATTTGCTTGCTGATGAAAATGAAAATCATATGTTGATGCTGCTTAACTGTTGGATTTTGGATCATGTTTGTAGTTTTTTAAATAAAATTTTTCATTGATTTGAGTAAGTTTGCATCAAAAAGTGAACATGTAAGATTTCTGCAAGATTTCATAGTCTGACCGAAATGACCAAGACTGAAAAGTCCCGTGACTGAAATGGCCAGACTGAAAAGTCCTGTTCCAGGCTAGCTGGAATTAAGCCAAAACTGCTTGTGATTTATCTATCAATGTTATCATTTGTGTGTCATTGCCCGGCCTAGTCTGTGTTATAGGAAATTGATCTGCAGTCTCCACCTCTTAAAAGCTTTTTCACTACACAGTTCTTTGTCAAAAAAAGCCTTTGTATTTTTGTTTACAAAGTATCTGAGTTTTTCAATGTAAAAGTTTCCAAAGGCTTTTATCATTTTAAATTTTGTCACTGTGGAGATGTTTACAAAAAAACAAGCAACCCAGAAGAATTCAGGCAAACAAACTTTGGGTCACGACCCATAGGTTGAGAATCAGTGGTTTAAGTGAATCTTACCTGATAGATGAAATAATGGCTGTGTAGATAAATCCACTGTCCAGGTTCATGGAATTAGAAATATGAACAAGTGGTCTTGACACTTACCTAATGCTAGGTGGTTTAAGTTTTTTGGCATGAATTACTACATCATTACAACAAATAAGACTAGTGACACTGAATCTAAAAAGTCAATCACTAATTCTAAAAAGATGGTTTGTAAGAAACAACTTTCAAGAATTATAAAGAGGTAACCAGAGCTCAACCAATAAGATTTCTGGGCCAAACTGTTCACTGCCAAAATCAATATTTTTGCATTACTCAAATCATATTTAAGAGACATCACAATACAAATTAAACCAAATTAGTGCAAGAAAATTGCATTGGTCTCAACTGAATAAATACATGGAAACGTTTGCATTTTTGGAAAATAATAATTTAATTTTGTTTACAGTTAACAACTCCAAGTTAAAATTCAAGAAACACATTTTTGCAGCCATTGCGTCCTTTCAATGAACATCTTCTGTCATCATGAACAAAGTAATGCTGGCTGCAAACTCAAGTTTTCAAACACTCCATGTAAAATAATAGTGTAGTGGCTGTCATGAGTGAATATTTTTGATATATATATATATCAATAGAAATTTTGCTGATATGACATGTCAGCATCAGCATCCTCTTCATATCAACCGATTTATTATATCAGCATGCTGATGTATCAGTTGAGCTCTAGCTGTATCACTTCTACATTTTACAAAATACAGAAAACAAGAGCATATTTACTTGCATAACTGTTTTTCTTATTCGCCATAAGCGATATGTTTCTGCTTCATCATCCATTTGTCACATCAAATATTAGACACAATTCAACAAGATACTAGATTCATCAGGTCAAAGCAAAAAGAGAAGTGGCCAGATGTAACAGTTTTGTTTTAGCCTATGCTACTACACAACACTATGCTCTACGAATATATTTTGAGATAAAATGTCACGTGAAATTCATGCTTTTGAAACTGAAAGAAAATTCACAGGACACCTTACCATTTCATGTCACAGAAGTTGATAACACTACGCAGGAATATCTGTGCCAAGAACTAACAAGGGTTTTACAACAGTAGAACAACACCATTAACAAAATGTTCCTTACAAAGAATATTGTGATCTATTAAGCAGAACACCTTTCTTTTTGTTTTCACAGAATCATTCTATTTATAGCTCTATTTCGCATGGTTTCTAGAATTTTACGAATACACTCAAGATATTTTTCTTGTGGTGGTACTAGCATCACTTTCTTCTAATTTGATTAGAAAAGACAATTAAAGGTGCTAGGTTTACTTCATACTTTCAACAAATTACCTGACTGGGCTCTGCTTTCATGACTTTGCAATGATGCTGAGAAGGGATTATCGCTAATGGTACCAAATAGCCTATAAGGAACCCCTAATGTAAGAGGTTCTGGTTGTGGCATGCAGCAGCAAAACCCAAGTGAAACGCATTTCCCAGGAAAGCATATAAACAAAAATATTAGGTTTTAGAGCAGATATGTCCAATTTCGCGGCCTGCATGCAGCCCAATCAAAGGTTTTGTTCAGCCCAGTTTAGGTTTTTGTTGTAGTAAAATTATCCTATATTCCAGTGGTTCTCAAACTTTTTGAGATCGCGTACCACCTGATGTTCTTTTAATGTTGGAGTGTACATCCCTTGGTTTCAGAAGAACGTAATTTGCTCAAATGTACTTAAGATTAATATAGCAAATAAAGAAATAGCAACATTAGCATAACACACGAACGAATTAACAAAGCTTTTGGAATATGACAGGAAAGCTGCTCGTGTACCACCTGAAAAACCCTCGCATGCCACAGTTTGAGAACCACTGCTATGTTCTGACAACCTGTTCTTATTTTGACAATGTTCATTTGATATTTTAATGCATATGGTCTTCAGTGCCACTTTATCACGTCTGTTACACTGCAGTTAAATGCATTAGGTTCAAAGTAAGCCATTCAATGTGTGCCCATCATTAATATGTCATTCAATGTGCGGCCCTGGCTATGATAGCAGTATAATTTTTAGTTCAGTAAGCCATTTTGGTTGGACATAGCTATTTTAGAGCAATGGTTCTCAAAGTGGGTGGAATCATCCCCTTTGAGGAAATTTAGAGAAGGGGGTGAACAAAATGAAGGGGTGATAAGGGGTCAAAACAACACAATGGAGTCAATAAAGGTTCAAAACAACACAAAGGGCACGAAAACGCTCAACTACTGCCACTAATAGATCATTGAGTTAACTTCACTTAACGATGATTGAGTTAACTCTAGCCACTCTCAAAGCATAGAAACCACTTGCTGATTCATAAGCGAGGTGATCTATGACAGTACCTCACTAAAATGTCTCCCAATTAGGGCTGCCAGATGGCCGATATTTAATCGGTGTGGCTGGTATGTTACTGCTAATTTAGCAGACACCGGTAAAAAAACAGTATTTTAATAATTAGTGCCTGAAGTCGGTATTTTGAAAATAAATAATTTGCAGTAACTGCAAGAAAAACTAACGTAGTACTTCTCAACTTGTAATGACTCTGGTAGTGAGTCTTGTCAGAAGGAATCTTGTCAATTCCTTCAGCGAAGTTCATAAGGGCATATTGTTACTTGTGCCTTAACAACACTCATTATCTCTTTCTGCTTTCCCTCTTCCATTGTTTAGTCATACTTAGCATCTTCCATCATCCTAAACATGATCTGTATCAGCATATCTTTTGGCAATTAACCGTATAATCGGTGTAGGTGGGGTTGTTGTCTTAACTACTACCGCAGGCAATTGCAGGAAAATCATAGAAATGGATAGGACAACAGTGACATTGTAGACCAGTGGTTCCCAAAGTGTGGTACGTGAAGGCCTTCAAGGTAGTACACGAATAGACCTACTTTTTGTTTTTCTTCACAAAAAAATATATTCACAGCTATAATTTTTACCTGTCGGGTTCTGTTAATAAATTTCTGAATTTTTGTGTAGCCTACTTCCCTTGTTGGTTTCTAAAAATGGCCATATTACTTTCTCACAGCCATTTTCTTAATGTTGCATTTGTGGACATTTTTGCAGTACTAATTCCAAATTTGTTAAATTTTTTTTGCATGCTTCGCTTGCAATGGTTTGTGAATTGCCTCTCGCTGCTGGCCTCAGCTTGTTGTTGTAAATTATGGCCTTACGTAGATTTTGTTTTAATATTCTCTGCATAACTTTTGGCCCTGCATTTGCTTTCAACGATTTTGACGTGGCTGGCTGTCTTGGGTTTGCGTTTGATGTCTTTTGCGTCACAGCATTGCCTTTTCTTGCATCACAAAGCCTTATGGTTTTGAATTGCTGACATTGCCAAGTGTTGCTTTATTTTTATGACTGAAGATGGATTAAGAATAATCTGAAACGTCTCAATATAAGACACGTATAGTTTTTTGAAGGCTTTTTAGTGTTGATGAAACTGTCAATTATGGTTTTCAAACTTTTGATCGATTTATATTTGGCACACTGATATTTCCTGGAACGAGGTGGTACATGTTGACATCACAGGATCCCCAAATGGTACGCAATCAGAAAAAGTTTGGGAACCACTGTTGTAGACACTAGCGAACCTTTCACAATCACGCGAGCTGCATTGAACAGACACATTGTTTTGTCAGTGGACCAGCGAATCAGGCAATCTTAGTGGTCCACAACATAGCAAAAGAATTTTTGAAGAGTTTCAGGTGAAATTAGAAAATATTTGTTGCAAACTGAATTGAATGTAGTATGCAAAAAATTATCAATTGTGTTATAGTGTCCAACTGTCCATACAGGGAATACTACTGAAGTAAAGCAAAAGACGACTTCGACTAATTGCATGCCGGTTAAACGCATAAACCGCTTTATCGCAAAGGATTCTAGAACCCCAAACCAAAGCTATTCACACGTGAAGAAAATAGTCCGGTTAATCCAGTGGCGTACGCAGAAAATTTTCTTGGGAGAGGTTTCTATCAGCGGCATATGGTGGTCATTTGTATTTGGTGTTCACTCTTTGTGACGTCACAATTTGACATTATATTTGTGTTTCCAAACCAACCTTTTGGCCAAGTTTGTAGACGTAATATGCATATTCTTCTGCACGCACTCTTAATTTACGTGTCATGGTACCAGGGTGTATTGCTAAAAAAGAGGTGTGGGAATGGCGTTCCCACACCAAACATAAAGGAAGACTGTGATTTGCCTACAAATACAAGAATTTCCACACTGGATCTTCCTGTTTCACTTTAGTGCTACGCTGCTATACACGAGAAAACTTGTCATTTATTCATTTGTGCTGCTCCAGGCGTTACACGTAGAAATTGAAATGACAAATCTAAATCTTAGAAGTAACGTTACTACTACTCTAGTACTAGTGCGAAAAGGTGCGGGAACGCCGTTCCCACCCCACTACTACACCCCTGCATGGCACTGAATATAAACTATCACCTCTCCAGGTTAGGATACCGGAGGAAATAAACTCAACCCTACGACAAAGCAGTTCATAACTGCAAAAATATCAGGCATCGCGTTAAAACAGGTGAGTAAAACACACTCACCAATGCGTCAGAGAAATTTGAACACAAGTTTGCGCTAACGTCTCGTCGAAAAAGAGCAGTGGAGCATGGAAAGTGTGCGAATGGGCTGCAGAGATGATCGGATAGTGTTTTTTTGCGATCCAATCCTATCCTGTTTTTTATAAAAATGATATACGTATCCGATCCGAATCCTGTTTTGGTTGAAATCATACTATCCGCATCCAAAAACTATCCGAAAGTACATTATGATGCACACACGGGCGCAATTTGGTGGGACAGGAGGGACGTGTCTCCCCCGCTTTTTCAGACGTGGAGGACATAATATGTCATGTCCAACCCACTTTTTTCTCTTTAGGTTTTGTATTTGGAGAGGTTTCAAAAATAAAAGTGGTGTTTGTCACGTTTTGTGTGAAGAGCTTTTCATGTCAGATGGTAGGACATACATAGCCAAGTTGATGTTGAAACAGAGTTGGGTGTGGTATCACGGATTCTGTTAGTTTGTGAATTTTAACTTCGATAAAATAATTTTTAGCATTTTTCAAGTTTCTAGAGACCGTGAAAGATGTTTAACTGCTTCTGTCCGACATTTTCCTCTGTGTGATATGCTGTTAGAAAGGTTATTTTCTTGTAACAGTGAGAATCTTACAGCTGCACATGTGACAGACCACAGTATAGCCATGATTTGTTTCGTGCAGAAATGTGACTGGCTTTGCTGTAACGTTGGCTGTCACGTATTCAGAAACAGACAGCGTACAATTTAATGATGCTTGTGTATATACTGTTAGAATTTTAGCTTTTCCGGCAAATCTCTGCGAAACTTTTGCCGAAGACATAAAACAGCACTATTGTGGAGACTTAGTTTTGGGATGGGGAGTTTAGTAAAAGACTGTTTTCAACCATTAGTGAACAGGATTTCAATCAAAACATTGGTGGAGTAGCCTACAGTATTTACCTAGCTGTATACTGACCTACAGCTCAAAACGTAGGGACTTGACTCGGAAATAAGGACAAAATGTGCATTTGTCCTAACATCTTGTAATGTCGCAACAAAGGCGACCAACAAAGCCAAGAGATATTTTTCCTTGACTCTTACACTTTGTGCTTGTGCTGAATGCATTGGTTCGTAAGTCATCTGATTTACTTGAGTTAAACCAAACCCACAATGCAGCAATGTTTTCATCAAAGTGCGAAATATTTGCTTTACAGATATATCACACCTAATTTTGTTGGACATTTTTTCGTGTTGAAGGTGAAACTTGGTACTTTTTGCCAATTCACCGTTGTGCACTTGTTACTTAGATTTAATCCCAAGAGTATTTTTGTGTCGTTATGCAAGTAGAACTCTTAGAATGAAACTTTTGACATGGTGCTGAGTTGTAAGTCTGGCCAGGCTTTTCGGGTCGGGCCGGGCGCGGGCTTAAGTTTGTCAAAATATTTCGGGCCTGCATACAAAACATTTTATAACATTAAGAGTAACGAATTTTTCTTTCGTGACGTAGATTTGTTCTGCTCCACTGCTCACTGCGGTAACTTCTGTGAGTGAAGTGATTGTGATTTTTCTTTAGCTAATTGTGTTTGCAAACACAGCTGCGTTCTTTTATTCTCTGCTGGGATTAGTTTCACACTGTTTTTGAGAAGGCGACAGCGGTGAGGAAATTAGCACACGATGGCGTTGCGTCGAAAAGATCAATCACTCACGCAATTCTTGGCTTCTTTTAAGAAGCCTACAAGCCGGCTTTTCATATCTATAGAGCTATCCTAGAAAGTTTCTTTTATGCCTATAGCGCCATCGTAGATAGTTTGGTGATAGTTTCTTTTTTTCTTGAGAAACGTTTCCGCAATATTATCGTTGACTAACATGCTACGTTTGTGCCAGATTATGCCAATGTTTTGGTTAAGGCGTTTGCTATCTTCGGTGTGATAAACCGTGTGCACACAACGTTTTTTGTTACTCTGCAGTTGCGCATATCTTAACTCCCACGGTAAATTTGGCTTTCAGGCCTAAATCGGGATTCAAAAATAAATGTCGGGTTCGAGCCGGGTTCGGGCTTGTGATTTTGAGCTAGGGCCGGGTTCAGACTTCAAAATGAGGCCCTTTCACAACTCTGTGTGGGTATGTAGGCAGTGGCCAACAACGGGAGATTGAAAGGATACGTCCTCAACCCACCAGCAGTAAAAACAGATTGAAATCATTTTGCGAAGTAGGTTACGCTAATTTTAGACCAAATGTTTTTGCTGCTGGTAAGAGGATGTCAGTGGAGATTTTGGTAGAGGTGGGGCGGCATGCATAATGTCCAGTTGCATTAAAAAGATTTGTACCTTTTTCAAACACCGGAAATGTGGAAGCAGAGGCGAATTTTCATTTTCGGGGCCCTAGGCTATTTTAAATTGGGGGCCCTTCTGGTAGGTTTATAACGACTGATGTCATACAAATTAGCACTACACGTTCTCGTTACATTCACTGAACAAGTTGTTCCGAAACACAAACATTCCTTTATTCTGAATTCCCTCGATATCAGGAACAAAAACAGTCACAATGAAACTAACGAAAAAGGCAGCAGAGAAGTTATCTGACCACATTCCCATTACATATTTATTGAGTACCTCACTGTCATCATGTTATCTGAATAATGGATTCAGGCGTTTTGTTCCACACATTATACGTAACAATGACCAATTCTCAACGCCATGAAAAGAGAATGCTCATCGTCATTCACTTCAATCCTCTGCACTCATTCTTCTTATCCATAGGGATTTTTTCGCGGCGTAGCAAAAAACGTGCGTTGAACCAAACCAAAACTACAAATATGTAATTGCTTACAGAAACGCTGGAAATTGCCCTTACTCCCAAAAGTTTGGTGCCCCCGAAATCGGGGGCCCTAGGTTTAAGCTTTTTTAGCCTAATCGTAAATCCGCACCTGTGTGCAAGAAAAATATTTATCGTCTTTTAACCTTAAGCGACTTGAACAAGACATCAAATCGCGCTGTAGCCACACTTATAAAATGCATGAAAACTGAAGCGTTCTACTGTAAGTGTGATATGCAAGTGCGACTAATGCGATTCAACATTTTGTGCACTCCAACTGACAGCTCTGATAAAACCCAATTGATGTGTTCGACTATATTGCTGTGCTTGTTTACATCCAAATACGATATTTAATGGAAACAGGCTGAACTACAGTACCATGTCCAGGAACAAATTTAAGTATATTAATATGTAAATCATCTGCAAGGACAAAGCAAAGCGTGATTAGTGTTGCTCTCAAAACACATCTATAAAAAATATTGGGAATCTGTATATATAAAACGTCACTTCTGCATAGATAGACTCGATGACTATTTTGATTTCACACCAAGTTGTCCCCCCCCACATTTTACAACAAAATTGCGCCCACGGATGCACAACATACATTTTTTAGTTGTAGCTATTGTGCCTTGTGAGGCAAAATAACTGCTGGAGGTAATTTGCCTTCGGCTGAACACAATTGGCTGAAGTAGTCACATGACAAGTTTGCATTGCATGTTCTGTTTAGTTTACATTGACACCTGTGGCAGCTTGGTCTAACCTGCATGGACAAGTGCTGTGATGGTTTCAGGTCTGGCAAGCAATTAGCGGCTTCTTGTTTGCATTACGTGAACTGTAGACTAAACCCTGGACCATTAAACCTGACCCTAAAAACCTTGGCCATAAGCCCTGACACTGAACACTAACCATAAACTCTTGGACCCCAAACAATTGTCTCTTTGCATATCCTACTTCTCTCATGATCATTTCAACCAATTGTGTTCAACTGAAGGCAAAATAGTCCCAGAACAGTCTTTGCCTCATAAAGCACAATAGACACTACTAACTGTAAATAAATGCATTGGATTGTGGCACTTTAGCCTTTGTCATGGTCATGCCTATGAACGGCAAGCTTGACATATCTTGCATGCTTGACATATCGCATATCCTAAGTAGGCTACTTTTCAGAGTCAAATGCATCAAAAATCAAGCTGAGGTTTTGCCACATCAAGCTTTATATTAGACATTTGTGTAGTAACAATGGTTCCATTTTATCACCATCCATGGATGATTTCACATTCATGTAACTTCATTTATTGATCCTATCCATTGCTGCACCTGACCACACCTAACAGGCAATGGTGGTCTTCAAACCAAAACACTAAACAGCATTTAAAATAACAAACTAAACTATCTCATGGAGCATATTAAAATTGGGATAGACTAAACAGTTTCATCAACACTAAAAAAGCTTTCAAAAAACTATGCACGTTTTGTTTTGAGATATATACATGTTTATTTTTGGATAATTCTTAATCCATCTTCAGTCAAAAAATAAAGCAACACTTGGCAATGCTAGCAATTCAAAACCAAAAGACTCTGTGCCGCAAGAAATAACAGTGTGACGCAAAAGACATCAAAAGCCAAACCAAGACCGCCAAGACCAGCAGCAAGAGGACGTTCACAGAAGACTGCAAGCGAAGGATGCAAAAAAATTTACAAACAAATGCTACAAACAGCACGATATATCTACGTCAACATCAACAACAATTAATGCACGAAACATCCGTGTATCAACACAAGAACTGAGCATCAGCCAAATATTGGACATAACAATCTACGTATGGAAAGAGGCATAATGGGTTGGAAAAATTGTAGGCTGTACATTAATCTCGGGTTGCTGTGCTTGTATCAGAAGTGTCTCTTTAATTAATAATTCGCGGTAGTTAAAAGCAGAAGCCAAGATTTTGGGATTTCTGAAGTCCATGAAATTACCTCAGCCCTGGATATGGGCATAAATGTTTGACTACATTGGAAGTTTGGTGGTTCAATTTCAAAGGATTGTGTTCATCCAGGCAATATTTCAAATTTCTTTGATTTTGTCGAGTATAAGAATGACCACACGAACGAACAATTAAGTTTATATACCACATTGCATCGTTCCAGATGTGCCTGCTTGTCAGGATAACACTAAACGGAGGGCCGGCGGGCCGGGTGGGCTGGAGGGCCGTGTTTCCAATTCAAAAACATGAATTTGCAGCGGGCTGGCGGGCCGCACCAAAGGCGGGCTGCACATCAGGTCGGGCTGCACATTAGTGTTGAGCTGCACAACAGAGCGGGCTGGCGGGCTGCACATCAGGGCTGGCTGGCGGACTGCACAAGAGCGGGCCGGCGGGCTGCATTAAAGGGCGGACCGGCGGGGTGCAGAACAGGGCGGGCCAGCGGACTGCAGAAAAGGGTAGGCTGCGCATATATACGTGTCGGCGCCCTATACAAAACGGCGGACCGTTCGATGCAAGGGCGGATTGCGTTAAATATTATTAAAATAGCCAGCTTCAGACGTTCATCACGTTGTGCAACATGGCGGGCCGTTCGATACAATATTGCAAGGACGAGCTGCTTTGAAAATGACAACTTAAGCAGCCTATTACACGCACTAGAATTCTTTGCTGCGCGGGCTACCGCGAAGCAGAATAATACGCCAAGCTACAGATATTGATCACATAACTCTGAGCGGATGGTCGATCGTGAGACCGCCAGATTGTTTTAGTTAGGAGATGGTCGGGATGCATACGTGTATTACATGGTACTAAAAGTAGGTCCGACTGTCAGAATTTGCTTTGAAAAAGACGAGCTGGCCGGGTTGGAAACCTTAATATCCTAATATTAAAGGAGAGAAAATCATGAGATGGGTGGATTTTAATTAAACTACAGTAGGCTACTTCTACAAACACTTTTTTTACACCACACTCAATGGCTGAACACTCGATGAAGCCTCTTTGCAAAAAAATCTGCTTAAACTCGCGAGATCATTGTTAGCGGATTTGCTTGATGCATAGAGGAAGTGGACAAAACTAAATAGAAGAGCTTGTAGACAACACGCTGGACGACGTGAACGTTTTACTTTTTTTGAAATCTGCAAAGTATCGATCGAGCCGTGATGCTTTCAATATTATCAAGATCGCCAAGGTTCGCAAAGAAAGCGATTATGAACATTAGTGACGTTTTCAATCGTTGCTTGTGTCTTCAGCAACCAGTGCCCTCATGTGGTTTAACTCACGGTTGCGTCACAATGCTTTCAGATAGCCAGGGTCACGAAGTTTTCCAACTTCGTTCTCATTCTATAGTTGCGTCACAATGGTCGGGAATCTAGCGTTCACAGTGCATGCTTCTAGAGCAGCGATAAACCTTGAAGAGTATATTGTTACGACAACAGATGTGATGTTTAGGAAATCGTTTGATCTTTGATGGTTTGACCAACTTCATGTTGAAGTGGATTTGATGTGGTTCTGAAGGTAATTATGATGATTTTTATTTGTGGGATGTTTAAATAAATTCTGACTACTTTTGCAAACTTCTAATTGCAAATGGACAACAGTGTTGAGTATATTAGTTAGCCTATAATTGTGTAAGCTACTTTTCAGTTACTCTCAGGGACGCGCGGAGAGCGGGGGCATTGTTTCCCCTGTTCTTTCAAAAGGGAAGCAACGGGGACGGAGCTAACTTTTCATCACAATATAGGGAATTTCATGTTTAGCAAGATCCAGATGAAACAAATTATTGCAGCTATTCAATACCCACAACATTCAAAATGGTTTTCTACACTCCCTGTTATTATTTTTGGGGTCAACATTGTTGCTGAAAGGAAACAAACATATTGGTGAAGAATTGTTTGTTTTTCGTAAGTTTGCATTTCCCTCAATACTTTTACTGACCCCTGCCCCACCGCTGCTTCGGCTGCCAGCCCACCTGTGTTTTATGTAATTTCACCTATAAACTGATCATCTTCACAGACATGATTATCGAAATTCAGATCACAAAATTGCTAGCAAAACTTCTTACAGAGAGTCACTGGCGTTAGATATTTTCCTGGTTAAAGTATGTGACACATTTAAATCTTATCAGCTTTTTAACAAATTAATCGATCAATTTTCAGCAGCAAAACCAAGAAAACTTTGTCCTTGGAATTATATAATTGCAAGCAAAGCATCGGATTGCAGTGTTTCTTTTATTTTATGCTGCCACGAACGGGCTGGTTGGGAACCCTGAACTGAGTTTGTTCCGAGGCGCGGCAAACCCAAGATACGCCACTGCTTCAACTGTCGTTTGTTTTATGCTGAGTGCTGTCATGTCTGTTGCTGCAACATGATACTGTAGATAAAAATGCTGTTTGGAATCTGCGTAGACGTATTTAATTTCGTTCAAACCAGCACGAAAAAATTATTGTAACTTACCTTTGTAATGAAATGTCGCTTTTCTGCTACATCGCACGTTCTTTTTCTAACAGGCGTCACTGCGTTTCTTTCACATTACAGTTAATTTGGCGAAACGTTATTTTTGTAAGTGTGGTCGCAGGGTCTTTACTTTGAGCTTCGTGCTTCGGATTGTGCTAAACAAACTTAAAACAACTAGATAATTCCCTTTTTTTTCTAATCTGACGACTTCAGTCTTATGAAAAAATTATCGTCTTGGAGAACCGTAAATGGCATTGTTATTACTCCACCTTAATAATAGCATTGTCTTTTTTCATTACCACTTGCATTTTCTTAGATGCTTACAACGTTTAAATCCCAGCAACAAAAATTTTGCACCTGTGAAAAAACAAACTTTTCGCTGAATAAAAAAATGCGCAGCAACGTTGGATAAAAATCGCCAGTTTGTCCACTAAGCGATGTCGATCGTGAGCAACATGATCTATGCGATTACAGACATCGACTGTTGCTTTTCAAGTAACACCATCAGTTGTTGCGCAACGTGTTTGCCCAAATCGAAATGTTTTTGACACAATGTTACAATTCAAAGGTCTTTCTGGGCTACCCTCATACTTGCAACGAAGCTGTTACATACTTAAGCACCTTGAAAAACACTCTTCAAAACCGACCAAGTTGAAAATGCATTTTTTACGACTTAGCATTAACGCGCATAGAAAGCAAAGCTCCTTTGTATTCCAAGGGTTACACTGCTTGTAAGCAAACCTACTGAATGGTTGCGCTTATTTTTTGTACCGAAACATCTCGCCATGTTAATTATAATGTATCAAACCAACACTGGACATCCAGCAGCAACCTTTACAATGAATCCAATGCGCAGAAGAAATTTACATTCAAATGTTGAAGTTGTCATGCTTCCAACGTTGTGCACCAACTTTCTAGTTTTTGCGCACTTTTCTTTGCAATTTTCGCCGATGAAGTTGTGCTTTTGATATTTGTCTTGCAAACATTTTCCTGAAATCACTCACCAATATATTTTGTTTGCTCCCCTCTTTCTT
>JGI24158J21664_10001296_pt1 | contig 27698 bp, 13 predicted proteins | sample Ectturendosymbi3_FD_21664 | JGI IMG/M metagenome (IMG submission 21664) | reverse complement strand
GATAAAACTCATTTTGATCAAACACAACACTTCCTTAAAACCGATAAGTTTTACCTGATATTTTTCGTAATTTGTTAATTTTTTTATTACTGTTACATGAAAATTCCCTGCGTCGTCAAACGCATTTTGTTGAATCGTATTTTGAATTAAATTCCAAATCTAAGCTGGGAACGTGTTTATAAAAGTGATATTTGTAAAGGTTGGTTGTCAATTGGTCTGCTGCATCATGCAAAAGGCTTCATGTGTCAAATAATTACAGGTTTTTTCTTTTTGCCTTTGGACAATTATTTCAAGTTTTTACTTTTAAACGACTCGACATAGGTAACCTTTGTTTTACCCAACGTCATTGCAAAAAAAATCTGGAAGCAATGCATAGCAGATGGAAGCAATGCATAGATAATACATAGATATACCTGGAAGCAATGCATAGATGTGATTTTACCGATGAAACCAGAGGTTCCCAACCTTTCTCTAACCATGTACCTCTTTGGCATTTTGACAGATGAGCATGTTCCCCTAAAATGTCTAATAATAAAATATTTGAATATTTTATCATTACTAATCATAGATATTTTTAACGATAAGCACATGTTGATTTTTGAAAATAATATTTACTGATATATGTACTAATATTTGGAAATAAATAATATATACCTATATTTTACCCTCCTACTGCTAACCTTGCAGGTACCCCTTCAGATAGGCAAATGTACCACTAAGAGTACATGCATCCCAATTTGGAAACTCCCGGATTAAAACAAATAGAGACATGTTGTCAGGCTTGTCCATGGAAATGGGATTCCCATGAGATATGATGGCGTGGGACAGTGACCCTGAAATTGATTCTATCGTTAGTAATTTTACGTCTTATAGCAAGAATTTTATGAAGTTGAATAACATTATTCTGTGCTCTAAGCAAAGTAAGTATTACACGATAGCCTCAGTGCCATGGTGGAGTGATACGAAGTCCATGAAAATAAGATCTGCAGGCTCTCATTTGGATGACAACAACAAAAGGTTATCCAGTTTACGTTTGATACACTATTTGGAAATTTTAGGATGCTCTATAAAAGCTAGATGACAGACATGCACAAAATTGCACTTGATAGAATTTACTTCGTATTAGAACTTTCGTTGGAATTCCATGGGATGGGACAGAAGAGTGTCCCATGGACAAGTCTCTCTATTTCAAATTACAGAGAACGCGTTTGAGATTGAATTTCTGATACCAGTTATCACATCTTGAACAGACAACCTTGATTTCGCTTAATTTAGCAGTAAGAACTTACAAATATTCAAGAAAAACAAAAGCAGTTATACAAATTATCTGTTTCAATTCCTTTAATCCATCTTCGGTTTCTAAGAATCTCCACGCATAGGCCTGTATTCTGCCTTCATCTCTTGTCACCCCTTTTTTCAAGTCAGTTCTGTCACGTTTGATGCCTCATTTTATTGCAACTCAGGAAACACTACGAATCAGACAAAACATTTTCTTGCAAGGTAGATCGAGTTTTTCTGGTTTTGCCCAAAGGTCGGATCTTGACATTGTTTGACAAGACCACGTAAATCTCCAGTTAGAAGGTGTGTGTCTCGCCTTAGTTTGCAGCCACTGCATCTTGCCTCCTTTTAGATACAGACTGCCTGGAAAATCATATCACTTTAGTTTCTATCGTTCGTAGGAAGCAAAAATATATTTGGTGTCGACTGGCACTTAAAATTCCCAACAAACGCTTGATTAAAAATGCTTTGACATTTTTCACAAGCAGTAATCTGGCTTGTTACCTGTTGAATCCATGGTGTGAAGAACGATACAAACAAAAACAAGATTGTTTCTTGTTGCATCAAATATTTGCAACACGACAGCAACTAAAATGCTTGTTCACTGCGAATTTTCTCTCGCTATCGCGTTTTTATGTAAAATCTGTCCAGAAAGCACAGACCTGCTGCAAAAAGTGCTTTCTGTGGCGCTTTCCCAGATACAAAGATTTGTTTCAATTTTTGCCATACCTATTCTCAGAAAAGCTGGAACTGCAACTGCACAAAAAATCGATCTGCTCAATGAATGTAAACTAACTCGTTATAACATCCAACCGTTACCCCGACGAAACATGTCACAATCGCCTGAGGCATTTGTAAGTGCGAAAAGAAAAGAAGGCTTTTTTTAAGGCTCACTAATCGGTAAGATACGTGTGTCAAACTCTTGTTCCAGTGCAGCGGAAAACAGCATCAATGTTTTGCGCAGATTCTTTTGTTAAGCAATACGTCAATAATACGGTGTAGAAAATTCTGTCTCAATCAATTTTTTAATATCTTAAAGCAATTTATTAAGCGGCAGTTTTATGGCCAATAAATTATGTGCTTTTTTCTTTTCCACTGATGCAAAATGCTCCTTTGATTTATGTTTAGCGGTGCACATGAATGAAAACTGATTGATTTTTCATATTTGCTTCCAAGACTATGAACTCAATCGCCTACGTAGCAAGCCAAGTATTGCCAGGTGCTTACATATAGTTCAAGTTGTCATAAAACACACGCAGGAAGTATTTCAATAAAATCAGTTTTTTCGCGCGAAAGGATGGTGATCACTTTGGCCTAGAAGCAAGAAGAGTGTGTTCCAACAGACAAACAGTTTTTATTTAATTTTACTTCTTTTCTGAAGCGCCTGTTTATTGTCCAGCTGTTGCGTCAGTACGACAAAAGACGATATCTCTTTACATGGGCTTTTTGAGACTAAACGTTGTTTTGCCACAGGATTACTTCAATTTCGTGCAGTATTACTCTCCTGCGACATTATCAAGTCATGCTTTTCATAAGTATGTCAGCCTGCTGACATAGATTTTGTAATGCATTACACAAAGGCTTGGAACATCAAAAACAGGTTTTTGGCAAGATCTTTCTTTCAGTTTGTAAACAAACACACCAAAGGGATCATGTTTCAATCATACCATTCTTGCTGAGCATTCGTAAAACGCATCACAATAACAACAATTGCCCAATGGTACGGTAGTTATTTTACAAAACTAACGTTTTTGTCTTATGCATTCCTACTTCCATTTTTGTGCATGTCACGACATATATTGATTTAAATTAATTATGTAAAGTCACAATATACCTCTTCATTAAATCGCTATTAGATCATAGATTGGTAAAACACTGCTAGGATGAACTTGTACAGACTATTTACTGCTGTTACCACAAAGTTGATTTTATCAGCCGAAAATGTGCATACACGAAATCTTTTTTCGGCTAGTTTGTAACTTATTTCAACTCCTGTTTTAACGAACTTAGCTGCCAGGGAAATCTGCGAAAACATTACTTCACTTCAGAACCAGTTTCCTGTAAAAATGCAAACTGTGGGGAAAAGACGGACAGTTTCCTGGAGCAAAAAATAAATTTTATACAATATCTGCATTGATTTAAATTTCGTTTGTGCGCGATACTTCACCTTTCACCCATGTCACTGTCAATTGCTCCCTTCATGAGGTGGCAAATTGATTCAGCGCACTTTCACTGAAACTTTCGGTTTTTCTGGTGGTTACGCAAGAGAAGGCAATGGAGCAAGGAGTTTTTACAGAAACGGAAGTTTACTTGCAAAGTTAAAAACTTTATTGTAGTTATTTTGATTTGAAGATGGTCTAGGCTTGTCGCAAACAGGACTGACTGCAAAAGGAAGAAATTTGAAAGAAAAAGTTCAAGATCTTGTTGAAGAAAAACGAATTAAGAAATTGAATATGAGTGTTGTGGCCACCCTGTTTGGTTGTACCCAGACATTTAGCATTTACGTTCACTGTTGTGGTTTCCATTGCTTGTTTTGTTGACATGGTTTGACTTTCAGCTTTTTATTCCTGTAGAAAAGCTTGAAGTAGACTTTTCATCTCTGATAAACAGAATTCTTGTTCAGATAGTTTCCCTACGATGAGAACCTGACGCTAACATCACATTTTGTTGTTTTGCCAGTTCACGTTTAGTCTTTAGTATCCAGTGGCGTATCTATGCAAAGTAGCGCCCATGGCAAAGCTTAAATGTGCGCCCTTTCATAATAATTTAAATATTCGACATCGGCACAATTTTTACGAAAGATAAACCATGAAGAAAATAAAGGTTTGAAATGGAAAATATTTATGTTTATTTTTGCTTTAAATGTTTCAGCAAATACAATGTAAATTATCCACAAGGGCCACAACATAACTATACTCATTTATTCTTAATATGAAAAATATCAGAACGTTAAAATATTAACGTTATCATTCATAGGTTTACACAGTGCTGCCTGCCAAAATTGTATATGTTACAAAAAAATCACACCACATATTGCAACTGCAAACGACAATTTCCTGTAAATTGGAACATATTTAAATGTGAATTGCACAATAAAATATTTAATGTAAGTCATGCATCACTTGTGTTCGAAAAACACAATTCCATCGAAACATAACCTATATCCAGTCTTTTACGGTAAATTACACAAAAATGCTGATCAAAACAACACTTTCCGTGCCTTTATGGAAGCAAAGTTGTCCATAGTTTCATCACAGTAAGCTTTCGCTGTTTCGTCCTTTTCTATTCTCATCAGAGCAAGATCACACAACCTGTCCTGACTTATTGTTAGCCATTGAGGCCCGGAGGCATGAAAAGATCGGTTTCAGTTTACTGAAACATCGTTCGCAGCTTGCAATGCACACAGCCATTGTCAGCATTATTTGCAAAGCAGTTCAAAGAATGTCTGGCCATCAGAACGTGATAATTTTAAGTTGCACGACTTGAAACTAGCATTTTGCAATCTAGAATCTTCTCGTATAATAGTTTGCCATCTACATCTGCACTGTACACAGCTCCTAAATTGCCACACGTAGATTTTAGTTTTTCACAGTCAGGATCTTTTCACAAGGCCGTGGACCGCGAAAAGAAAGCCAAATTTGGACAGAAAAATATAGCTGTAAACAAGGCTAACAAATCTATTTCATGAGATAGCACATTTTGCTCAACTGACACGGTAATGATACTAACTGCTAAGTTTTCGATGACTAGCTAATGTTCTCTACCTTAGTCTCTGGACTGTGGCGTTGTAATCAGCCTGTTTATTGGGCACTAGTGGCCATCGAAGAAGTTTCGTAAAGTCGGAGTGGGCCGCAGCTGTTTAAGTAATCCGTAAATCTCTAGTCTAGGACAGGGCTTCGCAAATGTTTTTGTTCTGCGACCCATTTTAACAAAGGTGTTTCTATGCGACCCCTTCATGGATGGCCTAGATCAGTGGTTCTTAACCATTTTTACATATCTTACCCTTTTATCAAACAAGATTGCCAGATTTATCCCCAATACACTCAATGGTGCTAGTTATTAAAAATACGAAATTAACAAATTCTTACTGTTCAGAATGATTTATAAAAATTTACATTTGCTGAAATTGTGATTCAGTAAATTTACCCCTATGGAAGATGAAATTTACCCCAAATTTACCCCTGGTTAAGAACCATTGGCCTACATGTTAATGATACGTGTAAACGCCCCATTAAAAATCTCAAGATGCATTTTTGTCTAAGGCGAAACCATACAAATGCACACAATCCACGAAAGGTACTATATAGCAGTGGTCTTCAACCTTTTTTGTACAATCGCCCCACTACGGGAACTTTATTTGAAAATCGCCCCTACCTACAATTTTTGCGTTGTCTGAAAATATTCTTTTGTTTTGAAAACAATTCAGTGCTAATAAAATAAATGGACAATTTGGTTAGCACAGAAACAAACGAACAAACAAAACGAGTGCAAATGCGTTTCTAGAATAAAAGTCTTTCATTTCTAAAAAACAGCTGGTTCCAACTAATGCGAACCTTGCGATTGTGTTTGTCTGCAAGCTTTTTCAAAGCAGTTTGCAAGTTGGTCAGTGTTATGGCGTTCCACCGGTATTGTTCATGTCAAGACGATTGCGGTAGTTATTACGCGTGTGCTGTACTTGGCAGAAACCTTGCTCAGCAGCAGACGTCGTGAGAAACCCCAGTAATAATAGCTTCACTTTTCCCTAAAGTTCTGGAAGACGCTCACTGCACTTAACCAAAAATTTGACCATCCGTGTGTATGAAATGTAGCAGGAGCTTCATCGTCGCTTTGGATGTGGATGACACGTTTTCGGATAGTGGAATGGAATCGCATTCGCTTATGCCGGTTAGCTGGCAAAAAGCTATTTCACCCACAACTTACTACGCAGTGTAACTTTCGGCGTGATCTCCACAACAGAATGACTTCATAGCAAGCCTCAAACAAAACGTGGCAAAAAGGATTTTTTGGAGTCTTTAGTTGAGCCAAAAGTGTGTGTTTGGCGTTACTCGCTGGTCTGTGTTGCTCCTTTCCTAGCCTACTGTTCTGTTGTATACTCTGCCGTAAGTCAGATGAACACAGCTATATCCACCCACAGTAGAGCAAAGCACCTGAACCGACTGAAAAACACGATAAGCACGTTTTGCAAATTACGGCTAGCTGTTACCAATTTTACTAGACATTAGATGCTGCGTAAATTGTCTCGCAACAGTCATATGTCCAGTATTTTTACAACAGAAAACACTTCAGTAGGCCTACGTTGTTTTACTCGAGGTATTAACCAAATATTATAAAACAGCCGATAAAAGACTGTCATATTTTTTTGCCTACGACGTAATTCATACCGAAGATCATAAAGACTTGTTTCAAGGCAGTTTTGCTAATAATTACACAATACTGTTAGTGGGATTTGTGACAGTTCACGACGAAAATTCACTTGGCTAAACTTGATGGCGACTTGCAATTAATATTCGTTATCGTCGCGAAAGTCGATGCGATGATTTAGCAATGTTATGATTGTTGGGTCAATTTTACTGTCTTCAAAAAAGCTGAAGTTTTCCTCTTGAAAAATGGAGTTTGACCGATTGGGTATTTTCCGATAGCTATATCAGTATTGGTCGCTTTCAACCAACATTACTATAATATAGCTAAACTCATACTATACGAGAAACGCCCAAAACCCCGTGTGCTGATATATACAGGCTGGCAAATGCATTGCTTGTCCTTTTTGTGACGTTGATCATGCAACGATTCGGTTAACCAACACAAGAGACTACTTAGTGCAACAGTTTCTCTATGCTCTTTCATCATATTTTGAACATTAGACTCAACAAAGTACCTACACATTCATAATCTTCCTGAGAACCGCAATGCTTGATTCCCACCAGTGACAATCTCAGTGGTTTTGGATAGTTGGCGCAGTGAAGCGCTGCACAGAACGATGTTGGTTTGATTGTTACATGACCAGTCCGATATGTGTTTTATTACCTTTGTTACGAACCATGGAGTCGAAAGTGCATCAAAAGCTTAGATTCCAAAGCAACAAATATTATTTTTTATTTGGGAATCAATTCAAAATTTAGTATGTTAGAAATCGCCTCCTGGAAACTGAAATCGCCCCCCAAATCTCGCAAATCACAAAATCACCCCACAACCCATAATATCGCCCCAGGGGGCGATTTCGCCCACGTTGAGGACCACTGCTATACAGTAATAAAACAACCAAGTGATGGAAACAGTAAGGCGAAAAAAATTAACAAAAAATCAATTCCCTTTGTAGAAGTTGGCAAGCACAACTTATGGGATGGATGCACTTGATGATTTTTACGCAGATCATCCATTTGTAGATTGATGGAATTAGCCAATGCAGGAAGAAAGACATTCTCAACATTTTTCAAAATGCATTGGTTTTTGGACTTGATGATTGCCAATTTTGAGAATGCCGCTTCACACAAGTAAAATCTTGTGCAAACGCGGCTAAGAGTTTATGAACGGCTAGATCAGAAATGACTGGGTATTAATTTCATATTTTTCAAAAATCACATAAACTCTATTTCGAAAAGTCCAGTTTCAAACAACTTTTGTCGAATAACTCCGCAAATTCATCCTGTGGTTGAAATTTCAATTGTGCGTGGTTTGCGGATACAACTTTTCCTGAAACAAACTCCAAAGTACTTCTGAAACTGTGTGAAGCTTTACTTTAGTCTAAAATTACTCAGTGTGCTCTCAAAGCAGTTATCCTATAGCTAGCCCCGATCCTAGACCTAGAGTTCTAGTAAAAAGTGACAGCATGAAACGCGAAATAATTGCCCTTAAAAACGCAGTAGAAATGGATTCAGTGCAGGCCTACTTTCGATTTTCTTGTAAAGTTCACAAAATCTTTTATATCTGGTTTGTCAAGCCAATTTGCTTCGCCACACCAAAATTACATATCGGGACCACAAACGGGGTCGCGACCCACAGTTTGAGAAGCCCTGCTCTAGGACCTCAGCAACAGTTATTTGCGTAACAGTCAGATTCTCACAGCCACGGACTTAAACTCGACTCAGCCAGATTCTGATAAACGTCTTCTTGCCTGAAACGCAGCAGTGCAGACTGACTTATCCTTTCTTGTAGCGTGAGAAGGGCGAGGTCTCGGAGATAAGACACGCGAGTGTTCTGGATGTGTCACAATGTCGGACCGTCGTGTTATGTCACAATACCACAGTTTTGTTATAATTCTTGGTGGTGCTGGGAGTTGGTGCGTGATGCGTGCGTTAGCCTATTAGGTAAGGGCGCTGTGTTGATGTTCAAGGAACTGTAAATAAATATTTAAATTATTCCCAAGCAATTTTGCGCCCCGGTCAAAGTGGCGCCCACACCACGTGCCATGCCTGCCATACCCTAGATACGCCACTGTTAGTATCTACAGTACTTTTTATGAGTCAAAAACAGGGGTGTCGTGCTAAAAAGAGAGGTGTGGGAACGGAGTGTCCGTTCCCACACCTCTGGGAACGGAGTTTCCACACCAAATAAAAAGGAAGACTGCACCAAATAGTTCGAATAAAGTGAGCATTCGCCTACGAGAATTTCCACACTGGATCTTCCTGTTTCAATGTAGACTTTTGACTAGCAGTGCGAATCTGCGTGTCGCTGGCACATCTGTGAGATCGCAGCCATGTTTTTATGTATTCTAGTGCAAAAGCTTGTGGGAACGCGTTCCCACCCCACTACACTCATGGTCAAAACATGTCTATTTATGAGATTTTAGTGATGAAGCAATAACTTCATGCAAAAACACCTGCTGCAAAATTCCGCTCAGGGTCTTGCAGCGCGAATTTGGAAGTGTAGTGGACCTTGCCCGCAGTCTCTACAAGAAGTAAGTCAGACAGGCTTGGTTTTATGGTGACCTAATTTTTTGATTGCTCTTGCAGAAATTCCAATTTGGTATTGGTCATGCATAAAGCTCGTATCAAAATTGCTACAGTTTAGAAACGAAACTTTTAGCTTTTGCAGCCTCATGCTCGTGATTAGCGCATGGGTGCAAGCGAAAGACTCGCGCGGTGCGAGAGTGAATTAACACCACTGCAGTCTTCAAGGATGCGTAGGTTACTCAGCAGGGTAAGCGAAAATGGGCTTTTGCAGACCACTTGTCACCAATGCTGTGGCGTCACTAGCGTGGTAATGCGAGGCCCCCCAAAGTTGTGCTGGTTAGGGTCCAGTTCCAGAAACTCTGTCAAGCTCTTTATTTGCAAAGACAGCTGTATTTGTAGGCCTATAGATGAAAATAATCGGTAAAATTCACCACAAGCTAGTGATGTACAAGTGCTTTAATGACGTCATCATTTCACTAAAACCATATACGTGTTTCAGCGGAAAGTTGCCATTTCTAAAAGTTGAGATATGCCAAGTGAGATAGCGCAAGAGTCCCTTCACCACTGAAGCTTTGTTAAATGCACAACAGTTGCAAATTAGTAATATCCGTTTTGAGTCAGCTATCCCCTAGTGTTTTACAAAACACTGAATCCAAAAAGCTTGCTTGGCTTACGCGAAGATTTGTGTTTGTTTAAAAAATATGTCGATGGATATTGCCTGCTATAATATCAACGTGAAATCATAGAAGTAATACTTATATAATTCAACGCTGTGCGTTTCATAAAGGTAAATTTATAGGCTAATATTTAATGAACTGAGATTGCACATATAATCTAGTATTATATTGTTATATATATAATCAGATGCTGTGACTAAAAACGTTTCAAAACTGCTTGTAGCGGTTGTACACTACTACTTGCATTAACATCAGATAAAGATCAGCTACTTTTCTATCTGAGGTGTGCATCCAACTTGCTGTAGCAAGCGTGCGCAGCTGAAAATAAGGAAACTGATGTAATCACGTCACTGAAACCAGGCCAGCACACGTTTTTTACTACTTTTTTCAAACACCATGTAAGAAAAAGGTTCGGAATGGGAATTTCGGATCTTGTTCTAACATGCTGGAGGGTTTAAATCAATGAAATAGATTAGTTAGCTGCCGAAGCATAAAAAAACTGATGCAATTAAATGGCATTCCAATATAAAAGTTAAATTATTGAGGTCCCCGAAATAGAATTAGATAAAGTCTCTGTATGACATGCGATCTCGAAGTTGGAATATATTGCTAAAATCTTGTAAACACTGGCGTAACTAGAGGTTGGAGCCGGGGCGAAACGTAGCTGAAGGGGGCCCACTGCCCGCCNTAGTGGGTCCTCTAGCCAACATGTAGAAAAAAAGTTAAGAAATGATAGTGAATCCGGATGTCGCGGATGTCAATCATAACTAAAAAAACCGCAAACACTCCCAATAACGCAAAAAAACAACCTACTGCAAACCAAAAGAATACTAAATATCAAAATGTAAGTGAAAGGGGGTCCGAGTTTTGCATTTATCTTGCCAGGGGGGCGGCTCGTTTCCTGCCCCCCGTTAGTAACGCCACTGCTTGTAACACGATATTGCAACTTCCGCTAAAGAAAAAAGTCAGTTCGTGCGGCTAGTCGTCAACTAAAGCAGTTCCTTACAAATTAGTATATTAATGGCCAATACTCCATCATACGATTATTTTCATCTGCGTTTGTCGCGTCGCTTCACAAACCCCTTCTATTGAAAACAAAACTAACGCTTGTTGATAATAACACTTACATGCTGATGACCCAAACTGCAGTAATACAACCATTGGCCGATCCCAACCAGGCGTTTTCGGGGAGCCAGTCATTTTCCGGAGATAAATTTTCACTTGTTTAAATATCCCAGGATTTATATGATAATCGTTAGATATCACATAAAAGTGGCTACTTGTGTAGATCAAGAAATTTTTGTTGGTTGAACCACGTGACCTTTCAGGAAGAAACTCCTTGCGTCATTAATTCATAAAACTTTTGAAACTGGTTAAAAAGATACCACTATTTTTCACACGCTGCACAGTTAATAAGAACACCGTTGGTGTACAAAACAACCTCTTATATCTATAAACTCTATTTAAAAGATATACCCTGAAGCATGTTGCACGCTACTTGACGTTGTTGTGGCTATCCGTAGAGAGATAAAAAAAACAATGTCCGAAACGATTTTTCGGCCCGCTTAGAAGTAGAACGGTTCTTACACTAACAAGTGACAACTCAAGTCCCACGATAGGATTCGAGTAAAATGACGATCACCTTTCCAGACCAAGTTTGTGTAGCTACATTATTAGCGGTTGCAATTTAAGCAAGCTGAATAGCAAACAAACTAAAGGACTTTACAAGCAACATGCAGTTTGTCATTTCGTTATCTTAGGCTAACTTCATGTCATAGCGTAAATATTTTCTACAACAGAAATTATTGTGGTATTTCCTGATATACAGTACATTGAAAACCCAGTTCAGATAACACAGACACTGTTCATAAGCAAACTTGGAAATTGCCTGATTTTCCCAGTAATCGTAGTACCACATACTGTAGCTTATCAGTTTTGGAAGCATATATTAGTTGCGTTCAACAGTTCCTTAAAGTTTAAATGCTCAGTTTCACGACCTTATCTCTACAAAATCTGTCCAATACAACATTTGCCTGCAGAAGCTGCAAGATTTCTAGAATCTTGCGTCAGTTATGAGTTTTCCACATAGCTATCCTGTTTTCACTACTGCCTTTCATTTCAAGGCTGCCATCAGGCAAAAAAAATTAACTTTTAACAAACACAGACCAATTTTGCATAGCCCAACGGAAAATCCACAACCGTGCTGTTTAAGTGAAGGCGATTATTTTTGTGATTACCTGAGTAAGACTGAGCATTTCTCACGCGAGAAAGAAATGATGGAGCAGTACTACCACGAAAAAATAGCATTTTTGATACTATTTGATAATATAGAAGCTGGGTAAATGTCCGACACGTAAGTCCATCAGTTCAAAGCAGTGTAAAGCATTGTTTAGTTCAGATCCTGGCTCCTTACTGGGGGCATAGGTTCGCAAGAGGAGCGTGCGTATGGTAGCGAAATGCTGTTGAAAAGCAATCAATGCCTTGTTCTAGCATTCGTAAATTTATTATCATTTTACCATAAACGCCGTAACCAAAACAAAGCGTACAAGACAAAATCTTAGAACAAACCGGAATGTGCAGCTGATTTGCGATGTGTGTTGTCTTCAGCAAAGCCTTTTGCATCCTTCCCATAATACCAAATACTGTAAATTGTTGTTCTGTTTTTGTGTTTGATTTTGAGTGTGCAAGTAAGTGCGAGTATCAATGACTAACGCTAAAGGTGTGCGACTGAAAACGTTTAAGAACCTCTGGTAAAGAGTATTCTTGTATTTTTTAATCTCTGCTTGCACTGCGATAGGTTCCAAAACGGGCGCATTTATATCGCAGGGCGCCATATAATTTTGGTGAGACAGTTTCCCCAAGCCTGCTCCTGGATCCGCCACTGAATATAACATCAATATTGTAATATATGTCCGCCAAATGAAGGAACGCAAACCTAACAAGGAGCAATGGCATATTACCAAGCATGGGCGTCGGAAGGGGGCAGTGGGGTGTCAAAGCCCCCTGGAGTTTGAAACTTTCAGTAAAAAAGGTTGTTTTCTTAGTTTTGAGTGGGAAAAAACAAATTTAAACAGTTTTGGCCTCCCCCTGGAAATATCTTTTTTAATCCACTAGTGGCCCCGCCTGGAAAAAATCGTTCCGACGAACATGTTACCAAGTATTCCTAAAACCATGTTTTGTGGGAATATCTAACTCAAACATTTAAATGCAATCATTGAGGCCACATAATACAGTAAGCAGCCCGCTGAAGGAAACAGTAACATGTCCACAATGTTGCTATCTGTGTCTACTGCACAATATGATGAATTATAAACAATTTGATTTCAAACCACATACCACAACAATTTTTCTCTGAACGTTACCAATGAAGCAGAGGTGGAAGAACCTTTTTCAAAGTGGGAAGGCGCGCGTGCACGCCATAAAAAGTCCGGAAACTTTTTTCATTAAACGATTTTCTTTAACAACAGACCCAATACTAATTGTGTAGTTTGAACCTATTTAAGCGAAATTCGAAATTTGAAGCCCCCCAGAAAGAAAAGTGGGGAGCCTAGGCCCATACGCCCCCCGGTTCCGCCACCCTTGCTATGAAATTTTCTGAAACGTTGCTACCTTTCAACGTTGGTATGCCTCTTTAGAATCATTAGCGTAGCCAGCCCAAAACTTTGCGGGAGGCCAAAAATATTTGGGGAAGCAAAATGTTTGATTTTTTGCGATTAACAGTATTTTGTTTGGGATACCGACTCTCAAGGCACAAAATGACTAAATATGCTAAAAATTTGGGGGCATAGCCCCCTGGCTGCGCCTATGTTTAGAATTGACGTTGCTTTGCACTCACTTTGAGCTCATGCTTTTTACAGGCCTGGTATGAAAATATTCAGTAACTTTGTGAGTGGATGACAAAAGATTTTCCTCTTGTAATCTGGCAATCTTACATTCTTGTTTCAAAGCCCCACTTTGGAACTCCCATACACGTTTCATTCTGGCATTCGGAACTACTGCACTAATGCGATTTCTGCCGACATTAATTGACGCATGAAAAAAGACGTTGAGGTGAAGGCTCTGACCAACAGGCTTTATGACCAAACAATATCATTAATATGCCATGTGAATAGACCGGCGGCAGCGACAAGCCTTTCAGCGCGCCAAGTGCAAACAAGGCGACTTCAGTCACTTAGTTGCAATTTTTGGCCACTAGTTTTATTTGTATTTTTTGTTTGCATGACAAAGAAATGCACAAATTCGCACCTGGACGGGCCCCAAACTCGAGAAGCCCCTCAATTGAGGGGGTAGGGGCTCTGGCCCTGCTTGTCACTTTCACTGAGGGTGCAAAGAGAGTTCATTCTTTATATACTTCATCAAATACTTTAAAAAAGTACTTCTTTCAACCACAAGAAGTAAACAAAGCCAAGCATATGAAATACGTTTCGCGCAGTTTTGCTGATCATAAACTTATATCTTTGACTTTCTTTATGCTAAATTGCAACTGCACTTAAAAGCAAAATTGCATATACCGTATTTCTTTAACAACAAAATAAGAAACAAAACTTGAAACATTGCTTCTACTTTGAATCGTAAGTTCGAACGAACTGACTAGTTTACCTCACTAATTTTATGTCACGTGGACGACTAGAATCAGATAACGCAGTTTTTATACCTATGGTGGATGCCTCATTAGTACCTTTGTGCAGGAAACACAACTAAAGTCCTTAGGTTGTTTCATGTTTGTTTTAAAAAGTTCAAAATGTAATATATGTAGGAACCTCAAGTGTGTTTGCTACAATTTGTGAAAGTTCAACCATTATACTCAGTTAAAAGTTTTATCTTCTGTGAACAATAGGTTTAGGAGATTTGCGTTTGACCCATTCACATACTTGGAAAAAAAGTTTGATTGGCTTGTGGTGCAAAGACCTGACTGTGTTAAGCGTGTATCACTGAAGTGCGCTGTTATTCAAAGCTGCTTCACAAGAAAAGTTGCAGAGGCCGAATTGGATATGAAATTACTTGATTTATATGTGCTGACTTAAATTTGCCTTGATGAGAGCATGGTTTTGTACCAAACTCCTCTGTTTTGTGTTACAATGTACAGGCAAAGGTCAGTGAGGAGATTCTTTGCCAATATTGATATCATTCTGCGAAATGTGTCAGTTTCTTTGTATTTAAAGTTACAAAGTCCACTGCATTTGCAATCTACATAATTTCAGTGCAGGATAACCTGCAAAATTTATCTCTAAGTAGAATCCTCCGAGAGTTAAAAAGACTTTCAGGGAAAAATACTAGTTGCCATCAAGCAATAAAGCCTTGGGAAACTTTCAAACGTACTGCAAAAAGAAAAAAATGGATAGAAAAACAAATTTTGATGTCGTTTTTCAGAAATAACATTGTGATTCCAGGATAGCTTTGTATTAATCAATCAGAGTAATGAAACACTTTAAATCAACATTTCATGTCCCTGAAAGCTACTCATCATGTCATCATGTGCTTCTGCATCTGAAGCTCAGATTGTTCAGACTAAAGGCACAGAAAGTGTCATGTTGCTTCTTCAAGCAATGTTTGATAAAAATCGAAGCAGATTAGGTAAATGATTCAGTTGAAAGTTTATCTTTGTGATAGAGGTGAAGAAAGCAGGATGCTGTGCAATGCATTCCAGTGTCCGATAACTTCATTGAAGCAATAATTAGTTGTGGTTTTGTCCAATGAGCTTGAGGCTGCAGTGCCTAGGTAACACGTGTTCATTTCTTGTGACAGTAAAGGAAAATACACCTTTACAAAATACTTACGTGGCAGCAAATATCCGTTACCCAACATAAACATAAAAAGTATATCCATTAATGCCATTTAAGGCCTATACCTAAATGCTTAACAAACGCAGTCGCAACTCTTCATTCTACATTCTATGTCATAACGTATGGGTAGGCAGTGAACTAATCATGAAAACCTGTTGGTTTTTGTGTCATGCTCCGAACTGTTTTTTTCTCAAGTGTGACAGCAAACCACGCATGGAATACGTTTATTTTAAGTCTTTATTTTTTTCTTTGTTAGCCTTCCAAGCAAATCTCCACAATGGTGACGTAGCCGAATTAATCATCAAATTTTTGTAATGGGAAATTAATTTCAGGTACTTTACGAATCTTCAGTCTCGAAATCTTGAAGCGATTGCTTGCGGCTACGAATTGCACCACAAAATAAACTTGCGAATTGCACCACAAAATAAACTTGCGAATTGCACCACAAATGCATCACTTGCGCCACATTCTACACTTACGCCACAGTTTTTATGAATGTTGCTCAACAACCTTGCGATGATTGCACCATTCCAGGTTCTTTACCCATTTTTCGATACTTCTGAGATCGTTTGCCTCGAGCACCGTCGCTTTATCGCATTTTCTCAGGCTGTTGTCGAAAATGAACCTCGCAGAACAGTTTTGGGACGAATCAGGTTTTATCTCGGTCATTCATCAAAATTCAAAACGAATGCTGCAAGGTGTTCTGCTAATTTAAAGAGTCTCGCCTACAGCAAAGAGCTGACATGCGTTTCACCAAAGCGTCTAACTGCTGAAACATTTCAATGGTGAACTTCTAGCACATTACTACATCTATTTGCATTCCTTGCCGTGGTTATCGCGTTGCTTTGCATTCGGGTCAAGTAAATTTTAAACAAGAATCGACTTCGCACCAAACTCATTTTGAATGTCAACATCTCGCTTGTTTTAAATACGTTTGTCTGAAATTTGCATGTTGCAGGCGCCAATGATGTTTGAAAAAAAATGAATGCGAAAGAAACAGTGCTTGCCTCGTTTAAAATGTTGTAACTCTGCTGCACAGCATTCAGACAACTATACGGTTACCAAACGTAATAAACGGAAAATAGGAAAACGGAAAACTTATAAAAAAATTAGTTAAGGACAAATGCTCATAAGAAACATTTTATTGTATCTTGATTTATCGTTAAAAATCAAAGGCTGTAGGTCATAGGCATTTGCTGAGGGAAAATCAGGAATGAAAACGTGTTGGTACTTTAATTCTTGGACTTGGCCGCTGTCAGGCCATCCCAAAAACGATTGCGTTTATTGCTCGCCAATCTCCAGGCACATGTTGAACGTGGAAAGCATGACTTCAATACTTCGATCAAAACTTACATTCACAAAGGTTTCGAAAAATGGCCTGTAGGTAGACCTGCTCAAAGCGAAATGCTGTTCGTAGGCGAATTTCCCAAACTGCGTTCATCAGTTTTTTGAAAAAATTTCTCTTCTCCATAATTCATCAATAATTTTTGCGTAACAATATCGTGTTTTTCATGTTTGCATAAAGCTTAATTCTCACGGGGTACGTCAAAATGAAGTGCGTTAACTGAGTCTGCGTCATTCATCAAGAGCGTAGTACAAGCGAGTGTCCATGTGGATGCGTCACTCTTGATGATTGCGATGAATTTCGATGCACATGATCTAAAAAATATTTGTAAAAGTCAGACTGTTGCAGAAAAGTAAACATTGATTTTTAGCCAACACAAACCGGAAAGCTTGTTGCGTAATATCATTATTGAAGAAAAGTTTGTTTTTGCGTGTAGACAGTGCAAAAGTGTTTGGCAGAGCACAAACTAATGAATACTTCCAAATGTTAAAACAAGAAAGAAAACCTTTCGGATCAAAATGTCGTATTTTTTAAACCAAAACCAAAAACCAGCAGGAAATATCTCGCCCACTGGCTGCATGGTAGCCACATGAAGGTTTCAATACGCTCTGACTACCTGCGGGAACACCAGTTGATCGAACTTAATTAATAGGTGGAGTGAACATTTATGTGCTTTCGATAATTTGAAAGCCACCTGCAACCTCTTAACAGGCTTTGATCGTCAGAATACAGCCTTGATACCAAAAACTGAGACTTGTTGAAAACACCAACCTTTACAGTACTTCACGCAGCAGAAAGGTCATTGTGAGGAAAACTACGTATTGTTGTGAACAAAGAATCAGGATCCCTGTCCTGTCAAAACAAAATTAAGTGGGTATAAATAATAATTTTTACGTATCTGATTGGGAATGATGCAACAATCGCAATATAGCAGACCGGTTGTGATTATTTTTAAGCACAGAATGATATTCAGTAATGCTTCAGGAATTTTTTGTCTACTAACAACTCGTTGCCACGATAAATCGTTGTTTTGACATTTCAACGACATGCCAATTTATAGCAAACGATGTTATGCTGGTTACAAAACAACCTTTTTCAAAATTATTTCTCTATTGACTGGTTACTCAGTCATGCTGTTATTTCCCTCAATTTGTCGTTCCAGAATAGCTTAACTCAACCGTCAGTAAAGGCTACTTAGTGTTGGATCGATGCTTGAAGATGCTCCAAGTGTACAAGTGTTGAATTATTATGAAACGGTCTTAATGAGGAAATTTACCAAGTGGAAGTCACGTTTAAGATATATAACTTTATTCAGTATTTTCTTCAGAGGATGTCAATTCAACAAAAGATGTGTTAAATGCAAACCCAGTGAGTTACAGAATTAAATGTGGCTGTGTTTGACGAATTGTTAAAATGTAATCGCACTGCAAAGTTTTCCGGTCAACTTCGGCGAAAATACGATAAGAAAATTCTTCTTTGTTAATAACGTTTGTACAGATGTCTTAAGCTACGTGCTTATTAAGTTCAGCGGAGTAAAAAATTTTGAAACAAGTTTGCCAACTCGCACAAACTCGTGTTTATAAATAATATTTCCACGCTTGAGATGACAAAAACCGCTTCATTAACATTTTTTTAAAACAAGCCGTGACCTTCCGCTACGTTTCTCATGAACACCAAACAAACTTTTATTTTGAAAATCAGTTAAAATTTAACAAAGGCGGGCTAAGTGAAGCACGATCATCTCAAGAAAAAAATTATTTGAATGGCAATGCTGTAAAAAAATTAACCAATCATAGTTGCATAGGAGCACTACCTTCCCACTGCGAACACCTAGTTCAAAAAATGTTGAAATGTCGTATGCAGATTATTTTTTAAATCCAGCTGAAAGCAACGTGATAAACAGTTTTTTTACATTGGGTTTGTTTGATGAATCAAAAAGGGTCGAGCTGTAAATATGTCCAAACCAAAATGTTGATAATTGCTTGTGCTGTTTGACTAGCTCATGTTCGCTTCGAATATTTTGAGTGTTTATGACCTGTGGAGCTTTACGTTGCCTGATTTTATACAGTATCATCACTGATTAGACTTGTCTTGATTTCATAGTTTTGTTAGATTGCATATTTAAAATATGGACACAGAGACACGCTGATATCCAAATCAGTCATGTTAGCGTTTGTTTTCAGGTGGGTTTTATTTCTTAGAGCATAAATTTTGTTATTGTACTGGTTAACATCATCAAACCAAAACGCATGGACAACAAAACTACAGTGATGGTTGACTTCCCCTAAATATAGATGTATACATGGAATTGAAATCATAGACTAATCATTGCATTTCATGGGATATGTGGATTAATCGCTTCTAGTCAAAACACAAACAACGCTTGAACATCAAAATTTATTTTATCCATACTTTTTCTTTTTTTTACCTTCAATATTGTTGGTAATGTTACCCATGTACAGAGGATTGCCGGAAATGCGATAAGTTTTCTACAACTGTTCAAATTAAATTGTTCAGTGCATGATTGATAAGCGGATCATATTTAAGTGAGAGCACGTTTTTCTTAGTAAGCTCATCTACCTTATGTCACGCAGAGTAGAAGGACACTTCATAAACAAAAACTTTACTGTGTCATGGCGCAACCCATCTCCAGTGAGAGTAAACAAAATTGGCGTTCTGGCATGATGGCAAAATAACATCCCTAAAGCAAAAAATCCCCAAAATGATGAAATCTGGGCTATTTTCTATTCGAAACGATAGAAAAAAATTTGAGGCAATAACAAAAACTTTGCGTTCCGCAGCGCACGTCCGGTGGATAATTTTCCGAAAAACAACAAAATTGCCTTTCAGCCTATTTTTGAACAATCGGTTAGAGTTTCAGGGTAGCTAAGTGAAGAAAAATGTGCTGCAAATGGCAAACATCACAAGCAAATAGTCACCAGCGCGAAGACAAGTCTTCATTTACGGTGCGATAACGTTAAAATATTCTTCGCCCACGGCAACAAATCAACAGTAATCCTACGCAGTACCTTCAGTCTGATAGATTTCTTTCTGCACGCCTTGCACTGCAGCTTCGGCGTCGACAGGGCTGCACACTCATCCCGATTGTTATGGAAGACAAATGAAGATTACGCTAATCAGATGAACTAATTACAGGTGGATCGCCGAGTGTCAGCACAGGATTTATGCGAGATTTTCTTGAACTGAAATTTTTTGCCTGGCACTCAGCACCTGGCATAATGCCTCTTGGCCTCAAGGTTGCTTTAGGTTCCCTCGTATGCCGCACAACCGTGCTTGTACTTTTCTAATCAAACAACTTCAATAGAATTAAAACGCTGATTAAAATTAATCCTCGATGAAATCAGTAAAACCAATTCACATCCGTTACCAAGCAGTTAAACCTTGATTTTTTCTGAAAAAACTGTGAACTTTGAATGCGTTGTCAACTGATTTGACCTACTAATTTTTTATTTTATTTTGAAGATTGCAGTGAACCTAATAATATCGTTAAAATCGTGAATTATATTTCACCGATAAGAAAGTGGGTGGCATAAGAAGAAAATGTGTAGTTGGTTTTTATCGAGAAATGAAACACGAAGCTTAACCAGAGATAAACAGAACATAGTGAACAGTGCAAGTTGAACACGTTACTCTGTTATTGTAAACCTAATTCGACTTAAAACGTAGTTAAAAGAAATAGGCTTTGAATGCCTTATTCATGACCTTGTTTCACACCACTGGCAGTAACACAACTCAAAATTTCCCCGTAAGTTTTTCTTTACCGTATCTAAGGTTAGTATATCGTATGATAATTAGAGCCATTTTTATGATCTAAAAACTTGACAATATGATCTTATTTTTCAGACAATATGACTTCATATGACCAAACAAAAATGACTGAACTAGAACATACAACTACTGTGCAAAGAAGCAGTACCAGCGAAAATAGGCATAAGAGACGGTAGCCCCATGGTTTGTTGATGCCCCACTAAAATTAACAGCTCAAAACATAAGCAAAACATACAGTTTGGTTTGAAGCATGTTGAAAACAAGCATGGCCATAGGTTTATGTCTTTGGGGCAGCAAGACTATGCATTTTTAAGCAGTGCATTATATTTCATCCAGATAACTTGGCTCACCTACGTCTTTGGGCTCGCAGGGTGTTGAGTGGGATCAGTTTGCAGGAAGCAGCTTAGACCTAGCTATATAGCAGATTGTTTCAATGGTTTCCTAATTGAATTAGGTTGAAAATATGCAAAATATGACTTCATGACCTAACATGGAAAATATGACTTTTTATGACTTCATAACTTTTGTTATACTGTAGACTTCGTAGTGGTGCGATGTTTGTTTCAAAATTCGTTTCATAGCTTCCTGAAACACAGAAAATATATGACTTTTATGACTTCAAACGTCTCAAGTGGTAATACAAGGATGCAAACGCAAAGTAGCCTACTGCGCAAAATTCGCAATAGTCGGAAAATCCGCATGTAATATAGTGAATGTATTGAAGTTATTCGCATTTTTGTGCATTTTACCGTTTGTGTTTGCTTTTCTGAACAAACTGAGTTTCTTAAGGAGCTGTTTCGCCATACAGCGCTCTTCTGCCTGACTCATTCTAATTCGTTGCATTTGTGTTCATGTGTGTAAAGCGAACGCGCTCTGATCTCGTTTCGTGCACTTAGCATTTGTACGACATAGCGTACGGACCGGGATGTTTCTGTCACCGCACCACTGTCGATCTGCTGCTCTGGCAAAGCCTCGTGTAAATAAAGTGTCGAGTTTTAATGCACCTGGAAATTTGCAAACATAAAGTAGTAAGAGCATTTCAACAGCCTGGGCAAATTAAAATACCGGGTTGCGTAGTCAGGAGACAAGACCAATGTTCATACAAGACTAGGCTAACCTCTGCTGGTAGCGTTCGGGGATATCAGCAACTCAGCATTCATTCCACACCCAACCTCTTGTAGCCTACAACGGCTCGCTTACACCAAAGACGCAACATTGATTCCCACACGGTTGAAAAACATCAGGCGAAATATAGACTTTTTCTGTTTTAAATAAAACTCAGGTACGTAGCCGAAAAAAAATATTTGGGGGACGAGAATTGTGAACTCTAATAAATGATTGGCTTTACGCGTTCATGACAATTTTTGCTCAACGATTCAGTAATTGCCGTCTAAAATTTGGAAGCGACTGCACCTTTCTCTCGCCCAGGGCTACGCTCCCGGCTATACTGAGAACGTCAGTACGGACGCACACATGAGTTTCCGCGCGTACCCGCGTGCTAAACAATGCCAAAAAAGCTTGATCAACAGCGGAAGTGCATCGCCTAAGCGAAAGTGTATCACCACAGAGAAAGTGTATCATCCTAAACATGGCTTAACTGCTTGGATGTAATCAACCACAAACTCGCTCAAAACTGCGTTGATGGCGAGGAAAAAGCGGGCAAGCAAATTTGACTCGGTACGCCTTCATCTAGTTGCTAAAACAGACAAGACCTCTTTTCAGGTCAAGCAGATCAACCCACTTAACAGCATTGGTGCTCAGCAAACAGGGAATTTGTTCATTTTCGAGCACGCATTCTTCGAACTGTGAGAGACTTCGGAATGAACAAGCGCTGATTGGGCACATAATGAGCAGTACACATTGGATCTGAAATCCAGGGACCAACGTCTTGAGAAACGGCAAAATTCACAAGTAGAATATACAGAATATTTAATTGTAGTGGATGAGGTCGTTCATCTACAGTATGTCGAATTCGAAGGGTCATTAACCTAAACATAGGCCAATTTTTTCTTGACATTGCGTAACGTTGTCGAGGGATATCTGGATGGCCATAAGTTAAATTAAATCCCTATAAGAGTTACACACCTTCGAAACGCGGCTGGAGCTGTGTTTGAAAGCTACTGATGGCGAACGCGGCAACTATGTTCTTTTTAGGGTTTCGTCAAATGTGAAGCGATCTATTGGATTTCACGTGAGCGTAAGCAATAACACTTTGATTTGCCGAAAACAAAGTACTAAATACCTCTTATTTTTGTTGATACTCATTCCAATATTTTGCAAGTACTTCATTCAAATTTGATTACTGGTGCATTTGCATGAATTCGCTAGTCAGCACTGAGCTGCTGAGCACGTCGAACGGACTGTTGTATTTCTGCCCAGCAAGTAGTTACAGACTGAGGATGGAAATTCTCCAATCAATAATATCTACATCGAAGTTCAATTCCATAACAGATCGTTGCAACCCAGATAACAAGACATGTAGTCGCACAGAGGTTACACGGACTGCCATTGCCGAACACGTGATCCGTGATGCTTTAGTATTCGAACAAATTTTGTCCACTGTTGGAGGAACTTGCCGGTGAAGTTTTGCCAGATCTTAGATAAAAACTCTAAATTTTTGCAATGTTTGCGACTAATGTCCTTTTCACAAAACTTTACGAAAATTAACATCGCAACATTTTTGATGAAAAACCTGACGTAGGATCACTATCGTAGCCATAGAGAAATAGCACGCATAGGCATATGAAGCAGCGGGTCAGGGAAAGCGGTCGCGCCCCCAGGTTGCAGAGGTTTGGGAAACGCTTTACGTTTTGGCCAATGAAGTCAAGTAGTTTATATTTGACAATTTAACGTTTTCTGTAAAGTTGCGTGTTTTTTGGCCAAAGCAAGCAATCACACAATCCGTTTTTTTCAGAATATACAAAAATAAGATCAGGAATCGGTTCTCGAACACTCTTCTGCATAGTGATGCCAGATGTGTTATATTTTTATACAACGATATTCATTATGGAGAGGATATAATTATTTCAAAATTTGTGTCAATTTTGGTGTCGATACCAATATTTGGGAAAAGTGGACTTTGCCTCCCCAAAATGTTTGGGGCCCGCATTTCTATGGTAGTGTGCTCCTTGTTTGGTTACTACATTTTAGTAGTAAATGCGTTTCTGCCCAGGATAAATCTCGGATTTTCGCAAGACTTTTCCAAAGTGTTGAAAGGTGTAATCATTAAGCAGACTCATCATATATTCGCATATAACCAGTTTGATAAAAGTAACCAACTTTTGAAAACATCATTTAAAATACAGTTTTTTCTATTAATAACAAATTTTTCAAAAAAACGACAGGGTTTGACTTTATGTCGCTCGTATCAGTGGGAGCTAATGAGAAGACTGCGGAGGGTAAAGTATTTTGAAGTAGTTTCCCATATGAGCAGCGACTTTTCGATACCTTGTTAGCCCCATCTATGTGTGAGTTGTTTTTATTTCTTTGTTTCATTGTGCGGGGTATGAATTAATTAATAACATTTTTTGTTCTTCATCAAATAACGCAAATCAAAGTGAACGAAGTCCAAGCTCAAGCTTGTAATTGTCCAGACCGAAAAGTTGTGCACCGGCTCTTGGGAGCCTTTATATCAACTATCAGAACATTCAAGAACTGACAAGAATTACGATGAAGAAATAAGACAACTATGAAATCGAAGAAATAAGACAACGATTAAATCGAAAAAGGTTCAAAAGTTTCTTAGAAGTAGCCTAATACGAAAAAACAATTTATAACAAGACTGTGTCATCATTTACGATCAATTCATCACGCAAATCTGGTTAGGTCCATTGTCTAACAATTAGCGGTTATTATCCGGTTAGCTAAAATACAAATTTACTGATATGCCCATCATGGGGGTCTGCAGAAATTTTGCAGAGGGGACAAGGTCGTAACATTTTGCTTATCTTCTTCAGGTTGTTGGTGATGCAACGCAAAGTGACGTATACAAAAAAGAAAATGTTCAATGTTACGGCAACAGTTGCATGCAGTGTTTTCCTTGTAAGAAACGTTTACAGTGAGAAAATGTTTGTTTTAGTCAGCATGAATTTTTTAAGACTGTGTTAGCAGAGTTCTAAATGAATTATAAACTTTGTGAATTTTTAGAATAAGTATAAAATCTTATGAACATGCGAACAAACTAAACATTTAATTCAAATAGCTTGGCCTTGCCTTCGTGCTTTCCAATTTATTGGAATGTTGCAAATGTGCAAGATGAGATTTCACTGCGTAAATGCTCCGGTGGTATTGCGCATTTGCGTACCTTTAGAGGGAGGATTAGTTGCAAAAAATGCGTTTTGTTGGCAGCAATGCTTCTTTCTCACTCATGTTTCTTTACACATAGTATAAACCAGGGGTGGACAAACTTGTTCAATAGAAGAGCCATGTGCAGAAAACCAAAAACACCAGCGAGCCGTAAAACCAGTTTGCAGTGTCAATACAAATATGGCAAAGAATGCAAGTTTTTCGTGAAATGATGTACAGTAATTGTCAGTATTAAGTTTTTGTTTGATTTTCTAGTCCCCGAAAATCTGGACAGTATGTTGTTAAAGCTGTGCAAATTAATTCTCGCAAGTGTTCAGTTTTCAGGTTTGCACGATGGTTTGGTTTTGCGAACTTCATTTCAGAGAAAAAAATCACAGCAATATGTTGTGCTATACACAGAAATGAGTTATATACCGGTATTTTTAAATTCTGGATATTTACTTTCTGGAACCTGTCGCCAGAAATTAAGTGTAGAGTGGCATTGACTAAAGTTTCTGCAACGCAAATGAACGTATGCAAAAAAGAAAATATCCAGTGTTACGGAAACAGTTGCATACAGTGTTTTCCTTGTAAGAAACGTTTGCAGTGAGAAAATGTTTGTTTCAGTGAGCATGGATGTTTAAAGACTGAGTTAGCAGAGTTCTAAATGAATTATGAAGTTTGTTAGTTTTTAGAATAAGTGTAAAATCTTATGACAATACGAACAAACTACACATTTAATTCAAATAACTTCTTGTTTTCGTACTTTTCCAATGATTTGGAATGTTGCAAGTGCTCGAGATGAGATTTCACTGCGCAAATGGTCTGGTGGCATTGCGCATTTGCGCACCTAAGGGAGCATTGCTTGCAAAAAAACGCTTTTTCTTGGCAGCAATGCTTCTTTCTCACTCATGTTTCTTTACACATATTATAAACCAGGGGTGGACAAATTTGTTCAATAGAAGAGTCATTTGCAGAAAAACAAAAACACCAGCGAGTCGCAAAACCAGTTTGTAGTGTCAATACAAATATGGTAAAGAATGCATATTTATATCAATCGATGCACAGTAATTGTCAGTTGAGTTTTTGTTTGATTTTCAAGTCCCCGAAAATCTGGACAGTACATTGTTTAAGCTGTGCAAATTAACTCCCAAGTCTTAATTTTTCAAGGTTGCACGATGGTTTGATTTTACGAACTTCATTACAGAGAAAAAAATCACAGCAATATGTTGTGCTATACACAGAAATGAGTTATACACTGGTATTTTGAAGTCTGGGTGGAACCTGTCGCCAGATGTAAAGTGTAGAGTGGTTTTGACTGAAGTTCTTTTTGAGCCAGATTTTCCTGCATTTCGGTCAGTTTTATTTCTACAGGAGACAAGTTTGTAACAAACGGTTAACGAACTGGACAGCCATCACCGATACAAACACTGAGTGGATTTACAAGGAATGCAAAGTATGGTTTTAACTCTTGGAAATGGTCAAATGTGGCTTGGAACTTCTCCAATGGTCTTAAAAGTTATTTTAATATTCTTCCACTTTGTGGTCTACAATTGCCTCTTCGCAAAAAACATTCGTTCCCATTCTGACATTGGGAAAATGAAAGAATGCTTTCTACGATATGTGTCTTTAAAAAATTTTAATTTTTTCTGGGAACTTAAGTAGCCTAACTTGCGATTTAAGTTCACAGTCGTTGTTATCAAATCGCGCAGTCCCCTTGGTGACCAGTGTTCCCTCCAAGGTACGGAAATCCGCACAACCACCAGAGCATTTGCGCAGAGAAAACCTCATTCTTGCGCACTTGCAACGTTCCAAATTTGATATCGTATATATATTGCATAGCCCTTTCGACACGTTTCACTGTTTGTGTGTCCACATGGTTGTGACATTGCATGCGCACTGAAACAAACATTTGATCAATGTAAAATTTTCTTACAGGAACACTGCTGGTGACTAACTTCACGAACTTGTGTAAACACATTGATAAATGAAACAAACGTTGAATATGAGGCAACAGTTCTCTATCAATTTGAGACAGTGACTTAGCCAGCCCAGAAATTTGGGGGGGGCTTCCCTTTTATTTTTTTGTTCGATCGTTAGCAACACCCCCAACGGCACATCATTACATCACTTGACTTCCATTGGCATTGGCGACAAATATTTCATGCCCCGTCTCATGTTATTTTTTATTGTTCAGTGGGAGATTTTCAATAACAAGTACCATAAGCCAAGTCATTAGGTGGGTTTATCAATATTAATTTTGACGGACGAAGTGAAGATCTCTGCAAAGGTAAAATTGTTCTGAACCCATTAGTCCCGCGTGCGCAACTTTTCTTGTAGAACTTTGCAATCATATAACTCGCCAGGCGATTGAGCTAGAGAGCTGTTCAAACCCCCTATGGATTCAGCAAGTCTTGTAGTCGAAAAAAAATATATTTTCCGTTTTCGGTGGGGAACGCCACAAGTGGGGGTGTTTTTGGCTACCTTTACCTGCCCCCCAACCCATTGGGCCATTATTATGGCTCAAGATTTTTTGGAAACTAGGCCAAAATCCGCGTCTTTATAGCCCTTGAATGACTTTCTAGCATATCTGTAGCCGAAATTATGGACAAAACACCAAAAATTGGTGAAAATTTCAGCACCCACAAACCCC
>JGI24158J21664_10001294_pt1 | contig 27713 bp, 18 predicted proteins | sample Ectturendosymbi3_FD_21664 | JGI IMG/M metagenome (IMG submission 21664) | reverse complement strand
TAGCAACAATGTTGACCTCAAAACTATTAACAGAAATTATAGAAAACCATCCTGAATTTTAGGTGTGCGCGAATAGCTGCAATAAATTTGTTTCAAAGTGATCTTGATAAATCATGAAATTACTTATGATACTGGTACGTAAGGGCAACTGTGCCCCCGTTGCCCACCCTTTTAAAGGTCAGGGGGGAAGTGCCCCCGTAATGCACCTCCGTTCCAGCGTCCCTGCTTCTATCGTTCTGGCTAAGAACGTGATGCTTGCGCAGAGTACGTTCGAACTCAACATTGAAGAGGCTTACTTGCACAACCAGTTGACGAGAACTCGTCGACATTTTCTGAGCTTGATTGCGTACAACCATGGATTGATAAGAGAATTGAACAGCGCAGGCATCGAACAGAGGTCGAATGCTTCGTCTGATATGTGTGCCTCTGTGGTCACCGAATCAATTCTGCAACGTGAAAAGTTCAAAGCGCATTAAAGTCCTTGAAATGCTTTGCTATTGACCAACCATGCTGCGATGAACGTTAACAAATATGTTAACTTTTTGGAGATGCAAAGCCTGCAAAACCTACTGGAACCTGGGTAAATATAAAAACTCCCATATTTGCGTAAATTTTTTATCTTAACAAAGTGGCAACTTCTAGGTTTTCTCCTGCCATGGCTGTGACTCCCAGCCGCGCCCGGAACGATTGCAGATTTCCGGAGTTTTTGGGTGTGCACTTTTCTGCAACGGATCGAAAAATTCCTACCTGTGACTGAGCATCGTCAGTGTTACCCACGGCATTAAAAGTCACCATTGAGAGCCTCCACAGATAAAAAAACAGAATATTGCGAAAAGTAAGCTGCGCACCTACCTTGTTGGTTTCATACCAACACCCAGAGACGCCGGAACAACGTAGGGCAAGGGGAAGGTAAAAAAGTTGGGGGCAAGGATTAAGGAAACTTATGAAAAACAAAAAAATCGTTACCAATACGTTTGTTTGTGTTCAGCAGCATTGTTGACCTCAAAAATAATAGCAGAGATTACAGATAACCATTCTGAATGTTCTTGTTGCGCGAATAGCTGCAATAGATTTGTTTCAAATCGATCTTGATAAACCATGAAATTACCCATGATACTGTTATGGAAAAGGCACCTCCGTTCCCGTTGCCTCCCTTTTGAAAGGGCAGGGGAGCAATGCCCCCCATCATTTTCCTGCTCTCCGGGCTCCGGCGTCCCTGCCAACACCTGTACAGATTTTTCAACTGTTTTCCACAGTACAATAGTTTTTCCACCAGTCTTCGTAAATTTACGCAATTACTACGCCGCAAAATTGTAAAAGTACAACCGCTATCTTCGAAAAAGCAACACAGATGCGTCAAGTGTACCGTAAAAGTAAAAGACGCATTAAGACGAAAGTAATTTAATGCAGTCGAAATAAAACGGTCCATCCCTACAAGCTGCTTCATAATTCACTAGTTTTATGAAACCTCAACTGTGTTACAAGTCGAAAAACTCTTCAAGAACCAGAAGTGGACACAAACATCCCTTACTACCCCTCTAGTAAGATCTCATAAAAATACCAAACTTGTTAGCGTTGGAATCACCCCCTACCGGCCCCCAAAGACTTAATGTTGACGTGTGGAAATAACGGCTTGCATTTCGAAAAAATTATTCTGTGACATCGTCATAGTAAATGTAATGAGCCTTTCTTACGTCAGCATGATGACGGCCGGCAACCAGCAGAGCATAAAAATGACGAACACCAGAGTCATGAATGCCGCAAGCTCCTTCTCGTCACGTTTCATGCTTGTGCACGTTCTTGTTCTTGCCATGCGACTGAAATATAACGAAAGTCGTGATGCCGTCTTCTCAGATTTCGCTTGTTTGGTAGACTGATGTGCTACGGACAGGGTGTCGCTGGATCGATGAAATTCCCCTGACTGATGCATGTAACCGGCCACGTGCACCATAATTCAAAGCGATTTGCACATGCCCCGCCAGCTGGGCATTTCAGGAAATAAACTGCGGTGGCGTTGGCACCATTTTCTCCTTTTTTCAACGCAACAATCGTTGCTAGCACAAGTCAGCACCATACTTCTAATTCAGGATTGACTGTCACAGAAACTAAACGGTGGGCTTCACGATATTGGCGTAATACTGTGTTCAACAATCCAAGCTTTTGTTATGCTCTACAATTCCTATTATTTTAAAACGCAACATTAATAACTTGCGGCGTAGGTGCAACGACTGGGGCTATAAACGGTCAGCTGCCTTCCTAAAATACCTGAGAATTGCGCTTTCTTAGAACAAAGTTAATTTGTTGGAAAAAATCGTGAATTTCTTCACTTAACGAATTATCAAATATTTTCATCAAATCAAGGTGCAGTTGAGGTAATTCGTTGTCGAGGTCAAATTATATCGGCTGTTAATGATTTCTTTGAAGACAAATACCGTATTTCTAGGGAAAAAAATAATTTATGAAAAGAAATCTGAGATTTCTTTGCAATAGCCTACTGTTGGTTATTGGGCAAAAGCACATTTCGACGAGCAATCAATTTGTGTCACAAATCGGCTTTGTTATTCATAAGCTTTAGGTTCAAAGAAGCTTCAGCTGAGCTTGACCTAAGAAACAAACTGAAGAAACAGGTTCATAAGAGCAGCGAAACTTGCCTAAGCGTTTCATCAAATAGTATTACAAACCTTGAAAAGTTTTTCGACTTTTCGTACTAATCAGCAAAGTAGCGTACGTTTTGCTGTGGGTTATGCTTCGGTGTTTGTTACGAAGCAAGAATTCACGGAAATTCTTTGGAATGGCGAGCGTACGTTTGCATCAAATACGAGACACACACGTCGATGAAAACGCCTCGTTTTAAAGATCGCCATGTTGAGTCACCGAGAGTTTTCGACAACTCGCTTAACACGAATCAGGATGCTGAAACTAAACCATAGGTGAGCTTACGCGAAATGCAGTTTCACTTTCCAGTACACAGCACCATTGCAGAAACAAATCCCGATGGTGAGCAACAAGAATAAACAAACGACGGTGATGATGTAAGCGTCTGTCAGTGGTGGATAAATCCTTGAACAATGTGCGCCAGGGCAATTGGGTGTGCCGTCTGAAACACACAAAACTGTTTGTTACAAGTGAGTAGTACGCACACACAAGTTCTTACATTTTTTCTTGCGTCTCTTCCAAACTTTTCACAGAGTCGTGTTGATCGTGCCGCATCAACTCATTTCCACTAACAATCAATCCTTTCATTTTGTCCTTACGCCGAACAACGTTTTTCTACTTGCACGTATGTTGCTTAAGGTAAACGAAGGCGTTTTTGGTGTTTAGAACTTTTCTTCTCGAGACAAACGCTGACAATTCACTTTCTACACCACTTTTTACTGAATGACAGGAGATAACATAATTTAGAATAAGACATGCCAAGAATCCAGCTCAGGAAAAGTTCACCACTTTCTTTGACTTTAACTCGTTAATAAGGATTGGGTCTCGACTCCTGAGTTTGTAAAAAGAAATGAGAACTAATTGCAACATACGCGCAAAAGGATCTTAGTCAGCTGAGATGCTTTGGAAAACCTGTACCTCTTCGCGTGTACATCTCGTGCAAGCATGTCGTGAATTGTCCCGGTTCAGCAAGCCTTCACAAGAGTCCTGATGTCAACAGTTTGACTGAATTAAACTTGTCACGGGCTTCCCCTCATTTCTGACACCAGGTGAACCAATTTGAGGGCACTGCTGACATTAGGAATAAAGTGCTTGCTACACAATTGTAGAAAGTTCATTTGGTGCAGTGCTGTGCTCGACATGTACCAGTGTCAGTTGTTAAACTCTGTTTCTGATAGGATTGAAGCTCCTGAACTGAATTAAAGAAGTTCATTCAAAGCTCAGTCGAAAAAAAATACTTTTCAACGTTTGAGAAAACTTGTTACAACATGTGTTCTGACTCGATTCCATAAAATTAACCTAATGTTGCAATGCTTTAATCATTGCCAACAGTATTTCTTCTGAGACTGCCATTTCATCATCTTCTTGCACAATATATTTCTTGTCCTTCTTTCACGCAAATTTTAAAGTCATGATGGATGACTTTTCAAAAAAATCGCTCAGTGCGTCCAGCATTGTGATTACAGAGTTTTTGAATCGTTACACTAGCCGAAAGGCTAATTTCCTACAGCAAAAACCTCTGAGTGTAATTTATCGTAGTAAATATGACCGCATAACCATGGGCGTCGGAACGATGTTTTCCAAGGGAGACAATAGTGGCTTTTTCCTGGGGGGACAAAGGATTTTTTCCAAGGGGGGCCAACCGTGGTGAAATTTCATATTATCAACTCGAAACTAAGAGTAACACATTTTTCTACCAAAGTAAATAGCAAAATATCAAATTTCAAAATCCACGGGGAAGCCATCTCCTTCCATCCCTTCTGACGCTCATATGTATAACAGTTATTCACGATTGTTTAAAAACGTGGGTTTTGCTGTAAGCATTTCCTGATAAAGGCAATTCATACACCAGGGTGGATAGAATCCCGAACAACACACTTGTACAAAATTTATAGCCTTGATGACCTTTTGCTTTGATTTGAAAACACTCGATGGATGTTCGGCGAAGCACAGAGAAAAAGATACAAATAGTTTGCGATGCATATGTCATCTTGGATTTGCGACGTGAATCAGGGAAACTTGACAGCAAATCCCACGCTGGACACCTTTGTACCCCTATTGAATTTTCGATTCAGCGATATCGTGTGCCTTGGACACACATGCCAGCAGCTTGAACGCAGATTTGTTCGTTTGTTAACTTTAACTGTCAAAAGGTGCTTTATATGTTTTGATTTGTTTATTATAACAAACAATGATCACCTGGTTTTGAACGAAGCTTGACTCCAAGAACACAGTGCAGACTTAAAGAGAGGTTACAGATAAACGAAACGATATTTTATAAGGTCCTGCTTAGACAAACCCGGAATGTTTACCACTGACATACTTGCGTCTTACCTACAGTAGCGGTGAGGCAAACGCAGTGGTCATCACAGTTCCAACCTGCTGTGGGCGCAATAATGAATATCATGCCACTGACCCAAACAAACACCACCAGTTGAATCGCACGCCGCCTGGTCATGAGTTTGTCGTGACGGAGTGGCCTGAAAACATGCGCACACAGTAAGTTCACCATCTTGTTACTAAATATTGTATATTACCGAGTCAGGTTTGCAAATGTTTAATTAAGCAAATACACCAAAAAGGTTATCGTTCAAGGAAGAAAACCAACGGATGACCCTGCAGTGTACGGACAATAGTCAGAACTGTCGCCAGAAAGTTGTCAAAATGGGGGCTTTACGTTTGTGTGTGGGGGTAACGTTTGTGCAGGGAAGGCTTGGCATTTAAATTTAACAAAAATCCCACTAATTTATAATGTTTCATATTTTAATTTGTTGGGTCTTGGAGCTTTGTTTGGGGGGCTAAGCCCACCAAAGCCCCCGTAGTGACGGGACTGGCAATAGTGTCAAACCTTTCCGCGTACTACGGAACAGACAAGTTAGCATCTGCAAGCCACGAAGCTTCATGGGTGTTTACAACGTGGTTATAAGCAAACTTGAAATAAACTAAAAAAAGCTACACATGACTATTTCTTCAAGATCTGCCGCGAGTGTTTGGTTGCAATTGAGTAAAGACCAACTCCTGTCCGTATGAAATAAATCTATAGAGCCTGGCAATTTGTTGGAGCTCGAGGTTCGAGGTTGATCAAAATGCAATTTTACCCACGCAGATGATTCGAATTGATAACAGTGTTTTGTTTTTCTTTCAATGTAAAATCCCAGCAACAGACAGAAAAATTACACACCCTGTTCTTTTATCATTAGGCCTACCAAAAGTTATAATTTTCAAGGAACTACTGTCAGCAAGCTCTATGCTAATTCAAGGTTTCTTGTCATAGGAAATTAATCCAAGTTGTCACCAAGTTTTGTACATCACAAGAAACGTATAGGCAGTATATGCTGTGAGGATAGGTGGACTGTGGTTCACGGCAAGAATAAAGCCATCCCTATGTATGGTTGGCAGCATTTCATGTTATTTTTAACAGCACAACACTAAGGTAGTGTGTTGCAATACATTCCAACCAAAAACAAAATCTTTATATGGCCCTACAGTTTGCAAATTATTACCAATTTGGTCTTTTGTGCATCATTTTCATTTTGATCTATAACAAAAACAGTTTTATTTCTTTTTTCGAACACCTGCTTGAACCCAAACGATTGGGGTTGGTGCATTACCACTTCGGATTACCAAAACGTAACTATTTTTCCAAAAGTTTTATGTGCAACGCTCCACACGTTTTTTACATCAAAGCGAGTCTATGCAATTCTACAAAGATGGACTGATGCAACAATTTAACTGTTGGCAAGGTATCTTTAAAAACCAGATTTCCTAAACGAGTTTCTTGCGTCAACCCAAACTTTCTTTATCGATAAAACGCCTATAGGCGTGTAAACCAGGGGTCTTCAAACTTTTTTGTCCGAGAGCAACATAAGCTATTGCACAACAGTTCGAGGGCCTGACATCTCACGTAATGAGATTGTTTCGGCATATGTTACATTCTACAAATCAATAAATTTTGCGTGAATATATTTTCATTATTGACAAAGTGTCTCCGCGGGCCGGATTTGGCCCTCGGGCTGTAATTAGGAGACTCCTGGTGTAAACTATGCACGGTTATTGCATAAAACGTACAACGCAGGAAAACGAAGAAAAGGCTTACAACGAAATATCACCGTTCGTTTGTTAATGGCCCTGCTATGTAATGCTCTGTGCTAATGACATTTGGCTGCGACAAAAAAAATTTACAATTTTATGTCATCATTTATGGGCAAACATTCACAACAATGTCAGACACATTTCAAAATGCTGACAGAGATAAAGCGAAATGGAACATCGTTTTACTTCAGTTAAAATTTTTAGGTTACTTTACTTTGAGACTCCACTATGCGCATTGGTCAGTTCTGCAATCCACAACCGTCTAGAACCGCCAATCAGTCATTTCTCCTCTGAACAAATTTAATGCAGCAACTTTGTTCAACAAATCGAGTAGCTTTATTTGTAGCGAGTGCCTTGCGTTGCTACACACAACCCTTCGCTTTTTTGTTGAAGGACCCCCTACTCCCACCAAAGGAAGACCGATCGCCAGCTCCTCGAAAGCGGCCTTCGATAACCTGTCCTTCTTGCCCCATCTTGTAGTTTCTTTCGAAGGTACAAACTTTTGCCTAGGTGTAACATCACCAGCACCAAGTATGGAATCAAGATTTCGCATGTATGTGTGCATTGTATAAAGATTTTTCTTGATTTTTCGGACAGTTTGTCGGTTGGGATTAGACGCCCTATTCATCCACAGTAAACGTAAGGCTTGTTAGGCAAAACGGCAAAACAAAGGCCATGATAAAATATACGAAAATTAAGACTTCCTTACCATGCCACTGATATAAAACGATCGACTGAAATCAACTCCAAACTTCCGACCGATATAAGAAGGGATGCGATGATCGACGACTTTCGCAGAGTCCAGGAAATTACAGACACGTCATCCAATGACAGTAAGTCATTGAATAGAAACGTGTAGAAAAAAATAACACCGCTGCGAATAACACATAAGGTAAATGGTGGCAGGCTGCTTAGGAATTTATCAGAATAACCCAGGACGTAGTTACCGCCCCCACTGACATAGTTCTCGAGCTCTGCGCTTGCTTACTTGGGGCCAAGTTAAAGCCGAGCGCTCCGTAACATTACGTGAAAAATTGAAGCGTAATTGCTTGTTTTATGTAAGAGTGAAGCCATACTTTTAAATATTTGGCTCAGTAAAAAGATTACCATTTGCGGCATTTTCTTGCACGTACTCTTTAATGGGTATAGACTGTAACTTTATCATTTGGAGAGTCCAGCTTAATGCTCTTTTTTGGTATAAACCTTCAAACTAATACATCAGTTAAAATGACACTGCATAGAACCCTCCGGTTGTAAAGAAACAAAAGATATAGAAAAAGGGCCAATGTCACTCCACACCTTTCATCGAATTAGTTAACATGTGTCCATAGGCTTGTCCATGGGAACGGGCTGAAATGGGACAGTGGACTTGAAGTTTGTCCCATGTCCTATAGTTAGTAATTTCACTTCAGATAACAGGAATATTATGAAGTTGAATACCATTATTATGTGCTGACAGCACAGCAAATATTAAATGCAGAGGCTCAGTGCAAGAGCGTGCTGATGCAAGGCCCCCGAAAATAAAATTTTTGGGCTCTTATTCAGGTTGAAACTGAAAAAGGTCATCCAACTTTCATTGGCCCATTGGACGTTTTGGGGTGTTTTAACCACGACTCTGTTGAGGATAGACATTAGACATGCACATGGTGTAAGGTATTTGCATTATTAGTTTCGCAGGAATCCCATGCTGTGGGACAGTCACAAGTTTCCATGGGATGATATGGGATGGGACAGAAAAAAGTGTCCCATGGACAACCCTGAGTTTCCACCAAGCGCAGCTTTTCATTTGGTGATCTCTAAGCATTCGACAAGCTTGCTGCACCCGCTTCGTTTTTCGTTTTCAGCAAACTTGAACTTCACCTGTTTTCTTAGTTTGTAAGTTAGTGAATACATTGGCAAGGTTAAGAAACATCTGGAGGCAGGATTGCAACCAGGGGGGGGGGGCAATCGGGAAATTGCCGCGCTCGAAATTTTCAAAACATGTATCGTTGTTAAAAGTACTACAACAAGTTACAATAATTTTGCCCCCTCCAAAAATATCAGCTGGTTGCGGCTCTATCTGGAAGGAGACTTAACACACGGAGGCGCAGGGTTTATACTCTTAGAAAAATAAACGAAAAAACTGGTCTTACCTGAGAAGATCGCTAATGGCGAGACTCTGCACAAAGACGAAAAAGACCATTCCGAAAACTTTTCTTTTCATAGCTATCGCAGTAAGCACAAGAGCGTTTTCCACAATGATGATCAAGGCGATGAAAGTACCTGATCAAAATAGTCATGTTCGTTTTATTAAACTTCAAGTAATTTCAGGCCAAGTATATTTTACCTCGAAGATTTCATGCTGCAGAAGACCTGTGCAGCGTTCTTTCTGTTTACATAAGTTTTACCTGTGGTACCATGAACAATCTGTTACTTCTAACTACGAGCGCAAATTATTAATTGTTTTTAGAACGGAATGTACGCCACATTTTCAAAACTTCGTGTGATGCTCGGAGTACTTAAAAAAAATTAAATAAAGCAAAATGTGACAGGTAAGACTAAAAGAATATTGATCCTGTAGAATTGAATGGATTTATTCATCGGATAGAATAGGTTCACAATTTTGTTTGAATTGAGAAGTTCTGAATCGAGGAACAGGGTTTGGGAACGTTCCGCATTGCTAAGAAACATCTGCACAGTTTTTCCGCATTCTTAAGAAAAACTCTATTCCACATTCCTGTGAACACTCTGGTTATACATTTCCGCGATTCCTTCTTTTCTACATTCAATACGAACTTTTCCGCGTTCCAACCATCGTTTCCGCATTCTCACCAACACTTCCGCTTTCTCACCAACGTTTCCGTGTTCCTACCAAAATCCTATTTGTGACGCGATAATATCTAAGCCGAGAGAAGCCAATTTCCGTTATGCTATTTTCTATGATCGAAGTGGCTCGCACGTGTTCTCATCAGTCCCGTCGCACGGGGAAGGGCTTTTGGGGGCTTAGTCCACACAAACAAAGCTCCAAGCCCTCCAAATTGAATTATGAAGCACTATAGGTGAAATTGTGTCAAATTTCAGAATGTCAAGCTCCCCTGAACAAACGCAAAGCCCCTATTGAAAACTTTCTGGCGAAGGTTCTGATTCTCATTACTGAATATAGATATTGTTGCTCGGCCAAGCGTCTTCATTTTTGTGCATTGCGTTTTTAAGCGTATTGCATAAATCGGACTGGTTGTCGAGCTGATCTCGAAGTTGTGCAGTCAGTCCGTGGTATTTGATCTCATAGCTAATGTGACACTGAAAATGTATGTCTGTTGTCAACTGCAAAAAATTTTAAATATTGATTCCAAGTATTTATTAATCAAGTTTTTGAGCATGTTAGGTTTTCGAGTGCGGACCTTCCAGCCTTCCCTCGTTTGGCTACGTGCATGTCACTCACATTGAATGAAGCATAATGGACATACATTTGCATCAAAAGAGTTTCATGCTCCCCATAAGCTTATAACAACCTGCATTAGTGAAGTTCAGTGGAATGCTAACAATTAATTTTATTAATGTTGTGGTTAAAATACTGCTACAAACTTATGCGTAACAATTGATTTATATTTTACCAACTACAAGAATTGCTCACTACTTTAGGGGATGTTGAAGAAAAAGTTTCCTGTTCGTTGGTGATGTAAATATCAACCACACACATATGGAAAGGAGTCAGGAGAACGATATGGGAAAAACAATGGTAAACCAAATCAGGGCAGCGCTGCACAGCAAGGAAAACGATTCCAGGGTTTTTATGACCACTGACGTTGTTAGAGCAAATCATAGGAAGTATGGACACTTAAAATGGCGGCATTCGAATTTAACATTTGGACGCATCCTCGCAACATGGCGACTGAGCTGAACTCAGTCACCTTGGTGGCGACTAGTTACTTGAATTACAGATAAGTGCAAGTTTGAATCAACGAAAAGCGAAGAAAGCAGGACCCTATCGGCTTATTCCTCGAAAGCTTGCACCAAACCTAGAGCTTTTAAGTGTCACAAAATGGCGATCAGAAAAGAATTAAATGCTGACCAGCTTTTTTTTATTTAATCAACCGTAAACGCCGAGAAACGGGTTTCTGGTGGGTAGTGAGGGTTGGACTTTTTTAACATTTTTTGCTCTGACTTTGTTTTACGGTAGACACAGGAAAACCACAAGAAAAACGTGCGTATTTAAAAAAAGTTTGGAATCTTAAGGACTGGCATCGGAAATCAGCACACTGAAGTTTTATTGGGACCGACCTTTCCGCCTGTTCCAGTCAAACATCTTGCCGTTAGCATATGTTTTCAAGTGCACAATCTAGTTTTTCTGTATCCTTTTCAGAGTTGAATATAAAAAAGCTCTTCGTGAATGCACAGGTTTTCGACCTGATGTTAGAAATTTCAGCGCTAACTATCCTCTGACGCTGGAACCGAGACCCCGTCTGACCTCGGTTGTCATGAGAATACCCCGTCTGACCTCGGTTGTCATGTGAATTGTCGATACTGAACTTTGAAGTGCGCACAGACTTTGAAGTGCGGTAAAAAACGGAAGAACAGTTTTTAAGAAGCTGCAATTGCAAAAAAATGGCAAGGCGTCTGCATTTCCTTCCAGAAATGTGTTGTTTGATAATAAGCCCAACACAACTGTAGCCTGGACACTGCACAATAACGTGAACAGAAATATAAAATTATTGAACAGTAGTTAAAAGATACAATACGAATGCGGTTTTTGTTATACTTGAGCAAAAAGCTTGTGCAGATATCAAATGGAGTAATTGAGGAGAAAGGGAGGGCGTTGTTTCCTAACCCACTTCTTTTAAGGGGTACATGCGTTTCCTTGTATTTTTGGTGTGACTGCTCAGGCATGTTTGCGAAATTTTCTGCCACAGTTTCAGCTATTGTGACCAGCACGACATGTTTATTTTTAATAGAGTTTTCCTCCACATTTTTGGCCCCTATATTATTGCAGAAATCTCAAAAAGTTTCCGCAGAGTTGTCTTTAAAGAACCGGGTCCGAAAATAGTAAGAACTTGCAGCGCTGTTCAGAACCGGAAATTTCTTGGATATCTTACAAAACATTTTGCAGATTTTCCAGTATAGCCTGCGACTCACCAACTGCGTGAATCGCATTCCCCTCGCTGAGTTTGCATTGTACAGGCATGGATGAATTGAGCGTGACGGTCAGAGTACTGAGCATATCCGGCAATGTTTTGTCCGTAGTCGTACGTAAAGACATATCAGCTACTGCTGTAACAAGCCGTCAGTTGTTTTATTGAAAGCAGGCAGAACTACGCCAGTTGTTTACTATGTCATGAAGTTCCTGTGTGAAATAAGAAATGTAACAAAACACATACATGTTTGTTTGTCAAATGCTAGTCTTTCACAAGAATAAGAAACCTTTAGTTTTAATCTTGCCAGATGTTTTAAAGAAAAAAGCTAAAAGGTAATACTTCCTGAAGTAGCAATAAATAAACCTCTTGTGAGAACGCAAAGTTGATCTGCCGCACACGACAACCTTTTAACTAGCCAGAGTTCACACAAAGTATTCAAAGCTTGGCTTGTTTTTTTGCTTGCAGTAACAGTAAGTCAAGTATTTTTGCATTTTTGCCGTTCAGAATCCAATCTGAGCCCAATCCCTTTGGTAGATTTTAACCTGACCACGGAAATTTGAAGCAATTGTCTGTCAGATATATTTCGTTGCCACAAAGTTTTTCAGTGAAAAGCATATCAATTTACATTTTGACATGTTGACAATTATTGCTTTGTACCAATTTGCAATAACAAAAGCAAAAAATTTATCGTAATCTCAAGAATTCTTGATCTTCGCGCTACGCACCTTATAGAACTGACACTTTAACTCTGCAGTACCAGAAAATCTGTTCTGTCAGCTTGATTCAGAGTGCCTCAAAAACACTCAAGTTAATCTATACGTGCATTAAATTGGCTTTTGTTGCTATATTTCCTAAAACATTTCGTCAAACGTCATCTCTAATGCTTGGCATACACTGCTTGCTGTCGCCTATTCTTGCAATTTTCACAACTCCACCTGTATCTTCCAAACAGTTGGAGACATGACAAAGCATATTTCTTTGCACTGCGTCATTTCTACACAAACCGTTGCCTCCTACGCCTTGTCACGCTGTCAAGTTATCTGCAGGCTAAGAACTTCATTCAGAAAGCAGAGAAAAGGCAAAAACGAAGGTCTCGTTTGATTACGTAAGAACTGTCCACACTTAATTAAATATAAATAAAATTTAATCTTCAGTCACACTCTAACTACCATTCGCAGAACCAACTGACAAATCCACGGGGCCACACTTAGGTTCTTAATAATTTTTCGAATCATAAACGTAGGCACTCTTGTTCTCAAGCGAACTTTACGACCAGCTCGTCATGCGTGCTAACTAGTGACTATGACATAAAGTATAGCTTGCCTGTCGTGTTGCTAGGCTATAGCTTACTAGTCTCTGTGCGAACAAAAGGAGATAAGGCTAATTCAGCACGCCCTAATTATATGCATATCACTGCAAGTTACTTCGTAACGACAAAAATTTTATGACGTTTACTCGTTCTTACTCGTTTTTTTGAACAGAAGAATAAAGAAAAAGATGCTTTGGATATCTCTGAAGTTCTCCAGCACACAGGCTGAATTGTCCCAGTTCTCTCACGAATATGCTACTTGTGCAAACTCAACACCCACGCATTGGTTCATTACCAGGAACCTGTCTCGTTCACACACGTACTGCAAACAAATATTGACATGTCGTTTCCTTTAGCATGGCCAAAGCAGGTAAGAAACATGGTAACGCAGGTAAGAACATGGTAACGCTTACGTTTGACCTACGAACATGGTCCAGCTTGTATTAAGTAAAAAAACTAATGTAGGTGAGGCCATGATACGGTTAGTACCTTAAGAAAATATGATAAGTTTCAAATTTTAAAAGTTTTTTGTGGTTATAGGAAGGAAAATGTCAATGTGTTTGTAACAATAGAAGTCTGGAGGCAAGTGCAAAAAAATCGCCAACAGTAGTGGAAAGAACTGCCCAATAGGTTTATTTGCGTTTCAGTGCTTACGTTGAGTGACTGAGCAGATTCACGTCGACTTCACCTGCTTTTTCAATTTTGAAGCTTTATCCAAAACAGGAGGCCATCTAAGTCTAGTACATAAAGCTAAACAGACTGATACTGTTCATAAGATTGCCAGTAACCCCATCTGCCAACTTACAAACTGGAAAAAAATCGTTACAAGCCCAGTGTTCGGCTTCTGAACGTGCGAGTGACGTGTGCAAACTTTCATGACGTACACAAATCTGGTATTGATTTTGTTGCGGCTACTTGCTCACCTGCGATCACTTCGATAACCCTTTAGTTAGTTTTGCATTCTTGATTTTGGGTATTTTGCTTGTTGCGAAAGTAAAGGACAGTTTCGTGGACAGTGAAAAACTCCTGATGTCGTCTGCTAGTAGCGCCTCCCATGGGCGCCTTGCTCTACTATCAAGTGTCAAACGTGTCCAGTATGATAGCAGGTACCAATCTCCAACGAAGGTCGAACATTGGCAATGGGGAATCGCAAGTTAACGCACTGACCACCGGGCCAGCTATCCCATGGATTCGACAGTCATCCACTGTAATTCAAGAAAAATTTTTCTTACCACAAGAAGCCACAAATTTGAAAGAATCATTTCACTTTGCTTTCCATCCTATTTTCAGGTCTCTGTTCTTAAACTTTCATCTCATGTTTTAACAGCAACTTTTCCGAATGCCTCACCAAACCGCATCTCGGACTGTGAATAAGAATCGAACGGCATTTCTACTTCACCTTTCTACCTTGTCACAGAACGAGCTGCCTGTCACAACTGTACTGTTTCGCTAAGAACCGTACCACGTGCAGCGGACCGTTCACAAAATAGAATTCATATTTGTTGATTGGTCTAACTCTAAATGCACTGTCACCATCCTGACAAACGTATGTGGCTTGCGACATTTGTACGTGCGTTGTAGGTAAATATTAACGCGTCTTCGCCCTACTATTGAAAAATGTGATGCACTGAAGGCACCTCGTGAAAATAATTACTTTTTCCCTCGTTTCCAAAATATTGTGTTTTTTGTCATTTTTTATCTAAATCAGAAATTTGCTAGTTATATGGAAATAACCATTGTTTACCTCAAGGTTTCGGTAATCACAGTCTCAAAACTACTTCAAGTATTTTTGTGGAATGCTCGACTATAGCCTAAGCTGTAAACAATTTCGACTGTTTATCATAAAAAATGCATACCTGGCACCTGGAGAAACATCCTTGCCAAGGTGCATCTGATAGTCAATGAAACAAGTGCTCTCTTTTTTCTTTTGCCTTTCAACAGTTCGTGCGAAGCTTGGAATTAAACTCTTGCAACAAATTATCTCTTGGTCATCAGGTTCGTTGGTCGCTGGGTCGAAGGGCAAGCACTCTGCGCATACTTTGCACAAACTGCTTGTTCCAGGCGTCGTCCCATTTCCTGTTGGCAGAGGCTGCTGCACGCAAGTCAAACCTGGGTTGCTAAATGCTTTGCAAAGAATATGGCAAGTGTTTGTCCAATTCATAGAAAATTTTCGGCAAAAAATTTTTGAAAATGGTAATGTTATTGACTATATTGGCTTTTCGATACTCAGTGTTTTTGCAATCCATCTTTTGTCCATATTTTTCAATTTTTAAAGTTTGAAAACTAAAAAGGATTTATTAATGGGAATCAAGATGCCTACTCAGTAGACAAAGTTCAGGGATATCTAGAAACTCCTAGACATCCCTGGAAAAAATATATCCTCTGTTTAGAATAGATCATAGTCTCTGATTCTCCGCTACGAAACGATTCCTTTGATTCATAGTTAAGAACTGGAAATAATATTTCCGTTTAATCGCTCAGAAAGCTCAAAGTGTCATTTTGGTGAACATAAATTTGCCGCGGGCCGCAAAAGTCGACTCTATTTTATTTCTTTGCAGTTTGGAAGAAATTCTGGAACAAGAATTAATTCTCTGAAGAACAGGATTTTGCAATATTTTCTGCAATGGAGAAAGCTTTCTCGGGTTCAGGGGCGTAACGATGGGGGCAAGGGGGCACGATTCCCCGGGCGCCGAATCACTATGGGGGGGCGCCGCATCGATACTGGGGACGCCAAAATCTGCGGGGGCGCCGAAAATTCCCAACAATGTCACAAGTGCTTTCTTCAATACCGTACATTTGCTTCCTAATGACCTCAAATTCGAAAATGGGGGCGCCGAACTTGCTTCTTGCCCCGGGCGCCATCTAACCTCGTTACGCCCCTGCTCGGGTCTCAAGAAAAGCTCCGAGGAGTCACCTGCGGCCCGCGGGTCAAGTGTTGTGCAGGCCTGCTTTAAACGCACACAAACCTAAGCCTAGCAAGACTTGAAACACCGTAATATCAAGTTAATTTTAAAATAAATGCGCAGTTAAGAGCGATTGTGAATGAAATGTGACACTGCAATGATTACAGCAATTCTGCAAGTAATAATCGTGTTCAGACATGATATTTGGTGCATTTTTAGAAGATTCACAACGATTAATGTTGAGCTGTATTTTCTCTCTCAAATTTCAGTATTCATTTGACAAATAATTAAAATTGGGTTGTTTTGTCAATACTAGCAATTGGTATTTCACAAAATGGCAACATTTCGGCATAAAATATTGCCAAAAGAAGTTTGGAAAACAGTAATTTTTTGCAATATTTGCCAAATTGGCACTTTCTGGCATCCCTGAGTCCGATAGTGAATACGATGGAGGAATCGTCGTGCTTCATCACCAGTAAACAAGTTATCTTCCACAAAAGTGGCTCCTCATATTTGATGCTTCCCTCCGTTGGTGGTCTTGCCTTCTGTTCATTTCTGATGTTGGTTATTTTTGGTGTGCATGAATTTGAATACCATATGTGGCGTCTGCTTCAGAGCATTATAATTTCACGAGGTTTGGCTATACACAATGGCAACAATACGCAAACATCATGACGGAAGAACATGTACGGTTAATGTGGTGATTTTGAGTTATTTTGTGACTTTGAGTTACATACGACTGATGTGCCTCTGCCGAAGGCAACATGTGCATTACGGTTGATTACAGTTCAACGCAGTGCGACTGTTCATCGCTGATTGCTGGTCGTGGTGCAGCTTTGTTGATATTTGTCGCATTGTATGCCCTCAGTTGATGTGTGATTTACATGTATGTTGTGTTTGCAGACGGTTACGTTTGCAAAGGTTCTCAGTTAATTAAAGCCACATTTCTATGCGGCAAATCGGTTTCATTACAATCATTTAACTGAATAGCTGATATGGATAAAGTTATGAAAACCTCTCGCCTAGATCTGGATTCGAGCTCAACTACTGTACAGTGCATCTAAAGGAATGGAAGCATTGGCGCAGGACAGGGCTCCCTGCAACTAAGCAGCAACAAGGTCAAAGTCTTGACGAATTTCTGCAAACTCTTCGCAAGCTGAGTAAGCACTGTAACTTCAGGGCGGTTACAGCCGATTCGAGCCGAATAGTACAAACAAGAAATGCTACGTGATACTTTCATTAACAGGTTGTTGCCCCATGCAGTGGCGTGCAGAGGTTTCGTGATGCCTGGGGCGATTGCTTGATTGGATGCCCCCTACCAAATTTTAGTATTGAGCAGTAGCGTATGGTGGTCATTGTTACTGGATACACGCTGTTTGTGACGTCACAATATAACGTCATATTCACGTTTGCAAACCAACATTTTGGCGAATTTTGTTGACACAACATGGATATTCAGGACGCCGGAGCAGCTGTAGCGAGGGGAAGCAGTAAAACGGTTGAGGTCAGTGGAAACTTATAACAAACAAAAAATTTTTACCAATACGCTTGTTTCTAATCATCAACAATGATGACCTCAAAAATAATAACATAAATTTTAGAAAATTATTCTGAATTTTCTGGGTGCCGGAATAGTTGCAATAAATTTGTTTCAATCCGATCTTGATAAACCTTGAAATGAAAATCAGTGGTGTTGGAGATGGGGGTGCAGGGATTGCAAGCGCACCCCGAAAAGTTTTGATTTGCTGAAAATCTGGGAAAAAGCCNTGAAAATGCGGGTAAAAATGGCGTCCAAAGTTAAAAAAACATATGAAGACCTTTCTGGAGGTAACACCAAAATGGCAAAAGTTGCACAAAAAACTTTTCGGGCAAGTTTGGGGAAATTCGGCAAAAATCCTTCGCACCCCACACATTTGCCTGCTCCTACACGTATGATGAAAAGGCATCTCCGCCTCGTTGCCACTCTTTTGAAGGGGCAGAAGGGAAATGGCCTCGCCATGCCTCCATTCTCCAGTGTCCCTATGCATATTATTCTACACGCACTCTCTTTACTCGCTGTTGTAGGCTACAATGTGCCACTGCAATGAAAATAAATTGCCAGCGGTCTCCTAAGACAGAGCAGTTCATGACTGCAAAAATATCCGGCAACGCGTCAAAACAGGGAGTAAAACACACTCAGTGCTCCGTCAGTGCAGGTCACAACTGCAAAAATGCAAGGCTGCGCGAATGTCTCGTCGTATAGCAATCGATCAGAAGGTATGCGGCTTGGATGGCAACACTCAGGGTTGACAGTTTGAAACTTCATGAACTACAGAAGAATTGAGCATGCGCATGAAGTACGCAAGAACATTTTCGTTTTTTGTTATGTGGCTGTTATATATACAATTACTAAGGGGAAAGAAAAGATTCGGGCTTGGGTGAGTCGTTATGATCAATCCGTCTGAAATGCCAATTAATGACGAAGCTCGAAACGAAGCACATATTGCAAGCGCAGGTGTGCGACTGTATTAGCACATAAAACGAAACGGGAAACTAGTGATGCATCATAAAATCAAATAGGACAGTTGTTAGGACAGTTTTGAATTTTGGCTCAAATTCAATTGAACGTCCATAATTATCTTCAGTGTTTATGTAATTGGACCCAACCGAAGAAAACAACCAGTTTTTTTTGAAAAAGCCCACTTAATAAAAGCAATAAAACCTACCAAAAATCCCCCTCTTTACTTTTCTTTTATAAAATGTCCTATCAAGTAAAAAATAAAATAAGCAGCACACTTGTACAGCTAACTGTTGGCCTACATTTTTAATGAAACAAAACGAACAGCAAAGAAATTTGAAGGACTTGAAAAAAAGAGAAGAATAATTCGAACAGTGAGTAAATTCTACTGGTTATCTTCTTCATCTTTGAAAAATCGGTATATTTTAATCCATTTTTCTGCTTTCTCTGCATCCAAGCTGTTTCTTATGTTGGACCATACCAAACCATATGTTGAAAAAATACACTATACAGATGCGGAACTAGCATGGTGTTTCATTTGAACCGTATTACTTGGGGCTACATCAGGAGATAGGCATCTGATGCTCACAGTCAGAGGCAAGAATTGACTGGACGTTTGCGAAAACTGTTTCTTCTGCGGCTTTTCATACCACAACCGGAAGGTATGTCCTGCGACGGGAAACGTTTGCCATATATGTGTAAGAAGACGGGTAATTTAGCGAAAGTGTTTAGGTCTAAGAAGATGATGATGATGTGTTTTGTCCGCAGACACGAGGCCCATAGTACAAACGCACACTTTCTGTACAACGCAGGTTGATAAGAACATACAGAACAGCGTGGGGCATAAGAAAACTAGTGTGGGGCATAGTTTTGCTAAAAATGCACCTTACGATCATACAGTTAGTCTCTGCGCATTTCAAGTAGAACCTGAGTGTTTTATGCCTGTTACGGCAAACGTTCGTATTGCGAGACGTGAACTTTGTGCTCTGACACTGGAACTTCAGTAGCTATACCTAAATCAGAACTGTTATAGCTTATGTGTTGAGCCCTCTGTGTCTGAAGTATCAATGACTGCATCTAACCTCAAGGACAAAGCAGCTGGGTGCATTTTCGATATAATTGTGAACTCTCCCAAGTATGCCGGTGTATGGTTGGGTGTACTCAAGGAGTTGTGTGCAGATGTTATACTAGGACAATATTTTGAGGCTATAGGCACAGATGCGCGGTGTTGAAGTATGGTGGACCTGAAGCGTACCTTCTACCCACTAAAGATTCCACGCAGAGGACAATGTATTCAGTGAAAAATAATTTCTCGTCTGTCTAAACAAGGGTTTATACAGCCTAATGTGTCTCCTTGGCTTGCTTGTCACTAAGTTGTCACTATTAAAGGCGATGAAAACGAAAAGAGACGGATGTTCGTCGGCTACTCGCAAATAAGTAACTTGTATGCTGAGCTCGACGCTTATCCCTTGCCACGAGTCGACGACTTGGTTAACACTCTTGCCAGCTATAATGTCTTTTCCACCTTCAATCTCCGCAGTGCTTCAGATATCTATCGCGGACTCGGGAGGTTTACAGCAGTTGTTCCCGCCTGGGAAGGAATTCCTCCCCAGGGATGAATTTCTTGAGTTTAGGGGAGGAAGTTCCACTTTATAGTTACGTTACCTATTCATTGTAAGTGTTGTACTTCTTTTTTAAGTTGACATTGGCTCTTTCAATTAGTTGTATCACTTTATATTTGTATTTTTGTAAGTTATTTAGTGAACTAATGCACGTTTTTGTTGACAAACCTTAGTGCCATTATTTGAAAACAAATACTTTTCGTCCCACGTCGTCAATAAAAAACTCTGTTCCAATTTTCTTTTTTTCTAGCCTACGAACCCGAACAGGGGAGGAATGAAAGTCCCAAAATGAGCAAAGGGAGGAATGCATCAAAATTGTTGGGAACCACTGGTTTGCAGCGTTTGAGGCCGGCGGAAAATTGTGGGAATTCACGCGAATTCCGTTTGGCGTCACAAATGGAGCTCCTGCCTTTCAGCGAGAAATGGATAGAATGGCTGCGAACAAGAGCTTGTTGGGAACTTTCCCTTAGATAATATAAACCTAGCAGGGCGAACTCAAGAAATGTTAAAGAATTTTCTCAACGGCGTTAACCGTTGAAACATGAACACAAACGTGTTACATCGATCAATATTCCTGGTTATTGCGTGGGCAAAGAAGTTATCAAACCTGACTGTGATAGACTGCGCCCACTGCAAGAGCTTCCTCCTCCTGGAAATATGAAAGCGCTTACGAAGGTTCTTTCGCTGTTTGATTATTATGCTAAGCGGGTCCCCGGATTTTACGACAAAATCCAACGTTTGAAAACGCACTACCTTATTTCTTTTAGACGAGCTAGCTTTGAATGATTTTACTACTTTAAAAGGAGAAATAGAAAAGGCTGCTCTGCAATCTACTGATGAGAACGCCCGTTTTGTTGTCGAGTGTGACGCATCTTATGTAGCGATATTGACGTCGTTAAACCAATATAGACGCCCTGTGGCCTTCATATCGAGTTCATTGCATGGCAGAGAGCTCCATTGCCCTGCAATAGAAAAAGAAGCGACTGCTATAATAGAAGCAGTTCGAACATGGAGCCACTTTCTTGCTCGCCAGCACTTCACATTGATTACAGATCAGCTGTCAGTGGCGTTTATGCTCGACAATCGTAAACGCACGAAGATTAAGAACAACAAAATTAAGTGTTGGCGTCTTGAACTAGCTTCGTACAGCTACTCCATCCAGTACCGACCTGGAAAAGACAATGGGCCTGACGCCTTGACTCGAGCATTTTGTGCCAATATGTCTGATTCAAACCTTGTGGAAATACACGTTGGGTTGTGTCCAGTAAGGGATTTACATATAGGCCAAATAGGCCATGGCCTAGGGCCCCGCGCTTGTGGGTCCCCGCGTAATCCCTTCCTACGACGACTCATTAATAACTTAAAAATTTGCGAGAATAACTTCACAATATACTTTAAAACGAGCGAAAATAGAAATGTCTAAAACTAGCCACTGCAGCACAGTGGTCTCTAGTACAGTAGTAAACGATTTTTCGATTACACTGTTTCTGAAATATATGAGAAAATCGTTTACGATAGAGAGGGTCCCAATAGTAGGCAAATTTATAGCGTATTTGATGCGGATCTACGTTTGCTTGTTTCCAACTAGATAGCCAGTATATAGAGCTTGCTTGTTGAAGCTCTGGACCAGTGGTCTTCAACCTTCTTTTTTCAATCGCTCCCTACAGGAACTTTGCTTCAAAATCGCCCTCCACTTGTGATTTTACTGTTGGCTAAAATATTATTTTAATTTGAAAATATTTCGATGCTACTGAAGTAAACGGGCACCTTAGTCAGCATGAAAAAAATGAACAAACAAAAGGAATGCAATTGCATTTGTAGAAAAAATGTTTGTCATTTCCAAAAATAATTGGTTCTAACTATTGCAAACATTGCCCTTGGCTTTTTATCTGTAAGTTATTTTAAAGCAGGCTGCAAGTTGGTCAGCTTAAGTCGTAATGCGTTTCTTGTTCATGTCAAGACGTTTGCGGTGTATATTAGGCATGTGCAGTGCTTGGTTGAAACCTTGTTCAGCAACATACGTCGTGGGAAACTACAGTAATAGGCCTAATAATAGCTCAACCTTTCCCCAAACGTCCGGAAAACGCTCCATGCCATTGATCCAAAAGTCTGACCAACCGTATGGCACTGGCTTCATCATCGCTTTGGAAGTCGATGAAAAGTTCTTGGATGTGGAATCGCATTCGCTATTTCGCTTATGTTAGTTAACTGGCAAAACGGCAGTTCACCCAGTCATTTTCTACGCAATCTAACTTTCGGCATTATCCTCCCAACAGAAAGACTTTTTCTCAAGCCTCAAACTACAGGTGGCAAAAACGATCTTTTGGAATTCTTAGTTTAGCCCAGATCGGATGGTCGGACTTACTTGCTAGTCTAAGTTATCCGTTTCCTAGCCTGCTTTACTCGTATACTCTGCCATTAGTCAGATGAACACAGAACAGTTGTATCCAAGAAGCACAGTAAAATACTCGAGCTGGCCATAGGCGTAGCCAGGGGGAACCAAAGGGGCCATGGACCCCCAAATTTTTAGAACATATAGTAATTTTGTTCTTTGAGAGGCGTTTTACCAAACAAAATAGCGTTATTCGCCAAACATCAAACAGTTTGGCCCCCCAAAATTTTAGGGCTGGCTACACCACTGGAACTGACTGAAAAACATAAGCACGTTTTAAAACTTACGCCTAACTTTCAGAACCGTCGCCAGAAAGTCGTCAATAGGGGTCTTTGCGTTTTTGCGGGGGGACTTTACATTCGTGCAGGGGTGCTGGACATTCAAATTTGACATAAATTCCACTAACTTATAGTGTTTCATATTTCAATTTGGGGGGGCTTAGAGCTTTGTTTGGGGGACTAAGCCTACTAAAGCCCCTCGTGGCGACGGGACTGCTAACTGTAATCAAATTTACTAGCCATTAATTGCTACGTAAATCGTCTCGCAACAGTCATTTTACCCGTGTTTTTTCAATAGAAGACCTTGGTTTCACTGTTTTATTCAAGTTACGAACCAAAGTTTCTAAAAACACATGATAACGGACTATAACGTGTTTTGTCTATGAAACAATGTTTTGGCAATGCTCTACCGGAGAACATAAGGTCTTGCTTCAAGACAATTTTGCTAATAATAACATATACAATTGAAGGGATTCGTGACAGTTCACTGCAAAAAATAGGTAGGTTAAACTTAATCACAACTTTTTCATTAGTAGGCTATTCTTCATCGCAGCGAAAATCGATGTGATGATTCAGTGGTAGCAATGTTTTAATCTCTGGACCATTTTTACGATTTTCAAAAAAACTGCATGTTATCTCTTAAGAAATGGAGTTTGGCCGATTAGGTATTTCGGGTATAGCTTAGTCGGTATCGATCGCTTTCAACCAACATAAGTATAATAAAACAACTAACGCATACTACTGTATACGAGAAAAGCCCAAAATTCCGCGCGTGTTGATGTGACTACAGACTTGCAAATACTATTGCTTGATGTCCCTTATTTGACGCTGTTAATGCAACAATGACTGGGTCAACAAACTACTTGTTGCAACAGTTTCTCCACTATTTTATCTTGTTTCAAACATTAGGCTTAAAAATATACTTGAGAATTCGTCAGAACCGCAGTTCTTGGCTCCAAACCAGTAGCCCTCACCGTGACCTTTGATAGCAGGGATGCCAGGTTGGCCTTTTATGCCAAATTTCAGAAATCTTTTAAGTTGGTTGGCTAAAAAAGTTCATTTGGCGTTTAGGCTTTTTTCTGGCCTTGTCTGAAGTTGGTTGGCTGTAAAAAATTCATTTGGACGTTTGGCTTTTTTACTTTTATACGCATAAAAAGTTTTCGTCTGCAGAACAATTCACTATTCCATTTTGTCGGCAACACCTGTGCAAAAGTTTTGTGATAAATGGTATATTGGACCGACGCCCGCGTTCAGATGCGTGAACTGTGTGTTTTTTTGATGTGGTGGTTTGTTGTTGGCGCTGTATAATACAATGGTCTTGTTGCGCCACAACTGAGTTTGTACAATTTCTGGTTTGGTTTTGTGTTCTGGGTGTGTTCCCTGCAGCTCTTCCGCACACCGTGCACCTGGTAAGAAGGCTGCAGTACCAATTTACAAGGTCTTGGTAAGACCCGGCCGACACTCTCGACCAACCAACACCGAAGCGGACGCACTTACCACTAGACCACGGGCTGGTCCGTGAACTGTGTAGTGCAGGCCTGCACAACTCAAAAAGCTCGAAGGGCCAATTATCAACACAAACGTGCCACGGGCCACAAACATGTCTTTTCATTTCGATGCCATTTCGTCTTGAGAAAAATGTAGGAAAGGCTTTAATTTCTGTTGAAGATCTCAACCTTCTGAGGCAATCGTAGAACCAAAGTCGACACAACAAAAGATAGACTTTTGAGTGGCACTGCACATAAGAGGGACATCCTTTCACGCTTTTAAGACAAGCGACGAAATAGGTCACACCTGCGTGGGGCCCCAAAAACTAAGATGGCCAAAGGCCCCGCGCTCCCTAAATCCGTCCCTGATTGTGTCATCCTGCCGATACTGGACTGGTTCACTTTATTCAAGCAAAGAACCTGCCCTACTCAACGGATGACGTCAAGAAAGTTTGCACTACCTGCCGTGCGTGTGCTGAGCTGATACCTCGGTTCTGTGCTCCCCAGGAAGCAAAGCTTATAAACGCGACGCAAGCTTTTGAAAGATAAAGTATCAATATCAATGGTCCGCTTCCAAGATCGGTCCGAAACAAATACTGCAATCTACGGTTTTCCGGTGGCCTTATCTGTCCTGACATGCAGTCAACAGTTGTGGGAACAACTGAACGTACTCTTTAAAACTACTGATCGGCTTTAAAGAAAAATGCTTCATTATGTGCAGAAGAGAAACGCATTCTTTTAGTTCACCGTTTTTCATTTTAATTCAAACGATTAAAGGAAAAACGTGATGGATTTTGTTCAATACAGTCACACGATTTATGCAGTAGCAAAACTATGTCCAATATGCATGTCTTTACTCGTTCCTGGTACTTGTTCTAACCTCATGTAATACAATGCAAAGTCAACGCAGTCTGCTTATAAAATTGTAACCATGTTAGCGCAAAGACGTTCAGTTAACAAGAATATAAAACAATGGAATGAAGTGCATTCGTTAATTTTGGTTACGTCAATCAGCGGCAGGTCGAAGCCTGAATTTTGCTTCTTGCCGAGGCGGCTGAGATGGAACGCCCTTGCCCAAGGAGCGCTACAGGGATTCACTCAGTGGCCGTGGATCGAACACCCAACTTTCCGGTTGAGTACATTCTGTAGTACTTTCGCAAAATTTTATGGAGAAAATAAAGCAAGTGTGGCGGTCCACGCAGTGCATGTCAAAACGCAAAACACACAAAAAACAAACATTCTCATTTAACCCTGCTCATATGCAACGCTGAGCATAGAAATCTGTGAGGGTGTTTTATTTTCAAGCGCTTAGGAAAATGTTAGAAACCTGTTCTTTTATGACTTCATCCAACTTCAGGAGACAAATCGGATGGTGAATGAGTTTTTTTTCAAAAATATCCCGACAAACCATAAATTGAAGATTCTGATTTCTTGTGATCCTAGATTTACCTGGTGTGTATCTGCGGGATTGATTTTGATCCGCTATGCAGAGCATTTTCATTGCAGATACGATATCGGAATGTCCATTTTTTACAGTGGACAACTAAATCCTAGTTGATATGAAAAAAAGAGTTGGGAAATGGGCATAACATTTTTACGGTCAAATGGAAATTCCACCAAAAATTGGTGGGGCATTGCATATGAAATTAGTAGAAATTGGTGTTTTGTTGCGTACAGGCGGTTTCTTAGTGAAAATGAGAAAAGTTGTTGCGGGAAAGCCAAAAAATCCTTTGACCGGACTTTACGGAGGTCACGTGTCCCAGAAAACGTAGTTTAATTTCGGATCTATCCTTCAAACAAACCAGCAATTTGTTCACGGGTTATCAAGCAAATGACAAATTGTTACGTAATTCCTCACCCCGCAATGAAAGTCAGCTTGACTAAACCGCAGAAACTGTAAGTATAGCGAGAAAACAGCCGATCTTCTATTTACAAAGTAAAATGCCAAAAGCCTTCGGAGAAAGTAACATTTTACAAGTTTCAACTAAAAGCTTTGTTGACTTGAAACGCAAAACAACCACGTACTGCACCAAACTCTTCCTGGTGCGTCTGTGTAACCAAACAGAGCTGAAAGTTTTAAGCACCATTGTAAAAACTCATCTTAGAAAGAGCTGGTGATATTTTAAACAAGTTGGTCACAAGTATGGCAAATTTTGTATATTTTGCAATGGTGTAAAAGAATCCAATGGATTTTTAAAAGTACTTCTCTGTAGATCACGTTTTTGTAAATAATCTTTTTGAATGAGTATTCCTTTGACAAAAATTGAAAAAACACATAAGACTTTGAACAGAGAAGAAATCAATATTTTCTTTGTTGTTTTTCAAAACAATTTTCTTGTTATCAACTTCTTTATTGACATTTTAATTCGAACCCAAAGTATTAAAAACTTGGAGTGAAAAATGCCGATTGTTGTCACTGGTTCCTTGAAACTAAAGAGAGCAAATTCCTTGATATTCTAAGAAGCAACATATTTGAAGGCAAGTTGCCGCGAAACAAAAAACAGTTAATTATAAATCTTGAAAAAGTAGCGAATTTCTAGACGAAAAGTCACTACTATCGGTATCGTGCATGCTGGTAATGAATTTATATAGCAACTACGTTTTTGCAATTTCGGAGAAATAAATAACTGTTGTTGTAACTCCGATATGAAGACCTGTNTTTACACACGGCTTGTGCCTAACAATNTGGAAGAAAGATTGTAAAATTGTGGAAGTTACTAGCGGGAAAAATTCAACGAAGACAATTGTCTAGCGAAGCACGTGAAACGTGTTAGGCTACGCATTTTAGAATCGATAACATTTGTAAGTAAAAAAGTAACGCATGGTTGTGATCAGTACGGTTGGTACAGTTTTGGAGCGTTCAAAAGCATATATTCCATCCTGTCCTGGTATTGCTGATACCAGAATGGGTTCACTTGAATTTTCATTGTCCAATTCAATCTGCAACACGAACGAACAATTGTCATGGTAGGGATACTCTGTACAAAGGTCAACATAAGCCACGGCTTAGCCTTTCGCGGCACTCGACGATGAGCGTTTGGCACATGTCGCGCGGGAATGAAAGGTTCAAAGTAATAAGGATGTGCAGGTTTTTTAACGCCAATGGTGCGCCTGTATTTAGGGTCGTGTCCCTTGTAACTGTTGGAAGCAAAGTCCAACATGTGCCGAACGCAGTTTGAAAGGCCATCGACACCAGTTTCTGTCATTTTCAAGACGACATACTCTTGAAGTTACTGTAGGTTTCTCTTTTAGCAATTGATGTTTCATTACCGGGGCTTGTGTTCTCTATGTGTTACTTCAGTTAATTGAGACGAAACAATGCATAGTTGGAGAAGGCATGTTTTAACCCAAAATGTTCTTATTTTTT
>JGI24158J21664_10001292_pt1 | contig 27731 bp, 12 predicted proteins | sample Ectturendosymbi3_FD_21664 | JGI IMG/M metagenome (IMG submission 21664) | reverse complement strand
TACGGTATCCAAGTAGGGATCAGTTGAACAACTTTACCCAGGGTATCTCGGAAAAGGAAGGTCTACAAGATTGCCTACCGCAGTGAATAAATAACACTGCGGCAAAATGAACAGCAGGGCAAGCGCCAAGCAGCCACGTTTTTCTGCGTTATTATGCATTTTAACTTTTTCTATTTGTTTTAGGTAAGTTTCTGCACTTCTTTTGTAGATTGGTGCCTGATGAGAGCGGTTACCGCAAAAATTTAGTCTGAAAGCAGGTGATGGACTAATATGGAAGAAACATTTTCTCTAGGTAGACTCTTGGTCTAAAGTCCAGATCAAATACCTGGTGTTTGTTTCGCAGCCATTGTATTGCCTTAATTGTGCCATAACAATGAGATAAAAGCTTGAAATACTTTCACGCACGACATGCGCAATAGATTACCTCAGCAAAACCGCCATGTTTGTAGCCTGCTTCGTTATCAGCTAATGAGCAGATTTCCCTTAAGAACGGGCAACAGGTCAATGTAGGAGACACAGCAGGACTGGTCAGATTTTCATAAGCACCCTGGTAGTGGAAGTAGATAAGTGGTGTGGGCTGACCATTACGATCATTTTGATGATCGCAAAACACTTCTTATGTTATTGAATATAACTCTACAAAACAATGTGACATGTAATTTATAAAAATTCCTGCAATAACATCATCCTTGCATTTAAGAAGCCCTCATATATAGGAAAGTATACAATGTGCATGAAGCACAACAAATTAAGCGTTCAAAATGAAACAGTACACCAGAATATAATTTAAAACAAGTCTGAAGATTTTGCTTTGTTTTTTTAAGAAAAACAACTGCGGGTGTTGTTACACACGTCTGTGTCAGCTAACACTTTGCCAGGTGAGTAGAGTCACATTTCTCAGTATTTTTTACATTGTGGATATAACAGCAATCTGGCAGTCTCATTCAGCCTCATCTTGCTACATGCAACAAGCTTATTATAGCAAGCTGCACATTCAACCGCGTACAACTTTTGCACAAGTGGGACACTGGAATTAACAGCTGTAGTTCAAACATTGTTTCGATGTTTGCACCTTAATAACAAAGACACCCCTACACATGTTTGCCACAATTTAGTTTTTAACCTGTGAGGCCAACTATTGCACAGCTCACAAGCCCTTTCATAATAACAATTTGTGCTGTATTCAGCCAATATCATATATACACAATTAAGGCTTATTGTTAAAATTGTTTTCAGAAAAAAGTAGTTTCATCTCTATTTAGCAACAGCAACAAAAACACCCATAGCGTTGTTGGCGTAAACCAATAAAATTCAATAAATCTAATTCCACTGTTTGTGAGTGTAGTGATGATCACGTAATAGGCTGTTTTTGACAACAAAAACAATCTCACTGCAATGGGAACACGCATAGGTGTAGGACCAGGCAAATTTTTGGTGGTGCGAAGGATTTTTGCTCGAATTCTCCCAAACCTGCCTGAAAAACTCCAAAAAAACTGACCTCCAACAAAAAAGCTCCATGTCATATTGGGCACCATTTTCTCAAATCAAAGCATGTTGGGGGCCATTTTTGCTACATTTTCGGGGAGTTTGCTCAGATTTTCAGGGTATTTGTGAAGGTTTTTAGAGATATTGCCCAGATTTCACGGATTTTGTCCGGATTTTAGGGGATTTTGCTCGGACTTTCACCAAACCAAAATTTTTGGGGGTGAGTTTGCACCCCCGGCATCCCCGCGTGGGAACACGACACCAACACGTACGGCGGACACGCGGTAGTTATGCACTTAAAACAGATAAAAAACGCTACTTCAGGTTTGTCAAAGTACTCTAACCAAACACTGTGAACTATATCGGCAGAGCTCTGTGCGAGAACAACGTTGTGCCAATTGTTTGTTATGATCAAGCAAAGACATATTTAGCTTGACGTCAGCTGACCTTTTTCCAATACAAATGAAAATTAATATTTCTAAACCAAATTTTACTCAAAACTCTTTAATTTTGCGTGTCAAGTTTGTGAATTCTCAAAATACTTCTGAGGTTGCTGCCAGCGGATAAATACATGTATTGTCAACTCAATTTTTCTAATTGACAGAAGATTAAACACGAACCACTTTCTGTCTATCGTGGCAATCACCGACTTCGAACAAGGGAAAGTCTTTGAATAATCATCAATAGGACAGCAAATACCGCAACCGAGAAGATATGTGAAATCAAAAACTACTGAAACGTGTTAAGTACGTAAGTGGTCATAAGCGTGCTAGCCTACGTTTTGTTTATAGGAAAAAAAGTGTTTCTGGGTCGTTCTTTCGGAAAAAAGTCGTAAAAAGATTCTCGCTGGCTGACCGTTGATCTTATTGCGTGGTCTCCAACCATTTTTGGCTTCCGGTGATTTTGTCAAGCAATAATACATTAAACATGTCGCGTGTGCTTGTTGTACTTGTGTCAAGAAATTATGAGTTGATGGCTCATTTATAAAAGTTTTGCAAGTTTTCGGTATATTCATTTCAGTCTGCCGTACTTGAGTCTCGCGGTAATCCTGGCCAAACCCAATGGCAGTCCGATTAAAAACCACTAGCGGCTGGGGCGTTTTCATCCCAGAAGTCAGGTCACAGTTTTAAGTTTAGATGGGGTCAATTGACAAAGCTTGAAAGATTGGAATCTGCTGCCGTCTCTCGTGAAAAACCAACACCCACACAGCGCTTGAGAATGGTGGGAAAAAGCAGCTCGCCTTGATGGTGCTACGAGAGTCTTTTCCAGTCTCATTCAAGCTGAGGAGCGAGAGCGCAAGACCGGGCCCAGTTAAAGAATTTTGAATCACTTAGTCCACGGGTGGCTAAACTGCGGCTCGCGAGCCGCATGTGGCTCTTCGAACCTTTGCATCCGGCTCTTTGAGCTTTCCGAAAATTTATATATTTGTTTGTTATTTTTCATTTCTAATGCAAAGTGTAAAAATATTGTAAAATGGTACTGTGGTAGCTAGCGTGCCGTACAGTATTACTTTTGAACGTCATTCCAAAAAGAATTATGATATCACAGAAGCGTAGATTGCAAATATATTCCGTGTTTTTAGTATTTTTTGTTGCGGCTCTTTGTAACTTAGATTTTACGATATGCGGTAGGTTTGGCCACCCTGACTTAGTCGAATTGACCCACAGCCTCTACCCTCAACTCCGCTGCCTAGCTGATCGCTACGCTACAAGGTAACAACTACCAATTTTTGAGGTCTTTGTTAAATCGACCCGAATGGCGAAATTTTTTTTCGCCCTACTGCCCAGCTGCAATCATCACAAGGACAGTAAGACTCAGATCAGGCTCCTGAAGTGTTGGTGGCCAGCACATGACATTCAAATATGACACCGTGTGTTGTACTGCAAAAGAAAAAAGTTTCATTATCCTTACTTAACTCAAGGTCTAGGTGGAGTGGTCTACAGGGGCACATTTCCGCTTGCTCTACGCCGTAGGTCACGCGACTACTTTTGTAGTGAATGCTGCGTTGGTGGCAGGACAATTAGCCTTCCCTTGTACTCATCCTGATGCCGAGCACGAAGCTGGACAGCCTACAAAAGGGGTGGGCAAAATTTTTCAGTGAGGGCCACATTTTTATGAAAGTATCCAGCCAAGGGCCAACCTCCACAAATTATACTTTTCCAAAAAGTAAAATATCATATGTTTTAAAGTTTTCAATTTTCAATATATGCTTTTAATATTCAAACCTAGTTAATTTATCAAGAGGATGGCATTTTATTACACGTTTCTTATGTTTCATATTACCATATTTTAATATATGTAAGTGTGCATTGTGTACACGAGGACCGCAAAATTGAGCAGAGGGCCGTAGTTTGTCCATCCCGAGCTACAAGCACCGTTTTTCAAGTCTTTGCGTGTGACCTAACCGGGAACACAATCTACCAGCTCCAGTGGCGTGCGCTCAATGCCACTATACCACTTGCGAGGTCGCGGTTGTGTTGTACTATAATAGGTCATCACGTGCATATACTGCAGCATGGCGCAAACCCGAAATCTATGCGGGTGGGGGGGAACAAAATTTTTGCCCAACAAAAATTGTTAATGCTGACCTCACAGCTTTTGCCAAACAACCAAAATTTTTTTACACCGACAGTAACTAACAACTTCGTTCAAAATTTGGGAATACATTTGTTAAAAAATGACATATTTGAAAAGACAAGGGCATTCGGCCAACACATTAAATTCTTACCCAGTTGTTAAACAGTGTGCCTGACAGCTGTCACATGCAGGTCGAGTAATCAATAAGCAGCTTCGAATCCATTTTGGATTTCATGAAAGTATTAACTGATACATTCAACAATTTATATATTTTTTGTCAAATATATGTCATTTTTTCTCGACAAGTTGAGATTTTCAAATATTTTGGGCGGAGATATTGTCGACTGAACCCTCTATTCCACTAATGTTACTGCCTTATGTTGTAGAATTATTTATTGACCAGTGGGGTACAAATGACTGCTAAGCAATGCAAGATTTTGTTGCAGGTAAATGCACTTCCGCCTTTAAAATGTTTGGACAGCTTCATCATGTGAACTAAAATTGGAAAGGACCTTCTGTAAACAGTCTCCTCTCAGTCACTTTAGTCCTAACCAATTTACAGCCTTACAATAAGTGATGACAATAAAATCCGCTTGCCTGGGACGATATTAAAATAGCAAGACGTGTACAAACAGAATTAGTCCCGAACAACTGGCAACAAAGTCATCACTGTCTGCGAACAACGCGATATTTCGCAAGTAGTGAAATTTGAACTAAGAGTACAATATCGAGCGGATGTTCACGGCTGGCGCGCGTAAAGATTGACGTGGAGTGAATGGCAAAACATTTCGCACTATAGAAGCGAGCTGGAGCGATGCAAGCATAAATACGGAGTGTAAATAAACACGCGAAAACTCGCATCCTGGCCGCAAGACGGTTGTTATTCAGATCAAATCGCAACAAATTAATCCAAAGCGACAAGAGAATAACATGGCGCTATTACAGTATTGGCCTTGTTACGAAAGTGGATATGTAGGAAATTCTTCTGGGGGCCTGAGGTGACAAGGGCGACCTGAAATGGGCAAAGCAAAATCTTCCTGCTCGATTCCGGACGTCACCGACGTAGATGGCGCGTGGCACGGCCGCATAAGCTTAGAACAAACATGACAATGAAGGGGAGTCTTTGACTGTCTTTATTTGTTGTCAGGCAGAAAGTTTGCAGATATCAAGGCTTAGCCATTTTATCATCGGTCGGTCAACCCAAACATGCACGGCAAGATACGTGTTGAGCGGCGCTGCTCCGGTGCTGATTACTTATGATGGCTTGTTTGCGTTGGCGAGGTTCAACTTTATCTTTCGGCGATAACGGGACGTTTAGACTTAAACCCTGCGTTTTGGTTGCAAGCACTTGTTCTTATCATCAGCGTTTTATCAGACTGCACTGCCGAGCGTACTCTGTCGACTTCAACTGGCTGTTGCAAAATATTTTTCTCGCTGAGTTTCAAATATCGCAGCAAGTTGTTGTGTCTGAAGCCAGAAGCATGACAGTGTTTTTAACAAATGATGGAACTGTTCAAACTCACTCCAAGTTGCATACTTTGACGAGAACTTGATTCAAATGCCCTATGAAATGTAAATTAAGGTGCAGACTTCAGTTTGTTCACTAATGTTTCGTTCCCTCGAATTTGTACTCTTACAGAAATTAAACTAGCGTTTGATGTTCCCAAACAAGAAAGATCAAAACTTAACATTTCAAATCAAGAAGTAAATAATCAGAGAATTTGACATCTTTTAAATTAAATTCCGTGACAACTACGTTTTGAAAAACATTAATTAAAATAATACGGAGGTTCTCAATGAATATGTAGAAGCAAGACAGAAAATTTGGAAAACAACGAACGAAAATACCAAGCACTTTGAAATACTATAATTACTATAAGAAGATTTTATTAATTTAAAAACTAGGTTTCTATTGTCTTAGTGGAAATATCTGTCTGAGAATTTATTTCCTGTTTTTCGTTGTTGTCAATGAGACTCTTAGGTGACAAGTCGACATTGCAACTTGCGTTGAACATAGCTGAAAACAAAAAAGCAATGAAAACTCAGCTGGTTAAAGCTGCATACAACGTTAAGCTGTGGCGTGAGATCAGCATGAGGTATTAGAGCAACATCAGCCTGATACAGAAAAATCGGCTTCTCTAAATTTTGCTGAAAACTTGTTTTTGCTTTATAATACAGTAGTAAGTGTGAATATTTTTTGAATAAAATCACCATGTTGCAGGTGATCCCACGGTTAACTCCACGCAGTGCAGTGTGTAGTGGTGCTTACTTAAATCTTTTAGAGTAACAAATGATATCTCACTGCATCGTATAATTTTGTTCCATTGAACCCTTACATCAGACGTGATTGAGGACTATTACATCAGTGGCGTAGCGAGGCAAAGCGCCGCCGGCGGCCGACCATAAAAGTGCCGCCCTTTCCATCCTTCAAATTTGCTTACAAAATTTTAAAGGAAAGAAGATCACGTTTCGTGCTTATTTACAGATATAAAGATTAATAAAGCATCTTGAAAATTACAATCAAACACCCAAAAACTTAATTGGATCTAGTTTTTCATAGTCGATCATGAGTCTTGCTTTTTCAGCTTTTCGGCACCTTTCTCATCATTAATTTTTCTATTTTTTGTTTTCTTCACATATGCATACAGGAACCCGACATGTTTCGTCGAATTTTCTTTCCTGTTGGTTTTTAATCTCCGGTAAGCCCACCGCATGGCTTTTCACAGTTTACTCATTCCAAAGGATCAAACGAAAAATTAAGGGATGTGATCGCGGCGTATCTACTTTACAGATGTAAACACTTATATATGTTAAATTTTCGTGTAGTAGGCCTATCCTCGTCTTTAACTAAAATAGTATATATACTGCATATAGCAGGTTACAATAATAAATATCTCAGTGATGTAAAGAATGTTTCGTTGTTCACTTCACGTTTCAGTAGTGGTTTTTAATTTGAGACATTCTGAGCTCAAACTTACCCACGCAAACATACAAACTGCACTACCCCACTTCAAGAACGTCATTTTCCGACACCATTACGTCATGCAGAAAAACAGCCGTTATATTGAAACTGAACAACGTTACTTTTGCAGAGTTTTTCACTTCAACTACCAAAATTTAATGTTGATAAGGCCACCTAATGACCAGGCCACGGCTTATGGCACTTATAGAAAACATCCCACTGAACATTAAAAACTAGCATGAGATGTGCCAAGAAGTGTTTTTTTTATAATTTTGGCGACGGCAATTAGCGGCATGCCAACGTCTGAAATATGCTTCTTACCGCGACAGGTAAGGTGAACGTTCTTGCCCAAGGAGCGCTACAGCGATTCACTCAGTGGCTGTGGACCGAACACCCAACCTGCCATTGAGAGACGGACACTCTAACTACAACTGAGCTATCGCCGCCCCAGCGAAATGTTCGTCGCCAATGCCTGGGTGTCAGGTTATGTTATAATGTGCCATTGGGACGTTACTAAGGAACCAACGATAGGAGAAAAAAGATTAACTAAGCTATCCTTTACTATTTACCGTGATTTCATGCAAAGTCTTTTTTATCAGATTTTAAGAGGAAGGGCAATATAAACTGCGAACAACCGAGCCCTAATGTTCGCTAGTGTGAGGTCGAATGTCATCTCTTTGCTTTGTTCAAAGGACTTTTGACTATGATTTTGTCTGGACAGGAAGATGTAGGACTGGGGCACAATTGCCCCCCAAGTAAGTGTGTTAAAAAAGCTCTGATATCAAGACAAACCCTGGGACACTTTAGCAATTGAATTTGACCCAGACTTTTGAGTAAACATTTTATCTATTTGGTCACTCCACAGCCACATGTGGTGTTGTTTAGGCTAGCCTACCAGTCTAGGGCTTCTAAAGACGAAAATTGGAAAGAGTGAGAATTTTTAAAACTTTAAAAAATTTATTTAAAAATAATAAACAAAATCTAGAGCTTTAAAACTCTTTCTAAAAATTAATTTTAATCAGCAAAGTTCCGCTCCCCAAAAGGTGCCGCCCGCTGCTCCCAGCCCCCCCTTGCTACGCCACTGAATATAACGTACCAGCATGAAAATTACGTAATGTTTTTTCTGAAATTTGTTTGTTTTCTGAGTTCATCGTAGCAGAATAGCATTTAATTGGAAAGTACATTATAAAAATAAATTGCAGGTACATTAAAAATGAAGCACATAATGTTTAAACTTCGATTTTCTCCAAACAGTTGCGTCAGTGGAGTTGCTAATGCAGCTTCGCTGTGTCAAGTGTGGCAAACTTCCATATGAAACACGTACGTAAAACTTGCTCAGAGTTGACCTTGTTGCACGCAAATGTCTCTAAAATAATTTAATTGGCTTTCTGCTAAGGTTTCTGTTTATACTAAATGTTGCGAAATACTATGTACAACCTTAAAAATCAGAACACCATAATGCTCACAACACCACACTTGATTTTTACATTGGTGCTATGCTGTTGTCAAATAATTTTAAGTTTGAGGCATCTGCTATGTAACAATTTAAATGTCAACATCTTGCCGCTGTTTTGAACAGCCCAAGGCGGCAGACATTCATCAGGGATTGAATGCGCATAGTAGCTGTTTGTCATTGTCGTTTCTGTCGCATATGACAAATATAAATCACTGTTGTGGCTAGTTCCTTGACTAGTATAGCCATTTATTGCAATAAATTGCGAAGTTGCTTTCCCATTATGTTACAACTCTCGTTATTAGTGCGGTTTTATTAGTGAAATCTTTGCTATCACTTTTCAACGGCCACAAATAGAAATCGTTTCATTGTAGGTCAGGCGATATGTTGTCATTAAAGGCAAAATGCTACATGGCATGTATGCGCTGCTAGTGATTGATGATACTGTCTACAGTAACCTGGACGATTATACAACTGTGCTGATTTGCCGTCAGCAGCCACCAAATCATCGCTTACTGAAAAGGTCACCCGATTTTCGACCTTTTTGTCAACTGCTGTGAAGGTCAGATTACTGCCTTGGTTGTGTGAGCAAGTTCAAAATACAAAAAATAGTATGCGAGGGCTTCTGCATAAACGATCCTTTAAAACACTTTTCATCTTGTATACTTTTACAACCTCAGCAGTGGATAAAAAAAACAATTCCCAATGCTACTCGCCAAGGAGATGATGTTGATGTATGTCAAGTAACTTGACGTGTGCATGAAAAAGGCGATATGCCGCGGCTCTCGCAGTCCGTAAGGGTGTATTAGAAGCTTTGTAGCTGTGAGGATGTTCTGCTTAATCTACTGTATTACATAAAAGTCAGACGCAAAAAAAGTTCAAAAAAGTTTTCAAAGCCACCAAGAGGGATACTATTACCACTCAGGCCAAGTTGTTTCTTGCGAAAGAAGCACTGTTCATGTCTCTGCATACGAGAAACCGACGCAGGTAATCATCTTTCATCTTCACTCCTGAGTGTCAGTCAAAGTAATGGATAGGTGGCTCATCGATAAAATTCGAAGAGAGTATTTTTAGCTGCAATGTGCGGTCACCTGTGACAGAAATGCGGCGAAGAAAATTGAGTTTGGTGCTTTGCGAAAGATCATAAACGGCTATATCGATCTCATTGAATGTCGTGTAGGCTACACCTGTGAGCAAAATTTGCTGTTGTTTTGCAGTCCCCTTCGCAAACAACATTTCCTCAATGGCACACGCGCCCCTGGCCAAAAGAGAAGTTTAGTGCATTGCGTGCCAGAGCGAGAATGAGAAACAGCATGGGTTGTGCGAAAAAAAAGCTACGTGTTCCGTAACCACAACCTCCCACATACAGTAATTGATACTATAACCACTACCTCCATGTTTCGTTTCAGTGGCTGAATCAGTGACATCGCCAAAAGGTTGCTGTCTATCGAAATGAATCTTTTCACAGCCAAGAATCAGACACTACGATCTTATCAGAGTACTTATTTCGTCTACTGGGTAGGCATCACAGCTCTTATTCAAATAGAATCATCAGCAGTACCACGTACTCATGCAAGTATTTATCAGCAAGTTGCATGAACGTCGTCCTGCATCTCTAAGTTCTCAGTGGGTGCTGAGAAGAGCTTGAAAAGACTATGAAAAAGGCGTTTCATTTCACGTGTTGGTTTGCGCGCTTGTAAAAACAGGCCGAAAGCAGTTGTCATTGTAGAAAAATTCACGAAATGGCGGTTATAACTAAAAGGTCATTTATGCTTTAACTGACAACAACATTAGAGTTCTAAAACTTAGAAACATTAAAGCTGAGCCATTGAGCTAAGCAAGGCTTCCTGGCATCAGCAAGACGTTCACCTTCTATCTGTCAGGATTTACACGAGTGTGGTGCGGATAGAAAGGTGTTGAATTCGGCAAACCGTTCATGAGGTTGCTTACGACTAAATTAATAGCGCGGAGGCACAAATATCTTAAACGTTCTCAAGCAATTCACAAGTGGTCAAGATCTATCATTAGTGAAAACAAAAACTGATGCTGAAAAATATGAATAAAAATTCATAATTGCGTTATTTTCACTCTCAATCAACTGCAGCAAAGAATCCATTCGTGTATTTTCTGCATATAACTTTGGTTCACATGAAACGTTGCTGTCTGGTCACTTTCAACAAAGCTGAGGACAATAAGCAAATATTTTCTACTGGGAAAGGGCCCAATAAAACATATTTGTAGACTGTTGTTGTACATTCTCTTAAGATTAACAAAGTTCGAGCCGTTTTGGAAACAACACACTCTCACTATCTTTACAAAAATATGTGTGTGCTGTTACTGAAACATGATTTTGATTTTATCTTTGCCATCGATTCTCACTTCGATTCAGTTCAAATACACTTTAGTTAACCCTGCTCAGGTAACCTCTGCCCAGTTTGGGCAAACGGTTCTTCCACTTAAATTAAAAATTAGTTAACGTTCACGTAGAAAGCTGGTTCTTGCAGTAGCTACATTTTTTCAGACGCTCTTTCGGGCAGTCCTATCAAAATCTGCACACGTTTTGTAGTTTTCGATGGGGAACAAAATTTTGACCAAATCGACCCATGGTTACCTGAGGTGTAACAAAATTCCTGCACAAAGATCCCTCCTAATGTAACCTTGACCAATATGGGCAAAAGGAGTTGGTGCATGTAGGTTCACTAGTAAGCCACGCCAGCAACCTTTGACCGAAGCCAGCACGGGAGTAGATGACGCGAGTGCATGCCCCAACGACACAAACCAATGTGGCGCGAATGGCTCCTGCTCAGCTCGTGGTTTTCCGAGAAACAGGCAGGAGAATGTATGACGCCTTCTCCGTCAGAGGAAAGAAATTGGAGCCAGAAAGAGTCTGCTCCTTGTTGTGTGTGCACTTGTGGTGAAAGATCAAAGCGTTTTATTGAGGGCATGATGAACCTTGTGCTTCTCTTTTCCTAATTGAAGTTTCTAGAGCTTTGGCTTAGCCAAAAAAGGCTTGCTCCTTGTTGCGCGTGCACTTGTGGTAAAAGGCCAAAGCATTTTGCCGAAGACATGAACTTTGACACCAGACAACGCTGTGGAACCTGCCCACCACAAAAACAGAACAAAACGAGGTTCATGTGCCAACTGCCAACGATGGGGAACACTTGTCTGCATTGATCATTTTCAAGTTTTCTGCAAAGATTACTCACACCCCTGGAATATTAACCCCGGGTGATTTCCACCCGAACAGGAGTAGTGGCCACGTGGTCCCTAGGTAAAAATCACCCGACGTTATGGTTGATTGTGAGTTCGGCTGAAAGTCACCCGACGTTATGGTTACTGTGAGTTTTTTGTTTCCCTTTTGATGCCTTGGCATTGTAAAAATTGACAAAATTCACTAATTTATAGTCTTCATATTTCAATTAGGGGGGGCTTGGTGCATTATTTGGGGGGCTTAGCCCACCAAATCCCCCCTGTGGCGAGGGGACTGGCCGTATGTGAGACATGAAAGTCAATAGCAGTGCCGCAATCAATCTGATTGCCCAAGAATTGTCGTAAAGCATTTGCCCATTTTGGGCAAGTTTATCTTATTTGCCTGATTGTCGTAAAAATTTGCCCATTTTGGGCAAGGTTGATTAATGTTGCTGAAAATTGCAATGAAATCAGAAAAATTTCATGTCTCAACCTGATTTACTTTTATTACAGATAGAACCACAAGCATGAAATGAGGTTCTGTTTAAACCTTAAACCGACCAGCAATGACGTTTACTGGCGGAATTTTTTGATTTTTCTTTACTTTTTTGTTCATTTGTTAAGAGCACTTTCCACGTTTTTGTTCGGAAAATTGCTTTTGTTTTTCATCATACAAAAAGGTTTTCCAAAATCAACACGTTGTTTTTTTCTGATCGGATGAGCTTGAGAAGACTTGCTAAGTTGTAGAAAAACCCGCGCGCACGTCTAAACTTGTCAATTAGTCCAGTATAAGCGAACAAACAAAATCTGCCCAGTTTGTGCAAGGGCAACAACGGTGTTTGTGTTTAGAGGTTACCTAAGCAGGGTTAAAACATATAGACTTAGAAATATACAAACTAATATATTTACAGAAACAGCTCTAGTTAAGAACAGGTGAATGTACATTTAAAATAAAATAACATCTCATTTTAATAGATTACAAAAATCAGGGCAATGGAGACATTACTTACGCCACCAGAAGTCAATCACGAAATGAATAAAACGAGTCACCGATGCTTTAACTCTCCTTCCGTGTGTACACCAGCGAGGTGTTACGTATTGCAGTGCTAGCTTTCATCCAGCACAAAATATTTGTTTTTGTTTGGGTACAACATTGTGCAATTAATGTTTGAAGATGACGCTTTTAATTTGAAGCTGAAACTTGATATTCAGTTTTACCTTACCTATATAAGAAAAGGGGAGAAAAAATTACCAATAATCTCAAGACTTCATGATAGTTCTCTAGTTTTACAAATGTTGGCAAATGAACAGCAATTCGACACAGTCGGCGACATCATGAATATATTGTTGATTTTACTTTGTTATCTTAGGGAATAAATCTTACTATAAAAAAACATATCGTTCACATTTTTCTCGTCAAAGACAAGCACGGTCGCTGATGCTTGTAATATGCATATATGGCAATAATACAAAAGCAACGATCTTCCATTCGTTTGTATTTTATTGCGTTCATTTTCCAATCAGATGATTGGTGCTGATAACAGATTACCATTACCAAACATGCCTCTGTTTTTTCCACACACAGCAACCGATCAAGTGCCGTTAAAATTTTACAATTGTTTTGGCTTGTTACTGAAAACAAAAAATTGGGCCAAGTAGGTGTTTAACGTTATTTTTCGCCTCTATAACCTTGAGTAAAATTTCTTGCTTTACTAGCTCATTGTGGCTCATGCTGGCTGTATGCAGTACCCTCGTAGTCGCACTTTTTTCAAAAATGCTTATCTGTTTGCAAGTGTGCACGGCTAAGCTGTTTTGCTGAGGTATCATTTGCAGTTGGCAGCAGCAAGAAATACACATGTAAATTTATTGAGCGAAAAATGCAGTTACAGTGGACAAAGCGTTTCTTGCTTTCTGACGCAATTTCTCCGTAACATTCACAACACACTTCAACATAAGTCAAAGCTTGAAATTAATCCACTACTTCATGTTTTCACGTTTCCGAATAAAAGCCGACAAGTTGCTTCGGTGTTGAACGTTACGGGCGCATAAAACAGTGAAGTGATAAAAACACGCAATGTTTCAGGAGCAAAAGAAACAACGGCTTACAGAAAAAGGCAACAGTAGAACAGTGTTTTCAAATTGATAAAAAAAACAAGCAATGCGTTTTCATGAACGAGGCAATACATATAAATACACGAGCACAGGTTTAACAAATGTTGTTACAATCACTAAACTAAAGCTATACTAGGGAGAAAAGTTTTAATCGAAAATTGTTGAATTTTTCATCCCACCATCAGTACACTCTTCCGCGAGCTTATGCATTTTTAAGCAAACACAGTAAAATACTGTTTGCTTATACTGCACTGCACTTTTTAACGGCACAGTATAAAAATGAAATAAACTGAGAGAAGTGCGCTTGAAAACATGCCAAGTGCTTGCATTTGGCGCAACGGGAATAAAGGTAATGTAATGAACAGGAACATTATTCGTGCCTGCCTTTCGCAAGAACAAAATCAGCTTGCCATGAGCATCGGCACCTTTATCAGCGTTTTCAGGTTTAACGTGCCTTGCCTCATATGTGGTGCATCACAACGCAATGCTTTTGCACTGGCCCACGAGCCATGTTTTGCTGAAGTACTGGTGTTAGAACAAAGTAAGTGCGCAAAATAAATGAACAATAGAAAATAACTTAACCCCGTTGCTTCATCGCCAAAATGTTTTTCACAGTTTACAGTTAAAAGTTCATTCATCTTGCCCAAACTGTTTTCGACGCAAACTATATTTACTGCCTCTACACATTAATTTATTATAAATAGCTTCGAAGCAACGTTGTATAAAACAGCTGTATGAAATATATCAATAAATAAGTATAAAACAGCTGTATGAAATATATCAATAATAAAAAATCAAAAAAATTACAAAAAGCAAGTGCGTTTCGTACCTATTCTGCATGTATGTAAACGAGCCAAAAGTATGCGTTTGTTTTTGTCAAACAAGACAAACAACGTTTCAGTACCATTATAGATCTAATCTGTGCGCGATGTTTTTCAACAAGTTTTGAAGTATCGCGCGAATGAAAACTGAATGAAGTTGTTTTCGAACATCAGAGCTTTGCAAGTGTCTGCATTCTCGTTGCAATTCCGAGGAGATCTTGCAATCAGCAATAACCTGACGAAAAGCGTCAAAGAGAGGGACGAATCATCATCTGGTTGATGAAGAAAACCGAAACAAGCGTCCACGCGCACGACTACTCTGTTCTACTTAAAAGGTTGGCCAGGATTTTTCCACACCATGACAGGGCGCCACGCGACCTTGAATCTCTTTCCGAAATTCTTATGTTCTTCTTTCAACTTTCTTGACCTTAGCCAGTGCTCTCTGAAATTAAGGTGAAGGTTTTAGGTTTCCACTCACATCGTTTATTTTTCGCTTTTTTCCGCGTTCTCACAAATATCAACAACACACTAAAACGCAGTTTTTTCAATAGCAAAGCGAATCTTTGAAATTTTGCAGATCTCGAAACGAAATCGTAGTTTTTCAAAACAGTTCTAAGCAAGCAATAACACTTTTTCGTTACACAGTTGCGCGAAAAATGTTTCTAGAAAACTATGTACAGAACGCAAGATTACAATATCGTGCGCGCACCGGAGCACAGCGTTCGCTCGCCGCGACGGAGGATACTACAGCCCCGAAAAGCTCGCTACTGAGTCATGCAGTCGGTTGCGCAAGTGGCATTTGCTGGCCAAGGATTGCTGTCGTAAGAAGAGAACAATGTCAAAACACGGCTGACAACTTATCGTTGCAAGTGCCGAGTAATTTCAGACGCACTACGAATCGCATCGCACCTTGGTTTAAAAGGCGCATTTGCGCGCGCTCCTCATGCTGAAACTTGTTTCATCGCCCGGCAATTTGCTCTGACAAACGACCGCGCGTTTACAGGAAACATTTGAATTTCGAAAACATGGCGAAAATGAATTGATCGCGACGCTATCCCCGCCCGATATCGATCTCGCCCAAACAGTTAGGAATCTCCCGCCAGTCAAGGCGTTTGCGAGCTGGTCGCGTCGCTCGACTCGTCGCGCTGGTCAAATTAACAATGGTCGCGCAAGGCACTTTGCGCAAAGTCAGGGCAGGCGATAGAAATCGGCCAGCAAATTCCTTTGCAGCAAACCCGATCTTTCTGGAACTATTCCCATGCGGCATAACCTCATTGGCGTCCCACGTACGCAAGCAAGCTACAGCCTCAGCGTGCAACGTGCGGCGCAGGTCAGCGAAAATGCAAAAAAGACGGCAAGCGGGTCATGGTCGCAAAAAAACGAATCAATAGTGACAAATATGTGAAGCACCGATAGTCGAAAATATATGCAAGCACATGCTGAAGAAGATGATCGATAGAGAACCATACGCGAAAATAGTCACCTCGAGACGTGCAAGCTTTGGTTAAAGCGTCATGCACAGTTGCGAAAGAAAGCGATAATCATGCCAGTAACACTTCGTGCGATCCAGAAGTCGACGATAAGTAGACCTCTCAAAATCAAGTAGGCGTTTTTAAGAACATCGAGCTGAAGAACAAGCAATGCGCGAATATGCGCGTTTGTCGCAAGCACTACGAAAAACGAGCTTCTCTCGTTCTCTTTTTAGCAAAATTACGGCTAATTGTCCAGCACGAACTTCGGCTGGTGGTCAAGCGTTAGCCGGAATTAATTGCAAGTAAACATCCAGTGGCTTGCGAAATCCAAGTATTACAGTGAAAAAAGTTGCAGTTCAAAGCGTACGACACCGGCTATTTCGTTGAAAAAACGATTGACAGTGATTTGCTTAAAAATAATCGACAAACGTAAATGTGCTGAGTCTACCATGCAAGTAACGTTCGTTTAGGCGACGGAAAAATGTACATTTTAGCATGCACTGGAGTTCCCATTTCAATTCATGCAACTTGCTCGTGCAAGATGTCAGTCGTGCACGCTATCCGCCCAAGCATGCTGGCGGTTCGTTCCATAGACTTGAACTTCGCTAACAGGCGCTTGTATCATGACGGTTTTAATTTCCATGAACCGGTAAGCATCAGTCTCGTGCTCTAAAGACTGGCTAGTTTGTTTGAGCTGCACTCACATTTTTTCGCCGTGCGTGTGATGATCTCTTCGGCAAGCCTGACATCTTCCACTGCGTCTTGGCTGCTTACGGCAGCGGCAACGGCTCGAATCACCCGATCACCGTCGTTGCTCTCAAGAAGACGAGCGATCGCGTCGGTGAGGTCTCGCCTGGACCGGTTCTTTCTGTTCTTCCTTCTTCGGTTTTTCCTGGACCGTCTTCGGCCTTTCTTGCCTTTCTTGGATTTGCGGCCTTTCCTCTTGGCTCGTTTGCCGGTGCCGCGAGCGGAACCGTGGCTGCGCTGAGATGGAGAGAGCTCAGATTCTGCCAAAGCGTTGGTTGTCGTGGTCTCGTGGGTCAGGCCCTGGGCGTCCGTGTCGTAATCGTAACCGCTGGTATCAAGTCTGTTCAGCAAGCGTTGGAGAAACAACTTGCGAGTCAGGTCGACTCGAACTCGAACTCGACTGTCCGTGACGCTGTGATCAGCAGACGATCGCTTGCTGAAGAAGAAACCATGACAAAGTCAAAATGGGAAACCGATTGCAGGGCCTATAAATTACGACTTTTACATATCGAAGCAAATTAGCAGATAGAGCTATGGTAATTGTAACCTATTCCCGACATGCACTTGACGATCTTCTAAATGCATTGCTCATCAAAAAAAAATTTTTTTTCGGTAGTAAATAATCAACAGAAGACCTTTTGTATTTGCGACAAGCTCAGTGGCTTGTTCAGTTCTATTTTCTTTTAAAAGTTTGCTGACAGCAAACCGAAAAAGCAAGATTTACCCTCACCATTGCGCTAAATAAATGACTACAACAGGGCGATACACGGACTAAATTCATTTTCCCGGCGTTGCCGTTTAAGAAACGTAGCAACCAAAGACAAACAAACAGACAAACGCACTGCTTTTAGCAAATTTCATCCACAGCTTGGTACGCCGCCAATGCCAAACATCGAAGTTTCTAACAGTTCTTGTTGCAATAACCTCACCTTCTGCTGCTTGATACGTCCTGATCAACTTCTGGAAGAGCTTTTGAGAAGGCACTTTCGCACGCGTGCAGCAGTATTGCGGCGATGAGTGTCAACTTCGTTACATGCATGATGCGGTGTCTTGAACAGCGTAAGCAAAGTCACCCACTAGAATGCTTTTTGTTAATTATCAGTCTGTAAAACATAGTTAAGCAATGCTTACAAATTTTATCGAAGTGTATTCAAGAAATCGAGTGCGACGTCGAAGTACATGAACTTGCATAAAAAGTTCCGAAATCGAGAATAGAAAAATTTGTCGACAATGCAAAGCAAACAAAGCAAATACCAAAATACTGAAGGGCTGTTACTGGATATGTACACTAAATTTTTCGTTGAATTCCTCTCAAACGGGCCTTAGTTTGCTCGACAACGGATTTTGCACTCATCATGCCTCACGCTGTTCCGTTACCTTGCCGCCAGAACGCTTTTCAGTTCTGATGTGAGTTTTCGGTTTGGAGGCTTTACATATATTTCCTATCGCTTTCGCCTTTTTCGCCTGAACATTTTTTTGTTTTTCTCGCGATTCTGCTCGTCAGGCATCACAAACACGCAATCTGCAACACGCGATGAAGACCTCTTCGCGAAATGCCTGAATGTCGATTAGCTACAAATTTTCGCTGATGCGATATGCTGATGACTGTTTCGCCCGCACGTAGCCGCGCGCTTCAAACAACTTAAGTTTGGTTGCGGCACATGTTCTAATCGTAAACACAGGGCAAAAACGATGTAACATGGCCGGGACGAAATAGCGTTCCCGCCTCATGCGTTCACTCGTTAAAATGCCTCAATTGGCTCGACGGCGATCCAAAGTTTTACGCCGAAATTTTGTTAAGCAGTCTGTCACGACATGGAGCGGCGGCAGCATGGTCGGATTATTCCGCGCGTACTCCGGAAATTTGTGGCCGCGACTGTCAATCAGTAATTTGAAGATTTGGTTGACAATACAAGGCTGCCGGTCGCACTTTTCTTTTGTCTCGAAGACTTTTTACCGCAACTGGCGCTAGACCTCAGTAACCAGTTTTGTCCCAAGATCCCTGCTTCTCAACAAGCTGTGATGACTTTGCACTGCGTGGTCACCTGGCGGCTGGCTGTCGTGAGTAACGATAGATAACGGTAATGTACCGAAATTGAGCAAATTGGTATTTTCGTCATTTTCTGTACAGATGAGAAACGTTTTCTTAATCGCGTGCTATGTAAGCTATTTTCTATGTTACGATCGTTTTGCTTCACTCGGGGAATTATCGACACTGACGTGTCTGGACTTCCGGTCTTGTTGATTTGACACCCCTACATGCAACACGTCACGATTCTACGAAACAAGAGATGGTCAGCTATAAAGTGACGTCACAACATTTTGTGCTCTACATCAGACCAGGTATGCCGAAGCGCGTGTAAACGCTCTCACAACGTCGCGCAGAAAACGTTTCTGGCCGACAGTCAAATAAGGAAATGAATGTAGGTTCTATTTTTTGCTGACTTGTTTGAAAGAACAGAAAGTATTCGTGCAGCTCCTGTTTTCTACGCTGCTCAGGAATACTTTTAAATGACGCGAAAACAATAACTCTTGTAAATCTCTTACTCAGTTCACGAGAAAATGGCTGCCGGTCACACGGAGTTCACGCGGAAAGACTGCATACCGGAAATCAGGGCATTATTTTTTAAAAACTGAACCGGATTTCCTTTGAAGGGGAAAATTTGCTTTGACGGCCCCGCATTCTTGACGTAGAAATCAAGCAACTAGACTTGTTGTTTGCCACTTTACGCAGTTAATGGCTGTTTCAATCAAAGAGGGTGCTCAACCATGAATTAGGCATTCGGTTTTGAATGAAGAAAACAGGAATAAGGTGTCGTCGCAGGTAACAACTAAAAACCTATGGTAAAATTACATATATAAAGCACACATGACAGCTTTTCTGAGTGATCAATGAAAAACATGCCTGAAAAGCTTTGTCTGTCTTGGGCGATAACCACGTGTTTTTATTTACAGATACGCGTATGGCACTTCAGGTTGTCGTTTTTACCAGCGTTGGTTGCTCATTGAAACTCCACCGACCGTTGAGTGCTGGAAGGGGGAATAATGCAATAAAAAAGACATTTTTGTATTGAGACAATTTTTTCACTAAAAGAAAACACTTGTAAAGGTTTGACACCAAAATATCCAAACGTCAGTGAGGCTAGACAAATAGGACATATTAACTAGGTTGCGTTTCTCAAAAAAGAACTGCAGTGCTTGGCAAAACGTCTTGCCTATTCTTATTAAATTGCATCGATTTAACTAAAAAGCGATGAATGGATCATTGCCAAAGACTTGCGCATTTCCGTTTGACACTACTGTTCTCAGAGTTTTATTTTACTAAATAAAAATCAGATGTTGCTAAAAGTGAAGAAAAAAAAGATTGTCGCATCGACAGAAATTACGGAAACAATTTTTACTTCATCATCGTAATCTATTTCAAAAAATTTTGTTTATATCAATTCAAAAAAGGCGGCGAGCAGGAAGATGCTGTCTGGGTGTCATCCCAAAAGTACTGGAAATGCCAGTACACACTCTTAGAGAGCATACTGAAGTACTTGGACTATACACAAAAATCTTTTTATCCAAATCAATTTATTTGGCAAAGATCAAGCTTTCGCATCGTAAAGGAATAAACGCTGAGCCTTGAAATGGTCTAGGACAGCAGTTTTGAAACAAGATTTGCGATCATGCGACGTAAAATGGCGCAACGCTAGCGAAGTGTAGAAAAGCAGCACTGCTTCAAAACCATTGACAAACGGCTTTTTGGCTTCATTTCATGTTACCCATGAAGACAAGCTTGTTCTGGTTTTGTGAGTTGTTATTTTTCGCACCTGGCCACTGAAATCCCAAACACTACACATGTATCGCCGTTTCCGCATTAATCTTGTCGGGGCAGCGCTATTGAAAATAACGCGAATAGGTATCACCTATACCCATGTGACCGTCGAAAGACATTCCAAGCTCAGGTACGATAAAAAAAAATTATACTGGTATGCTACAGGGCTAAAGAAACCTGTAAATCATTTTACTAACGTGACTGTAGCGTGTGGGTGTGTGTCGTTGTTGACGGTCGAAGAAGTTGAAAGCGGTTGACCCATTTAGTAACATCTGAGCTAAGCTTTCGTTCAGTACGGTCAACAAATCATTGAAAGTTTGCTGAGCATTTGTATGGGAAAGCGCATTTTTTAGTTTGGCAGGATTAGCCGTTCCCGCGGGCGAGTCTTAAAGAGAACTGTCACTTGTGGGAACTCGAGCTGGGAGATCCTTTTTACCAGGAGTTAAACGAAATCCCCTGTTCGCAATTATCCCTCTAATACATAGGGGCATGCAAAGGTGTGGCTCGCCATATGAGGGGAAAGGATTGGAAAGAATGCCCTCTGTGCTATTTGATTCCATCTCAACCCAGACGGAAGCAGAAAAAAACAGACAAACTTTTGGCATTGCGTGATTTTGCGAAAGCCTCCTACTTTCTAATGCTGAAAGTAGTATTTGCGTCCTTATAGAATTCGAAATAACAGGTTAAGTTTGAAGCTCCGTTCACAGTTCCTTTGCTATTTCTAGGTACTAATTTCTGCATCAACCAAACAGAATTCAAAAATAGCTCGGAAGTGAACTCTACTTTTGGGTGTGCTCATCTGATCACTGAAAGGCACAAACACAATTTTGCGAGTCAACAACTCTTACTCATGCAGAAAGCTATGAAAAGTAGTGTTTCAACGGTAAGTAACTTTCCAATGCTCGCTGCATTGGGTAAAGGCTGAAGTTGCAACTATAATCCAACTTCTTTTTGTATGGTTCTGATTTCCACACCCTCAACCAAGTCATTTCCTGCAGATCATTGGCTGCAAAGTTGTATGGTATGAAGTCACAGTTTACACTAATGGCAAATTGTTCATAAACAGAATATATGCGCGGAGCACATTGGCCTACTTGGGAGAGCAACTTGAAAAAAAAACAGAAAAAACGAAAAACTTACTCTTGTAAACTGAAGTTGAAATGTAGCTGGTGGCGTATGGATGATGCAGATCACATTGAAACCAATGCTACTATTAACATGAGTAGCGGTTTATAACGGGGTTTTTATGTTGCTTTTATTAACAGGGTTGCTAGGCGCTTCAACGCCGAACCCTGTGGTCTAGTTGTACCTGTGAGAAACAAAGAACGTTCTTTTGCTTTCAGCTTGTTACTGTTTCTGCTTACCTTTTAACAGATTTAACTACAAAATTCACAACGTCAGTACAACTTGTTTTTCTGAATAACGTTTGCTTCACAAACTATTTGTAATAAAGATTCAAAGAATTTCTTGGACCAACAAATGAATATAACTGCAAGTCGTTTTGCACCTGTTACCCCACGTTGATATTTTACAGTTTTTAGGAGAAAAACTACTGGGATAAAGCTATGTTTCCTACAACTGACTGATCCACTCCAAAGTATCTGCTTCATGAACAACTAAAACAATATCTTGTCTCCTGGTGGACCGTGAGAATGCCTGTTTCTTTCCTTTGACACGCGGGCTGAGAACTGGGCTGTAAATGAGTCAAATGATTTCTATTTCCAGCTGGCCAATTCACCTTTTCCTTGTTTCTGCCTGGTGCCCAGGTCCCCTGCTACGACTGAGACACTGCTTTCAACTGTGTTCCTTAATCATTTTAAACCGCTAAAGATGTTTGCGACGCTGATTGCGAGACGAGCAGACGTCGAAGCAAAGGTTCAGTGAAAGGACTACATGAGCCACTGTTCCAGGCGAATGCCAATGAGAAAGCTTATCTTACCGACCACGCGATCTGTGCGATGGTTTCGGGATTCGCTTTTGGTGCCGATTTCACCATCCACATTGCTTCAGTTTCCGATGGATCCCCGGTCAACCCCAATTTAAGTCCGCTGCGTATGAAAACTGCGTTTCATAACAATGATTTTCTGGTGATACTACTATTAGGTATGTTCGACATCCAACAAACTGCGATGAATTTGATGAATAAACCTGGTTGTAAAAGGAGCAGTAAAGTTACTGTATTCAAAAAGCAACGAAACAAAGACAATTAATTGGTTTTCGCAGAAAGAGCCATTGACACGTCATCGCGATCCGCCCGCATGTTGTGTTGTGTTGCTGGATTGAACTTCTTGATTTAAATGTTCTGGTAAACTGATCCTTGGTAAAGAAACTCAAATTGTTTTCAGTGCTAGAGAGAAGAATACATTGGTCATGAAGTAAAAACTAACATTAAATATAGTGTACCTGAACAACCGGCCAGATATTTTTTTATAGAACTCTCACGTATACGTTTGCGTAGACAAGCAAACAATAAGATCAAGTCATTAAAAAAATTAAACTCAACAAGAGAGATCATGCATCCGCTTGTTTGGGTCGCATACTTTTAAAACAAAATCTGTCTTTCACCCTTTGTTGCCTTAATCTATTTCGATAATGGACACTGTTTATTTACACCTCAATGAAAAACTTGAAATGAATTTTTATTAGTGAGCTGTTGATATTTTCACAGCAGTAAGTTAGAATTTATTGCCTATCTCTTACAATCGTTAAAAACCAAAGCATCTCTAGGCAAAATTTAATTTAAGTACACACACTAAGCTTGCTGTTTAGTGTTTTTTTCGTTTTTTTTATCATTCCGTGGTACAATAGTGTTTCATTTCCCTAATTCAATATACAAATTTTCCGAAATAAGCACAGTTCTTTGGAAAACCAGTTGCGGAGGGTACGCATAAAAATAAAGTATAAAAGATTACAAAAAGTTCAAAAAAATGTGAAAGAAATTATAGATCCATCTTTTCTAGGCAATCATTTTTTTGCTATTTTCGTTGATGGCAATGGCTAGATACCTTGTTTCAATGGAATATCCTACCAATGGATCACATTACGAAAGTTTTACCTATCCTAAAAAATATTAATTCTATGCCAGTGCATCCAATCTCTTCATTTTTTAAAATAAACGCGTTTTTTCTATCTCTTCCTACCTCACGGCTACGTAAGGATGTAAAGCCTTCAAATATGTGTGGTAAAATTTCGCAATCCACGAAGGTTTATCAATTACATTTTCCGCCATTGTCCAACGTCTAGCAACCTGTTTTTCAAAGGTAAACTGCTGATTTCTATATCAATTATAGGCAAAACGCACGAGCTGATGTTGACGTTTCAGCATGTAAAGATGTTTTAATTGTTGTCCTGCAAAAGTCACTTCGTGCAAAATATATTTCAAATGCCTAAATAAATTCTTCTCTTAATGGAAAGAAGCAGTTAAAACTCCTGAAAGAAATCGGATAGAAAGCCATTCTTCGACAGGGTCACTGACCGACGACAGAATCTGTTTTAACAGAGCAGTTTCAGGGTCAATACAATGTTGTATAGGCAGTGAAATGACCTGTTCAAATAGTCGTGTCACGTAGGTATCACAGTATTTTCTTGCCGACATTAGCGCAAAAGCTATTTTGCAACCAAATCACACGAAAACGCGAAGTTACCAAGTTTGCCATGAGTAGAATTGGGATGAAACGATTTTGGCACGGGTTCGCCAAACAGACTCCTGATAGCGTCAACGGCAGTTCAGATAAAACGTACGTTTGTGGCTCTCATATGCTTGAACATCATTTAAACACTATTTTTCCAGTAAGTTGCAGAGTAAACCATTTGTTTTTCCACCCTCATCTTATTTTTGATGAAAAATCTGGAAAACTTATGCTTTTGAGTATGACTGTGAAATGGTAACCTTTTCGCCAATTTTGTTATACCAATGTTCCTCGTTTGCCAACTTCAAGGCAGTCTTTTTTGCCAATTTCAATATTCCGACTCAAACATGTGTTCGGGTGTATAAAATATTGTTTTGGACAACTTTAATCACTTAAATTTTCGCTTACAAATAGTCAACAGATCAAAAATATTTACAAGCAGAAATAAGATTATTTTCGGCAAGGAAAATAATATGAATAGAGCGAGAGAGTGACTTAATTGGTGTGAATAGCATACCGAAATGATTGTAGTCAGCTATACTATCGTGACTGTTTTCGAGAATGGAAAGTGACTAAAAAATGGGTAACGCTTTCAAGCTTGTCACCTAAGCTAGCCTAGGGTTGTGAAATGTTTGACCGGCTGTTATCCCAACGAACTCATAAAGAAAACATTGAGAAATTTAGAAGCACAGCGGTTATCTTAACTGATTGAGCGTGTAACGATAAAACTGACTTACTTTCTGGATTTGTAAAACTGAATAGTGAGATTGGGAGAAATAGATAATCACAGCAAACTCAAGTTGCAGTGGGAGGAAACCAGGATAAAAGTCTTAGTGAAGACTATTTCAAGTTTTAAATGTACTCAAAAACGGTCAGAAAGCGATGTAAATTAGTATTTTCTGTGCCAAGTGCAGCTAGGCCCAGAGCAAACACAAAAATTAAACAGGAATAAAAAGAGTCTTTTTAAGAAGAATTCCACTCTCGCTTCTTGTGTTGATCTCTTTCTATATCCGGAAGTAACATGCAACACTTCAAAACTAAGCTACTGAGGAGAAAGTTATAAATGGTACGCAGTGAAAAGTTGTGATCGCTCGTATACATTTCAACTGATTTACTGAACAATGCACTTTGCCCGGGTGCAGTGAATCTGCTTACATCGCAAGCCACTCCAGCAGCACAGTTCAGCGCGCATGCACCTTACTGCAGTGCCACATTCTTTTGACCAATGATTGAGATCGATGGTGTAAGGAAGAAGTGAAGGCCTGCTACAACCTTGCCGAAGGCTTTCCAAACCTGAGCTCGTGCTACGTGCTTTTCACGTCAGCCTCGCGTGAAATGGTTTAACTTCCCCTACTGATTTTTATCGGTCGAAAAGTGGGAGAAATTTGATTCCATTAGTCATTGTCCCGAAATTATGGCAACGGCAGGTGGGTGACCAGGTTGATGCTAAATTAACTATTAAGAATGTTGCTTTGTACGTAGCAACATCCCGTCGCCTTCCGTGCCAAGCTGAAAGTATGCACTTGAGGCCGGTGATTTGTTCCCGAAACCATAAAACTATGTCATAACCCATCCTTAGCTCGATTTCCTTTCACTTAGGCCACCTTTTGTAAACTAAAGGTGGCAGTTTAGCTCTGATTAGGGTCGTTTACATCGAGCGTCAAAGTCCAAATGAAAGTGCTAAATTTTAAACCTCTTATTTTGAATGAGAATTGATATTTGCCACAGTTACCGACCAAAGGAAACAAAACAAACTTTTGTCCACCTAGCCTTTGCATACCTTATCGCTTATTGCTAAGTTACTAAATGAAAGGGATCTGGACTCTTCAGAATTTTTGTAAATTACCGTTCGCACTTCAGTAAAGGCAAGCCGAAGAAAACAGAAACAGCGGTAAACTTACCCAGGGAATTTCGTTGTTCAACAGCGTGCGTTATCATGAGCAATCAAGTTATTTTACGAAAAATCCAGCAAGTTTCAGATATTTTTTTCGTTGCAGGCGCTTCGCTGAAGTACCTTGTACACGTAATCCTCTGTAGTAATTTTAATCAAGGTGCAGATCATATTGCATGGTAAGTTTTTCGTAAACGTACGAGCGTTCAAGGACGATCGTTAGCAAAGTACAATAATTTTCGTGAATTCTGATCCCGTGTGTGGATTACGAACGATTGAACAAATAATCGCCTTGCAGCTTATTTTGCTTTCAAATCCATTTATTAATGGTTACTTGTGGAGAACTCAATGTTGTTACTTCGTTGTGCGCTAGTGTTTCGATGTTATTTTATAATGCAGCTTTTTTAAACAAGCTTGGAAAATTGGAATTTTTTTCAGGAAATTCCTTGCTGGGATCTGATGCAGTGCTTTTATAATGCTATTCATAGCTGAAATTCAAAAAACAGACTGCTTTTGGGTGAGACGCTTGCTTAGAAAATGCTAAAATTGCAGCAACATTGCACAGTAAGAGCGAAAATACTCTGTCTAATATTTGCTAATCGTCGCCGATAGCTCTGTTTTCTCGATATATCGCTGGCGTTGCCTCTGCAGGTAGAGGTTCGTGTTTCATTGGGAAACTGTGCGAAAAATTATTGTTGCGACGCGAGTGACGCGGTATACACGATACATACTTGCCCATGAATAGCGGCTGGAAAGCGATCTTAAGAATGGTCGGTTCTGGCCACGTCGACGAGAAGCTCGACATCGCACATACACTAGAAAACATCGCAGATGTACTTTCAGCGACTGCTGTTCTTTGTTGCAATATTTCTGGCTAATCTGATTGGTCGAGAGTGGCACGCGCCAACGGAGCAACAGTAGACCCGCACTTCGCTAATTAAACAGCAAAAAACGGATGATAAGAACGCAAGCGCTAGTCATTTCTAATTTGCTTGCTTAGCCAACTCTTGTGTAATTCAGAAACCGCTAACAGGGCGGCGCACCATTAATGCGGCGAAGCGCGAGAATTATCTCCAAGGTAACTAAAGGTTCTCATCGGCAGGCGTAAGAAATAGTTGTTGTATGACGCGTGTTACGCGACTTATACTTTTCTGCACTCATCCTTGCGGGTGCGGGGCGACCGCTGTTGAACTGATGCTGCGTTTCGGGCTTGAACCACTGCTCAGGCAATTAGTTGGTTTCTTAAAGCGTCAATATTTTTTTATGGCCTCAGAGGTTTCAAGCAATGTTGAACACGAAACCACGCTGTACTCTCATCATAGGCCGTGCGATTGACAAGATATTTAACCAATGGATAAGGTAACACTGCACAACTGAGGGAACAATGAATCTTACAGAAAGAATGAGGATTCGGAAGGCAATAGCTGCACACTGATACAGGGGCAAGTGGTAGGCAGTGATGGTGGTCAGTGCGTTAAAAGCAGCTAGAAAAAGAACAGGTAAAATTAGATCAAACTTGCACACAGGCCAATATGCTGGCAGCATTTCCCCTGGCCACAGCCAGGGACAGACG
>JGI24158J21664_10001290_pt1 | contig 27750 bp, 13 predicted proteins | sample Ectturendosymbi3_FD_21664 | JGI IMG/M metagenome (IMG submission 21664) | reverse complement strand
AATCAAACCGTTTAATCAATATGCATCTAACTTTTATGCGTGTTTACCCTAAAGATCTGATGCTTTTTCCATTATTGCAGTGATTGCCTACTATGCAACCCTTCAGCGTTAACGATGAGAAATGCCGTGCACTGCTAAGCATTTATTTCTATTCATTGTGGCCTGGGTGCATTATCTAACACAGGGTTCAGCAACCTTTTGCTAACTGCGCGCCGACTTAAGGTTGCAAAACATTCACTGCGTCATTCAGTACACGTTTTTTTATACAAGTCAAGATCAGTGCACCATGTGCGTGATTCATAACAAAATTGATGGTAAAACGTGGAGCTTCTGCGTGACATTGGAAGTTGCTTTGCATCCCAGGTGTGGCATGCGTGTCGTACGTTGCCGATCCCTGACTTCTAACACCTGTGTTGTGTTAAGACTTTGGATGTTTGTGTTCTTTGACTAACCTGTGTTGTATTTGGAACGGGACAGAAGTTTGATCCAAACAATAAATGAAAATAAAAAATGTAATGAAGGCTTCAATCTGGAAGCGCAATAGACAGTTCATGCTACGATTACTATAAAAGCAATTGCCACTCCGTGCGGGCGATCATGTGGACATTCACAATCTGTTCCTTTAGAAGAATCGTTGCTAAAGTAAATTTTGGTGCTAATATTCCATTCAGACTTCATCAAACTGCATCCCATATTTTATGGAAATGTGGTGGTAGGCATAACCAAAACTTTATATTTTAACAACTAGGTGCTTTGCCAATCACTATTACCTAGCATGGGTCGCTAGCGAACTGTGTCGAATATACTGACAAGCTTGTGGAAGGACATCAGAAAATTGGGCGTTTTTTGCAACATCATGAAACTTTCTAAACGAAAGCTCAGAATCGATAAAAACAGTAAATTCAACAAATTCCTGAATACCACTGAGAATTTGACGAATAAAAGTTCAAAAAGGAAAACATGTAAAATCTCTATATGGTTAAGAACAGCATGCAAATTCAGTAACAAAGTGTTCTGTTACTCTTTCCAGTATCAACAAAGAACTCTGACAATTTTATGTTCATGGCAACATAGTTTCCCACAGTTTTGGTAAAAAAATCTGAAAATGGATAAAATTTTGGTATAAAACCAAAAATTGATTTTGTAGCAAATGTATGGCTTTTTAGCCATAACTTTTCAATCATAAATGCTAGAAAGCCAATCAAAGTTTCAAAAGACTCAGGTTATAACCTAGTTTCCACCAACAACTTGAGTCAAAGTTGACTCTTGCGGTTGGGGCTCAGGGCCCGATGACCTGGGTCAAAACTTCTAACCCTACCCCACTTCGGACGTCAACCACAAGAAAACCTAAAACTTTCAAACATTTTTTGAAATCCAAACGAAAAGACTAGCCGCATCTTTCAAGGGTTTCAAAAGTTCGCTATCTCAATGTGCCTGGCGAATTCTGAAGTTGCTACGTGACGCAAGAAACGTGGATTTCAGTTACGGAGTTGCTAAGTGGCGCAAGAAACGTTAAATCTACCGGCCCCCAAGGTAGAATCATGAGAAGGCCGATGTTGAATATTTCGCATATAATTATAGAAAAGCTCTGTAAGTTTGCGGTGTCAGCAGCGTATCAGTGTGTACATTAAGGATGTCTAACGCATTTGATTTGGTGGGCTAAAGCGTAGACATGGCTAGACTGCAGGTGCCCAATACACGACATCACAAATTCGTTGATGACGTCAAAATAATTTGACTCTGCCCGTAGCTAATCAGTTCGCTGGCCGCACGGAAGCAATTCTTGAGGCGCATGTTCAACCTCGCTGGCTCGTATGACATCCGCTTGGAAAAACGTATTGCCTTGTTACCTTACATGGGTCGCTTGCGGCCCTATATTTTTTCGGGAAAAATTTAATTTTGTCTGAAAAATTTACAATTAGAAAAACTTTGTGTGTATGAAAGTAATGTCAACGAGCAACTTGAGGAATACATGGAGTGTCAAAGTAGTGCACCATTTGATATGGGATAGGACGCACTTGCAAAATTCCGCTCGGGTCCGTAGCGACCCACATAGACGTTTGAGGGTTCAATCGAAATAATCAATTTGGTGTTTTTTTTTGCAAGTGTTTGTTAAAGGTCGAACAATTCGACAAATGTAGATTTGGGTGAAAGCCCATACAGCAAGAAAGCGAGAAAAAACTGTCGATAACAAGTGTTTGTTAAAAGTCGAACAATTCGACAAATGTAGATTTGGGTGAAAGCCCATACAGCAAGAAAAGCGAGAAAAAACACATACAGCCAGAAAGCGAGAAAAAACTGTCAAAAAGTAGCAAGAACAAACACGGTTTAAAACAATCAAAAGGAACGTACGAACATTACCCACTGAGTGGAACAAGGTTTTCGAAGAATTTGCATGTTTTGATGTGTTTACAACACACTGTGAGGTTTCTGACTACATGTGCCCACATTTAAGTGACGATGTACCACAAGAGCAAAGCAGATAGACCTGCTCACAATGTGTTATACTAGGAAGTAGGTTTTTCGTGCCATACGCATCTTCAATCCTGCAAATTGCAAGCAAAACGTAATGCAAGACGATGAAACACTAATGGAAGACACAGCAATCAGGTTAACTGTAGTTTAAACACACCCTAAGGCTTTTATATTTAGAAAAAACACGCGTGCCTTCCCAATCTGGTCATCAGTTTAAAACTACAAATCGCCAGTGGGAATCACGCCAGCTCATGTTGATCATTTTCAATCTGTCATGTACGCTTCGTCATAATAATACTGCATAGAGTGTAACTGTGTTATGCAGTACACTTCATTTCGCTAAAGATCTGTCAAAGTGCTGTTCAAATCGTTTCCTGTGCTAGCGTTTGATCTTTTTGCTGTTATAAAATGACAGAGTGCTCCTTTTCTTTGTTGTGCTTGTCGATGATAACGAAGAGCCGTCTGTTGTTTGTTTGGCAGAGTTTTTTGCTCTCATGCGTTGCTGGCAACAAAAGCGTCCAACCACAACTCACTCGTCCAGATAGAACATCATTGTTATTACCTCCCCCAGATGGAACGGCATTCGATGCTTGTGTATAGAGAATATTGAACGCTTCAACGTTGAGAAACTCCAAATTGTAGACGCAATTGGTCAAGAAACTTTGTTGTACAAGTACAAGATTGTCTTCTTGTACTTATGGTGATATAGCGTCGATATTTACGTAAGAATCTTCTATTATCACTGTAAAGTGAGCGATTCTAGCGTCGAATACGGGTTCCCACGTGGATGTCGAAAGTCATGCGTGCTTCTTTGAAAAGAGTTGAACATGCATTACTGATATTCAGAGAGGTCAGTCAGCAGAGGCCCTATCCATCCACAATCTTGTAGATTGCATACCGGATGCTTACACTTATTCTCATTGAAACAGAGGTGTCCGTGATTATCGAGATCGTCTTGGTTATCGAAATGATTTGTCAGTCCCGGCATACGGAATACTTCTGAGGGCAGCTCTGGGTAACGTGATGTTGCGTCACACAGCTCTAAAAGGTTTAATAGGCGCAGTTCAGCACTCGCACTCTGAGTTTCTGTTTCCACAAGAGACCGTGACACGAAGTCACTTTTCCGTTTGACATTTGGTCATGCTTTTGACGTAACTTTTCAAATCACTTTAGGTAAATGCATAAGTGGTGCTCAAGTTTGAATTCGTGTCTGATAGTAATTCCCTCAAGTAAGAAGGTGATGATGGTTTAAGAGGTCAATTTCAAGCTCATGGCAAAGACTGCTGTGTTAGTGGGACCAAGAAAGTGTGGTGTTAACATCTTCACCCATGAAAACATGATCACCGGTTAGGAACAGCTCCGTATCTCAAAACAGATTTCCACTGACCTGTGGATTTGCGAGGCTGAGCTGGAGGGGTATTTCAGCAACACTAGGTGCAGGGCCGGCTTCACTCTCACCTACGTTGTTCGCCCTAACGTTGCAGGCACTTTGATCATCATAAGTTCTGTGTAAAGGCGTTTCGGAAGATGCTTCCGCCTGCTCTGGAGGTGGAACGGATGGTCGATCGAAATGACCTCGTCTGGTGGCAAACTATGTATCCAAAGCAGGGCCTGATTTAGCATTAGGCGTGGACCCAGACGCCGCTCCCCTAACAGGTGCGACGTCCCTCAGGGGCACGATCGTTTCTCTTCCAGGCGGAAAACGAATATGCGCGTACAGCTGAGTTGTATGCACAACTTCACCTCCTCCCACACGGGTCGTATTTCGACTTTCGAGGAGCGCTCATGGCGCCTCAGATATACAGGACCAGGAGTACTTAACCAAGAAGGAACGGAAATTCCAAATGTAGAGCGACGCCTAATGTTAAAAAAGCGCTGGTGTGAAATTTCGTTTGTGGCGCAGCAAGGCAATGAACCCACAGAATGCAAAGCCTCGGCTTAAACAACTTGCCACTGTGCAATATCTAAGTTACGAGACTTCAGAGCAAGTTTTACAGCAGATCAAATGTTGCCATTGTATCTTTCATACTGGCCGTTTCTAGGTGTATTGTACGCTAATGTTGTGTACAAATTATTTTAAATAAAGCATTCAAGATCCTTATATTGGCAATTCCTGCGACTAAAAAAGTTGAATTTTGGGTTTTTGTTTACTTGAAAAAAGAACACAATGTCGCAAACTAGACTCATTCAACAAGCAATTGCTTATTAACTATCTACAACTGAGCATAACATTTTTACCGGAACAGGACTTTTCGGTCTGGCCCGATTCGGTCTGGCCGATGCGGTCTGGCCGTTTCGGTCTGGCCGTATCTGTCTGAGGACATTTAGGTCATGACATTTCTGCACATAAACAACTTACTACATTCGTTTATTTGAATGATACTAGGCAGGCGAAATGCTAGGCTAGCTGGTTTTATACCAACTCCTTTTTGAGGAGTCATGATTGTAATTAAATCTGAATTGTAATTATGACTTTCAAGAATTTGTATTTCATTGCAAGATATGGATAATGATGCAATTTGCTTGCTGATGAGAATGAAAATCGTATGTTCATGCTGATTAACTGTTGGATCTTAGATCATGTTTGTTGTTCTTTAAATGAAACTTCTCGTTGATTTAAGTATGTTTGCATTAAAATGTGAACATGTAAAAATTCTACAAGATTTCATAGTCTGACCTAAATTTCCCCAGACCGAAATGTCCCTAGACGAAAACGGCCCAGACCGAAACGGCTCAGACCGAATCGGCCAGACCGAATCGGCCAGACCGAATCGGCCAGACCGAAAAGTCGCGTACCCCATTTTTACAGCTTCGTGGTAGCTCGGGGGAACAAATATGAAATGAGGGGCACAGATTTTTAATGAGGAGAGGGAAACACCGGTCCCCCTCTGAAGACGGCCATGAACGGGTGTGAAAGTTTCATATGCGTGTCTTAGGTGTGTGACGGTGTGATGTCAGGCCTCTGTCCCAGGAGTGAGTCACCACCGTATTTGCCAGTTTACAAACATCTGTGAGAGTTAAAAGAAGTTTAATGAGCACCACCCAAAGCGGCAAGCAACGCTGTTAGATCGCGAACCCTGCATGATGATGACGTAGCAAATCTGAAATCAGTTTTCGTTTCGGTCATTTTTTGGTCACAGACCGAAATGTTTTTGAAATGACCGACAAAAATTAAGGCATTTCGGTCAGAATGTCTGAAAATATAGGCTAGTGAACACGCTTACCGTTAGTTTTAATACAACCGTGAGACAAATGACCGAAAAGTTTTAATGACCAAAATCTCTTGGCAGAAAATGACCGAAATGTCTCAGCGAAACGAAAATCAAGCTGAAACACATTTCTTGCAAACAAAAGTTTTTCATTTTTATGCAGTTGATTTGTCCTTCACAGTGAAAACGAACATGAGCAGATCTGAAGCAGGAAGTGATTGCAAGCTTCAACTTAATGAACTATGGGAGAATGAATTCTTATTCATTGCGAGTCCTTCAGGAAAACATTGTGCATAGTTTCTGACAGCAATCTCTCTCAGTACTGACGTTATGATCTTAGCAGACACCATGAGAAACACCAAGCTGAAATAGAAGAAAAAGAGACGTTAGTGCCTGGCTATAAGTTACGGAAAGAATATGTGGTGAAGAAAAAAGAGGATATAACCAACAGGCAAATTTGGTTTGTAAAGAAACGTTGTGATAGTTTCGCAATGCTCGAAGCATCCTACGACATTGCCATCGTGTTGGCTAAAAAGCAAAAGCCTTTTTCTGACGTTGAAGTAATTGTTAAACCCAGTTTCCAAAACATTGCGCAACCTGTTGGTGAAAAATATATAGAAGGAAAAGTTAATGAAGTCCCTTTGTCCAACCAAATTATCGCAAAAGGCATCGAGGAGCTTTCTCATGACAGTGGCGGATCCAGGGGGGGCACTTTGGCCCGTTTAAATGGTGCCGTGCCCCTCTGATAAAAAAATTTGATGCCTATCGAAGTAGAATCAGAGATTAAAAAATACTCTAAACCAGTGTTCTTTAACCATTTTTGTACAATCGTCCCCTTACAAGATCATTGCTTGAAAATCGCTCCCTACCTATAATTTTTGCCTTGTCTGAAAATATTCCTTTGTTCTGAAAATAATTCAGTGCTAATGAAATATAAACTGGTAATCTAGTTAGCACTAAACAAAATGACCAAACATAAATAATGCATATGCATTTGTCGAATAAATGTTATTCATTTCCAAAAGAAGCAGGTTCCTTTCTTTCAATCCACATCTTAGGGGCACTAGATCTCAGAGCAAGTGTCAATAAACCAATTTCTGAACAGTTTCACAATACTGGAACAGCTTCACAGCACTACGAGACTCCGTACTTTAATCTCCAACATCGGCATCCACCCTCCTAAATGGAGCAGCGTGGGTCCGACTTATCCAAAAACAGCCTGCGTCCTGGTGGCCGCATATCGCCTTCCCATAGGCTTGATTAAACGTCTTATCAGTGTGTGAGTATATGATGACGTCATCAGATGGCCCCCTTTTTCAGGTTTGCCTCGACCCCCTTAACCGTAAGTCCACCACTGAACGAGGGCATGCGAAGCGCTGAGCTGCTGCACTAAGCCTTTAGAGGCCTAGCTGTCACAATTTTGCCCGGGGTCTTGCGTTCATAACCCTTTAACGACCGCGCGAGCCACTAGAGTGGCTCAAGTTTTTTTTGTTATAACTCGCCAGCCGCTTCAGCTAGAAAGGTGTTCAAACCCTCTACGGATGCGGAAAGTCTTGTTGGTTCTATTCAAAAAAATATTTTGATTTGGGTGAGGGGTTCGCCTGGGAGAGGCTCACAAAGTGGGGGTGTTTTCGGTTTTTTGACCTACTTTGACGGGCCCTGGACGCCAATCCCATAAGGCAAAAATTTTGGCTCAAACTTTTTTCGGAAACTAGATGATCTCCCGCGTCGATAGAGCCTTTGCTTGACCTTCTAGCATGTCTGGAATCAAAGTTATGGCCCAAAAACCCCATTTTACCCCTAAAATCAAAAAATGCATGAGTCTCCCACTGGCGGCTACAGTAACTCGCTATAACACGCGATGACTCCCCGCTAGATGATGATAGCGAGCTATACCAGGCCTCAAAAGACTCATGAAGTCTTATAGTTTGCACTAAAAAAAAAACATTTTAGATTTTGATTCGGGGTTTTCGGTGGGTGGGGTTTGAAAAAGGGTAATTTTGACTATTTTTTGTTTGTTTCTTTATGACGTCATCGCCTCCACAGAGGGCCAAAATTTTGGCTCAAAGTTTGGTTGTATTCTAGGCTGGAATATGAAGCTTTAGAGGCCAAGATCGATTTCCTGACGTTTCTGGTCCCCAAGTTATGGCCGAAAGACCCCTAATCTTGTAAGGATTCCCTAGGGAATTAGTGGGGATCCCCCTAATTTTTTTTTGTTTATTTTTCCATTACTTTTGAACCAGAAATGCTAGAAAGTCCATCAAACCCTCTAAAGACTCGTATTGAAGCCTAGAATCCAAAAAAATTTCGAGTCACAAAATCTGATAGATGGTTCGCCTCCCCTGAAGTGACGTCATTATGCAAATGTAACAAATATGCATAAACATCCTGTCATTGTGTAAACAACAACAAAAATTTCGTGATCTCAAGCTGAAAATTTTTTTTTCCAGTCTAAACTACTAGTCTTCACGAATTTTTAGAGGGTTTGAACAACTCTCTAGCCTATTCTAACGGCGAGTTATGGCCATATCCAAACAGGGTGTCATTCAACCCATGGTTACCTTTTTAGGGGTAGAAATTTTGACCACTTTTTGGTTTTTGTGGCATANGTTTTGATCCAGATATGCTAGAAAGCCAATCAAGGGCTCTAAAGACTCGTAAGGTGGCCTAGTTTCGTACAAATATTCGTGTCAAAATTTGGGCCCATTCGATGGGCGTCCAGTGCCGGGTAAAGTAGGCCATAAAAACGCGAAAACACCCACACTTGTGACGCCCCCCCCAAGAGAGCCCCAAGCCCAAAACTGAAAACATTTTTTTTGACTCGGAACTACTAGACTTGCTGAAGCCGTAGAGGGTTTGAACACCTCTCTAGCTGCAGCAGCTAGCGAGTTACAACCAAAAACGTTCGAGCCAATCTATTGGCTTTGCGGTCGTTAAAGGGTTTAAAGAAGCGCCAGAAAACTGCAATAAGCTTGTGGACCGCATACCTAGCGGATGGAAGCGGTATTTCGTGGCAATAGAGATCACACAAAATACTATTAGTTTTATAAAAACTGTTCCATTTTTGGTGTTTGTGGTTGTTTTTACACATTTCACGCAAATATTGGTGTTTAATTCAAATTAAAATAACTTTTTAGTTAAATATGAGTAAAATTGTAAAAATGCTTAATATATGAAAGCGGTCTTAGAGGTTTTCACAGCATAGCACTTCGAGTGATGAACCAGATATTTTGAGGTTTTAACTACTTCTTGCGGTTTGAACAACAGTCATATTGAGATTCATGGAAACTCTTTGGAAGACCCTGGTATTATCAACGCGGGATCTGATTAGGTTAATATAACTAAATGTCCTGAAGAAATACTACATAAAATTTTGACGAATATTTATCGAATTGATCATATACCGGCAATTGACTCTATTTGTACCGCTACCACCCTTTGCTGGAGGTTCCCTTGAACATTGAATCCCTAGGCTTAAGCCTACATAGCCTATTGATAAATCCAGCCCTCTTCCCAACGCTGACGAGAAATCTTTTGTGGAAGCACTTATTTTGTTTGATGCAATATTCGAGCGAAAGTCAAAACTGTTCTACAAAAGAGTTTCTGCTATGCGACAACAGAGAGGAATCTGCTGCCCAGTTTGAATTTCGACTTCACGAAAAGGCTGACGTTTGTGACTTAGGGGACGCTGACTGAGTAGATCAAGTTATTCTTGACCAAAAGTCCAGAATTTGTGCAATCTAACTGAAATACAAACTCCTTGAAACAGAGGATGTGACTCCAAAACTGAGCTTTCTAAAGCGAAACTTTTTGCGACATTACCGTCAGTTGCGTAACTGATGGGGGGCAGGGGGCGAGCCCTCCCCCCCTGAAAAGCTAAATGTAAAAACCGGGCCCCCTTCAGCCTAGATTTTGTTATTCAGTTTTACTTTAGTTTTCAGTACGTTGTTATTTTTTGCGTATTTCAGATGTTTTCGAGTTTTTCCGCTGTTACTGACATCCACATCCCATCCGGATTCACTATCATTTATTAACTTTCTTCTGAGTGTTGGCTAGTGGCCCCTCTACGGTGGCCAGTGGACCCTCTTCAGCTTATTTTCGCCCCCACTGGCTCAAATCTCTATTTACACCACTGATTACGGTCGCAGGTTCCGCAGATGGGAGATGGCAACGGGAAGTCGATACGCACGATGCGCCCACCTCCGTAAAGCCCTTGCGCGCCCAAAGCGTCAGGATGAGCCGCTGGGATAGCTTGTGCGCTCTTCTACAAACGTGAACTCGGACAGGCCTGCCATATTGTGGTATGCCTGTGGGCGTAAGAGTCATCGCGCCAAAAGCTCCCAGGCGCAATGAAGGAAAAACGGTATTTTAATTGTGGGAAAACTGGGCACGTCAGGAATATTTGCAGAAAACCATCTCAACTCCAGTCCCAAGTGAAGCCGACGCCACTGGCTGAACATCCACTGAGTGGCGTAAATACGGCTTGGGATGACACGATTGACTCACAAATTTTTCGTACTCGGTAGTACCGCAGGCGAACGAACATGCCACACGCCTTTGCATAGGAGGGGTGACAATGACAGTATCAAACGTGATGACTGACTCTCGCGCTTCGTATAATTTGATAGGCAAGGCGACGTTTTCGGACAACTTTCAGGAAAGAGTCGATTCGGTTGTTTGTATCTGGTAGCGCGAAACTGCTATTAATTTATGGACTTGTTACGACTGATGTTGTTTCACTGGATACGAATGAAAGTGCCTACTGATATCGTGATAATTCAACTGGACGCCATCAGGCCCGTGGCCGCGGGCGGCATTCGGGGGCAGTTCCCCCCAACTTCTTTGTTCCCCCCAAATTTTGTTCCCACTAAATGTATTGTGACCCCCCCAAACCTTAAAACCTCGCTAGGGGCCTGAACGCCATTTCTCTGCTGGGAAATGAGTCAACCATGACTTTGAACCTATTGCGAGTAGGGCCTCAAGGGAGTTATGGATCATTATCCTGAGTTCAGAGCTTCGATTATTTCCCGGCACAAGGATTCGTGTATTGGTGTGGGCTTGCTCAAAGGCTATTCCATTCAATTGCATATTGACAAAACCATTCTCCCAAGCCAGTGAGACGAACGTCATTGCCGCAGAGGGAAATGTCGAGGAAAAACTCGACAAGCTGTTGACGTACGACATTATTGAACCATTCAGGCCCGTAACCAGGAGGGCGCAGAAGAGGCGAAGTCCCCTGTATATTTTTTCGTTCCCTCAGCAAAAATGTATTGGACATCGTTTGAAACTATTGGACATGGTTTAAAAATTTGGGCCCCTCTCAGAAAATTTTTCGCCCCCCGTAGTGTCCCAAGCTGGTTACGGGCTTGGGTCTCGCTCTATGTTGTTGCACTGAAGCAGGACGGAGATGTGAGCGTTTGTGTCGATTTGATGCGTGCCAACGAAGGTATTGTCCGAGAACGCCACCAATGCTCATTGTTGAAGACTTGCTGCATGACATCAACGGCAGTACGGTGTTCAGCAAGCTGCAGTTAAAAAATCAAGTCATGCCAGATAAAGCCAGCCGTGACATAACGACTTTTGTCACGCACCGAGGCTGTTCCTGTATAAACGATTGATCTTTGACTTGTTTCTCAGCGCCCGAGAAATACAACATGATCATTCGTGACACTTTGAAGAACTGTCGGGGTTGTGCAAAGATCGCGGGTGACCTGTTACGGGAAAACGTTTGCTGAATGCGAAAAATTTGGTTGCAATTCTAGACGCCCTGCGTGCGAAGGTGAGTTGACTGTGAACTCAAACAAATGCAAATTCAGAATGCCTAAGCTCACATTTTTGGGCATGACCTGAGCAAGCGTGGGATTGAGCCCAGTGAGGAGAAAATAGCAGTTATTTAAGATTCTGAATCGCTAAAAGCGGCTAGTAAATCTAGCTCATCCATGGGTCTTGTGCAGTATTCTGCAAAATTTATACCTGATTAATTGGCATCAGTTGTGAGACCAACTCAACATCTGACCAGAAAACGTGTTGACGTTGTTTGGGGGGATAAGCAACAATGTGCTTTCGATAAGCTTATGTCTGTGATGACTAAGCCAGACGTGCTTGCTTACTTCAGGAATGACAGTCGGACACGAGTTGTTACCGATGCATCGCCGACCGGTCTGGGTGCGNTCTTGAGGCGCTATGTCAAAATGGTATTTGTTGTGTAATTGCATTTGCATCTCAACGTTTGTCTGAAGTTGAACGCAGATACAGTNAATCCGAAAAAGAAGCACTTTTAGACAGTCGAAAGATTCAATTTTTGCTTGTCTGGAAAGATTCAGTTCTTAATGCAATTCGAACTGGGAAGTGATCATAATTCACTTGAATGTATTTATGGTCGCAAAGCGACGCCATCGGCATAAATTGAGCGTTGGGATTTACGACTGCAGGATTACGATTTTTGAAATAGTGTATCGCCCTGAGAAGACTAATATCGCTGATGTGCTGTCCAGAATGAATGTGAAGGTCAATCATGACTAGGGTGAAAAGTATGATTACGTCGCAGCACTTTTTGGTAGTACCATAATTACTGCTTTGCGGCAAGACGAAATCGACGTTGTTTAAAATGGATCCTGAACTTGTTGAACTACAGTACGACAGCGTATCCAAATTAGGTGCCTGATAAAATTGTGTGTGCAAAAAGTACTTGTTGTTGCGGAAAGAATTATGCAATCACGGCTATTTTCTGCTTCGGTTAACTAGCGTCATCATTCCCAAAGAGTTGCGCCAACGAGTCCTGCAACTTGCGCATGAGAGCAATTAGGGAATAATTTGAAAACGAAAAGCATGCTACGCACAAAGGTTTAGAGACCGCGGGTGAAAATAGCGGTAGAGCGCCTTTGTAGAACTTGTCTCGGTTGTGATGTAAACAGCGAGATCAGCAGACCTGAGCCGCAATTGCAAGGACGTTAACTGCTCCTGGTCTTTGACAAGACTGTGCCATAAACATTTTAGGTACTCTACCATCGGAGAAAAATGTTTTTGTCGCTATTGACTAGCATTCTCAATATTTTGGGGCTGGTGTCATGGAAACGGTGACTAGCGCCACGGTAGTCAGGGTGCTAAAGGGAATTATCGGCCGTTTTTCTTGGGTTTTGTCATATTCCTTGCGGAACGGTAACGGCATACAGTTTGTTTCTGACGCTTTTCAGATTTTTGTACGTGATAACGTCATCGAGCATAGACGAATTATTCCACTTGCTCCTTGACACAATGGAGAGTGTGAGAGACAGAACCGTACCTTGATGAAAGCAATACACGTCGCACACTCCAGAGGGAAAGGATGAGAGGTGTGAACCAAGGTCTCCTAGAAAACATTATCTAGGTGGCCTTGTGTGAACTGACCAAGTTTCTCATAACTCGCAGGTCAACCTCAAATTCCTCAACCGGTGCAGCACCCTCTCTTTATGTTGTGCGGGCGTGAGATACGAACAAACTACCAGACTTATGCCGCGATCAGATTGTTTTTAATGAGGCAATCCGCGTGAAAGACTGAGCAAATAAACTCTAGGGCCTCTATGTCCAACCCGCGGCCCAGTCGAAGGTTTTGTGCGGTCCAGTTATGGTTTTAGCAGCAGTGAAAGTATCCTACATCTCAAAAACCAGTTCTTATTTTGATAATCTTGAATTTAACATTTTTGACACAAGCAGTCCTCAGTCGTTCTCAGTGCCACTTTAATACGTCTGTTACCATTGCAGTTAGGGTTCGAACGCATTCAGTACATTGGCTGATCTAAATTTAGTTTGCCAAGATCAAAGAAAGCCTTTCAACGTGCGGCCCTCACTAGTATGTCACTCATTATGCGGCCCTAGTTAAGATAGTAACATAATTTTTGGCTCAGTAAGCCATTTGGGTTGGACATAGCTGCTCTAGGGGAAGACGCATGCTGATGTTAAACGCCGCACTCAAGAATCGGCCGTTGCAGTTGGCGATGAAATGCTTTTTAAAGTGCCTAAGCTGAATAAACCGTCTTCCAATTTTGATCCAGTTCCACGAACTGTCATCGCGAAACACGGAGGGGGACTCACTGTAAAATGCGATGGCACTACAGTGCGTCGTCATAATAGCCACTGCAAGCCATATCAGCGAAGTGAAGACTCAAAACATCTGCACAACAGCCCTGACTGTGGTAATTCGGAACATGAGCGTGAATCAATGTTGACACTTCTGATGTTTTAACACTAGATCTGATCTCTGACGGTTTGGCGAAAAATCTAATATTGACTGGGATGTTTTTGTTTTCCACGTTTCCTCTCCTTTCAGAATGAATAGTTTCACAACTTTTTAGCTTCTTTCATTGATCTCGTACCCTCATATGTGTGTGGTTAAAGTGAAGGAGCTCCTTCACTGTGTTGGGATAGACATTGTACGTTATGCATGACCGACTAATAACCACACACTTCGCCCCAGTGGCGTAGCAAGGGGGTATGGGAGATCCGGTCCCCGGGCGGCACCTTCTGGGAGTAGCAATTTGTTGATAAAATATTATTTTTGAAAGAAAAATTAAAAGTTCTAACTGAGAAAATTGATTAAATGATTACTCAAAATCTGAGTCGAATCCAATATGACAATGAACCCCAATATTTGGTCTAAAAAATATTTTCAAAATACTTGTGGAGCAATTGCCCCCAGTCCATTGACCTTCCTCTCGAGCCAAAGCCATTTCCCCAACACCAGTCAAAATTTCTTTGAATAAAGGACTGAGATGGACTGCAGAATAGCAAACATCATTGGTCCGGTAGTTCGACGTTTATATTGTCCGTCCATTCAAAATCTGATAAAAAGGTCCTGCATGAAATCACGGTACAGAGTCAAGGTTGGCTTCATCCTTTTTCTCCCATCGTTCGATCCTTAGCAACGTCCCAGCGACACATCATTACATTACCTAACACCTAGGTATTAGCGACAAACATTTCTTGGCACGTCTTATGCTGTTTTGTTAATCTTCAGTGGGATACTGTCAATACGTGCCACAAGCTGTAGCCTATTTATTAGGTGGGCTTATCAACATTAATTTTGGCGGTTGAAGTTAAGACCTCTATAAAGGTAATGTTGCTACGTTTCAATAGAACTGCTGTTTTTCTGTATGACGTAATGGTGTCGGAAGATGACGTTCTTCAAGCGAGATAGTGCAGGTTGCGTGCGTAATTTAGAGCTCAGATTGTTGATCTGCAAGTAGAGTGAATCAGAGCCAGCCGATAGGCAATGTGACAGGCCGACAATTAGTGGGGGAAACCTGGCAAAATTCAAAAATATTTTTAGTTCGTAGCTACAGCAACAAGTTACATTCATTTTGCTCCCCCGAAAATAATATAACTGAAAATACCAGCTGGGTGCGGCCGTAGATGTCTCTGTTCAACGGAAACGATGCACGTAACATTTGCAGTCATAGAAAAAGTCATTTCAACAAGAANAGCTTACAAAATGTTTCGCTCTCATTTTGATAAATTAGAGACATGGACTGTATGCTAAACGCCTAACGCAAGGGCAAACGACATCTTTAGATATGATTGTGATGAAGGCTTTTATTATAAGGGACGTTAACCGAAAAATTTGCTCAACTTGGCAATGGGTGTACTGAATAAAGTTGATCAGAGCGATTGCCGTCTGACTTAACAAGCTGCAATCACTGCTGAGCAGTAAAAAGGCAGACGTCCCACCTGGCAGGGTTTGTTAATACAGTTTTCGAAATGAACGTTTGTGGGTGACCAACAAAGGCAAGGAATAACACTACTGTATTAACGCGTAATCGGTAGATGCCCAACCCAACAGATAGATCAAATTTTCAGGTCATGATGATGACTGCAAAGACAGCGCTTCTCAACAAGAGCCGGCTTGAATTCTTCATTAAAATGGGTCACACACCTTAAGAGGGCCCCGTGCAAGTGGCGACAGAGTTAACGTTTGAAGGCTTTTTGTATATTCTAAGAGAATTAAACCGCTACTGAAACTTGAAGTGAACAATTAAACATGAAACCGAAATTGACCTGACATTTTCCAGATCGTGTGATCACGGAGTTGGAGCGCCGATAACGCCTAGTTTAAACTTTAAAGTGAATACAATGACATATTAAGTTATACAAAAATGAACAAGGTGAGTGCGTGTATAATGCTATGCATTGTGTCAAAAAATTCCTCAAAATGTTGGATTTGAAACGTGAAATTGACGTCGCAGTGTAACGTCACAAACAGCGCACACCCAGTAACGATGACCACCATACGCTATTGATTGCGACAACTGTTGGACATGCACGGAGCAGAAATAGAAACAACTTTTAGTGACACAACGTTCGCTACAATCAACGCAAAGGCCGAGCTTGCATGTTGTTAGAAAGCAGGGCCGCAATCAGAGAGGCAACCGAGAGTTTGTCCCCTCCGAAATTTTCAAAAACATATTTAGTTGTTAGCAGCTCAGGTGCAAGCGGCAGAGGTGGAATTTTTGCGAAGAGTCCACGTTGTGAAACTTCTAGACAAAGTGCGCAGCTGTGAAATTCGCAAGCGTTGACTGTCAAACCACTTCTCCGAATAGAGAGGTCCCAGCTGCCTTGGTTCGTCCATGTGTCCAGAATGCCCCACGAGAGACTAGTGAGGCAATTGCTGCTGGCTAAACCCACGGGAAAGCCGCCCAAAGGACGTCCAACGATAGATGTAGGAGCAGGCAACTTTTGGGGAGGTGAAGGACTTTTTCTGAATTTCCCCAAACTTGCCCAAAAAGGACTAAGTACAAATATGATCCCCAAAAAAAACAAAACACGTATGCACTTTCAATTCGGTGCCCTTTTCGTAAAATCAAAGCACATTCAGCAATTTTCCCAAAGTTTCCACACATTTTGCCCAAATGTTACAGATTTTGCCCGAATTTGAAAGGATTTTGCCCAGATTTTCACCAAATCAAAAGTTTGGAGATGCGATTGCACCCCCTTCACCCCCGCCTCCCACACCAGTTCGTCTACGGATCAGGTGGAGTGACTACACCTGCGACCTTGCTTGGTTTCGTCTTGGTGTGGAGCCAGCAGAATTATCTGAAACTGCTGTCAACCGTGAGGCATTTCGAGTCCTCCAAGGGCTGCTGCTCCCACAACCTTCCATAGAGGAAAAGCGGGCCTGAAAATGAAAATTTAAGTTTTAGTTGAAATGTCAACTCACAGTATAATCATTTTGCTCTCCCGAAAACATCAACTGGTTTCGGCACTGTTAGAAAGCATGGCACTCTACGGAGGGTGGTACGCATGGGCCACCACCAGAAAACTTATGCGAACTGTTTTCGAATTTCTTTTGATTTACTTTTTTTGCAAAACGTAAGCGTTTCCGCAAAAAAATGAGTGTTTCCGAAACGTAAAAAAATTTTTTGGAACTAAAACGCTTTCAAAATGAAAACGTTTTTATTTACAAATCATTTTCAAAGCGAAAGTGTTTTTGAAACGAAAGTAAAATTATTTTTAAAACGGAAACGTTTTCATTTATAAATCATTTGCAAAGCGAAAACGTTTTTAAAACTAAAGTAAATTGTTTTCAAAACGAAAATGATTTTATTTATAAATCATTTGCGAAACGAAAATGTTTTTGAAACTAAAGTAAAATTGTTTTCAAAACGAAAGTTTTTTGTTTAGAAACCATTTGCGAAATTAAAGTGTTTTTGAAATTGAAGTAAAATCGTTTTGAAACGAAAAAATTTGAATTTGCAATTACATTTGAAAAATTTTTGTATTTTTTTGTTATTAAAAAATTGCCAGAGAGAAGAAAATTTTAGGGTGGCACACATGGGCCACCATAGATGTCTGATATTTAGCTTTGTGCAAACGTTTCCTGATGGGAGGACACTTTCTCGACACTTCTTGTTAATGCAAATTTAGATATCAAAGTAAAACAATAAACTGACCTAAAAACGAAGTTCAACTTGAGAGTAGGAGGTGCTGCAGCTCCGCAATGCCTACATACGAGCCGCCATTGAGTGTGCTACTGTATATCCCGAAAATGTCACCTGACACATTTTTTCGTGTCTTCAGTGTTTTACGTCTACACGAGCTCAAATCCCATCGCTGCAAAGTTTCAAAAAACACTTTAAAAATGATATTATTCCCTATTAACTTCTATGTCTGTTGAGAATTTTACAAATTTAGTAGGAAAACATGCAATACGTGTATGCTATATTCAGTGACTTTAGATGGTTGTTTTTTGTAGAACAAAGTAATGAAGCCTCAAAGACAAACAGCGAAAAAATACCCCATATCATAGGACGTTTGAACTCCTTGGATGAGAAAAAACAGAGGTGAGGCCTAATATTTTTTCAAAAATCACCGTACGTGTATTACTTGTGAAGGACCAATTTTTCCAACATACATAATTTTGAGCTGTTTGAAACTGCCACTAAAATATTCGCCCGTGCCCTAAATATGATTTTCCCTGAATTATGTCACAGTCACGTCACACATGCTCACAATCAGGGCTGGTTTTAACCCAGTTTGACCGATTTCTTCTAATCGAGTCCTGCGCCATTGGGGGCCCGCGCTGCGCCTACTAACCAACGCAAACTTACACTTTTTATCAAAGCTGCTTGTGTACAGTGCCGGCGAGTGACCTAGTGTTTTTTAAGATGTTTCGAGAGGCCAAACCGGTTCTCCAGTTTCCAACTTTTTCCGACGGTCTCTCAAAATATAGTAGTAACTCTCTTTACTACCACCACCAAAGTACAACAAAACCTTGCTTTACAATTATTTTGGTATTCATATAAAACAAACGCGGTCTCTCAAAATGTCTTTGCAGTCTGAAAGTTCAAACCTTAACAAAACCCTGGAGAAACCCATAGAATTTTGCAAGTGTGGGATCCGTTACCAACGAAAATCCAAGCGAACTGTTCGTTGTTTAATGCCCTGATCAAAATTATGTCGTAAGAATGGTGATTGTTCTCAGTATGTGTAGCAAAGTGTTTTCACTAGCAACTCGTTAAGGCAGAGAGGGCTTAAAGCCATTTGCAAAGTAACAGAAGTGACAATTTGTTTCAAGTGAAGTAAGCTTCATGATGTTCTTGTGGTGAAAATTGCATCACGAAACACTACCGAAATGAGGATTGTGGCAATAGTCTTGCTCAGATTGGTGTCGTAATTTCTGAGATACAGCCCAACAAATTGAAAGTTGCAAAAAAAACTAAAAGTTGGAAAGTGGAATAACTTTCATGGAAGTTTGAGGCGACTACAGTGCTTGCGTGTTTTGAAAAATTCAACAGTATGTTTAAACTTATTGGGAGATCTGCAATCGCTTCATATATTTATTTAGTGTTAATAGAGAAAAGAACTGTTAACCTTCTCCGGGATATTTAAAACCTGCTCTGATAAGCGGCTTTTACTCATTTAATCGGTGCTCTATTAAGTGGTTTTCACTGTAACCATTTTGTACGTGTATAGTATATAGTGATAGGCAGTTTCTTTGTTTTTGGCTTCAACAGTCGAATTTGGGCTATTTATTTAAGAATGTATATTGTCTGTAACTAAGCTAAATATTATGAGTCAAAGACCAAGAGACACAGGCCGAAAATATTAAGAGGCGGCCAAAAGAAGTCTAAAGCTAAGGGAAAAACAGACCGAAGCATAAAAAGGAGAGGTTCGTTGGACAGGTATTTTAACCACTGAGAGTATACCCCCAATGTCACACCACATTGAAGATGGCGACAACGTAATATGCAACAAGCCTGGTCATGCAAAGCCAGATAGTGAAAGTTGAAGTTTATGTACGGGAAGTGATACTGTATAAGTCATTTCGAAAGTGCTGATTGTGACAAAGAAGGAACCTCGTCGGATGATGCATGTGATGAGGCATGCGTGCAAGATAATTCAAGTTTGGATGAACAAACGATCCTGCTACTTAGAAGCCAGGTGTTATGAGTCGGAATGTAAGGGACTAACCTGGACTATTCAGCCCGAATAGGACCGCCTGCAATCATAATATGATTTCCCCAGAAACGAGAGTGATCAGACACGGTTTTCTAAGTTTCACTGCAAAAGAATACCACCAAATTGCGAAGCGGTAAGTCATCCATGGCCAATGCTCCTGACCTGGAAAAATTTAATCGTTTGCTACTGCTTCAAACTGTTCCGTTCTGGATATGTACTAGCACAGCACTCAGTACCTCTCCTCTCTACAGGTACTACACTCGTACCTCCCTTCTGGACACGGACGTACTCAGCCAGAGAGGAATTATTAACGAGGGTTGTAAGTAGAGGCGTTGCCAACCCATAATTTTGAGGTGGGCAGATGTTTCATTTTAGGCGAGCAATAGTAATTTGTTTGAAATACCGGCACCCAAAGCAGTAAATATCCATATATTCTAAAAATTTGGGCGCCATGGCCCCTTGGCTACGCTTATGGTTGTAATTCTTTGAGTTGTTAGGTTTTATGGCGCTATCCATTGAAGTCTCTGCTGGAGAGGTCTTGGCGTCGCCTTTTTGGGCCTCGCTTTTTCAACATCACCGAATTCTATTGTTATACCCTGATGCATCCCCTCAAACATTTCTCCCCACCATTGAGTGGGGCCCCACAAAAGTGTTCCCATCGGGCCCCGCGCTTGCTAACGCCGCCCCTGCTCACAATCATAATATTCGCTGTGTAGTTGATTTTCCAGCAATGTCCAAGATGTTAATGTAGCTTGTTTGGCTTGTGGGTTATGGCCAAAAGGTTTCAGAGCCGCTATGTTGGCTCGCGCGGTCCCTGAGGGCTTCCGTGATATTCTTTTGCAAATACTTGCGCGGGGCTGAAAAAATTCCGATTAGAAGTTTGACGTTTCTGTCGATTTATTTTCTGGCAGGTCAAGACCTCCGTGACACAAAAGATTTTATCATACATGCGAATCACTGAAAGTTACAATGCCGAATGAGAACTTAAAGAGTGGACACAGAAATAAATGATACCACGACGAAGATTACATACAACACAAATTGCAATTCGATCACCAAGAAAAACTTGCTACACTTCAAGCATCAGAGACTCGTAACTTCCAGCGCATACTCATTTCACACGCAGTATGCAACAGCAAAAGTAAACCAGTAATGTCATCAGGTTCACAGTAAGATTCGCGGTTCATTCGCAACTCAACGAGGCGGAACGCACAACTTTTGTGGACAGCTTTTTTGACAAGATCCAAATCAACAAATTCCGCCTCTGTTCAGTACGTTTATATATTTTTTCTCTCCAGCCCGTTTCTTGCACCGCATTATCAAACCTTTCTATTTCAGTGCTTTACTTTTTTTTAAGCCTTACAACACAGTTCAGGCATTGATCCTGGTGGTGTCAACCTCCGAAAGTCGAACAGTTGACTTGCCCTTTCAAGCAGAAATCCGAGCCTTCGTTACTTCTGGCATGAGATTCAGGATAAACGGTTTATGACGTCATCAGTCTATAGCCTTTGTCGGAATTCAAGACAGCTTCAGTGATGGAGTCCATAAAAGACTCGTCTTGAGACCCATTTCAGTGAGTCTCCGTCTCAAAGTCCGCAGATATTGATCTTAAATCTATCGTCTCGAGACTTTAAATACTATGACAATACATTTTGGTAAAGCTTGTGTAATTTAACTTCTTCACTGACTGTAACATCTTCTGAAAAGAAAAAACAAAAAAGTGGCGAAAATTCGAGAAATTTGAGAGAATTACGGCTCGGATTTTTGTAGGTGTGTTTGTGACGTTTTATTGAGAAATTCGTAAAAAATTATGGTGAAGATAACAGATTTTCAAGTCTTGGGCTTTGGTGTCGAACATTCATGTCTCGGACTTGGTCCCGGATTTTTGACATAGCAAAGCAAACCTCGGGGTTTTAAAGGTCTCGACTGCATGATTTGCTTGCTGTTATCTCCTAACAGCAGCTTGATTTGTTCCCGTGATTCCCACGTGGACTGCAACAAACTTAAAGAACAAAATGATTAGCACTCATATTACTTGTCGGACAAGATTTCCCGGAGGACGACCCACCAGGATAAACGTGCGTTGCAAGCATATGCGAGCAAACTACACGTGTTCCTCTTACTTGTGCATAACAGCTGTGTGTATCCATAAATTGACGTTTGTTATTATGCAGCAGCAATAAACGTTCTGCAAACTCGTGTTAAAAAAGTACATTCTTAAATACGAAAACGCAAAGGAAATCGCTAACATAAAATACTCCCGCGTATGCAAGACATGCCAAAAAGAAATACGCCAGGTCCTGCCGCTCCGATTACAACAAAAGCACTTTAAGAACATTCGTTACGAATACGGCTGTTAAATGAAAATCTTTCGTTTATTAATCTTTCGTTCAAAAATCTTTCGAAAAAAGCATCATGGATTTGACATTGCAGAGCGCGAAATTTTTGTTGACAACTTATAAAAACCACACAATATCTCTTTACTTCTTTTTCTGTGAACAGCTGATTTAGCAATATCCAGCACTCGCCTGTAGTATAACTCAAAAAGGACGTCAATTCGCAAGAATATTATAGGATTTCATGAAAGCAAACGCATAGAAATCATGAACAACAGAAGTCAAGACACACAAAAAGCGCATTATTACTGCAACGCAAAGTAACAATCCCGACGATGTCTGTAAGCGTTTCATCATCAGTTCCACAAAAACCGTTTACTGAGTACATTTGCGCGGCACATCTACGTGCTACATTTTCTACCAAACAAGCAAGCATAACCTCTGGTCCGACATAAAGATAAATCCGTTATGGCTTTTCAGGGTCACTATGTGGGGTATCTGCTAGCTTACCGCTTACCTCTTCGTATTGATGCCATTTCTGGCCAGTCTCAGGAATACGGAAGGACATCTGAGCTACTTTTCTTCTCATTGACACATGCTTACAGTACAGTATATCCAACACGTTCCGAATATACGAAGATTTTGGACAGTACATGGGAAATATGGTTTTTAGATTCACGTCGCATGGAACACAGACAACAGATGAAGAATTAGGGGTGACGATCCCATTGAAAGCAACAAAATCTCTAAGGGAAATTATTATCCGCATTGATCAAAACAAAACTGGTGACGTTAGAATTTAGCAATAAAAATAGATGTGAGCAAACCTGTGCAAAAACCTATTTTTGTGCTTTCCATAACAACATTTTATCCCTTATATTCCATGGATGGGGAAGCTATTTACTACCAAGGGCCACATGAATTGCAAAATATCGCTGATGGGCCGCAGAAATTAATTAATTTAATCTTAAAAATCTGCCATTAATTTCCAAAGGAAAATAAGGAAAGGAAACTGTGTCAAGGGGTAAAAGACACTTATTTCGACTTACTCCGTACGTGTCTTCTTATCATGGAGTTTCGTGCTGACGCAATGTTGTGTTCTACACTAACTTGGGTAATGAAAACTCCGCTTCGGGCCATATGAATATTCACGCGGACCGCATTTGGCCCTCGGGGCGCACAACAGGTTCACCACCCCGATCTATTCTCACGTAAATCACACACGCGCCTGCATAAACGAAAAGCATTTGGGGACGCATAGGAACAAACGTGAAACGTTCAGATAAAAGCAAAACTTTTGTGGCGAAAGTCACTGACAAATAGCTCGTAAAGGTCGTTTGAAGGACAAAAACATAACTTTTGCGACGCAGGAATGACCTTTCGCTCGGTATACATGCAAATGTTTTGCTATTTGTTAATCACAAAAAAGAAATGTCCAAACAAACTTGAAAAAAGAGTCTGCAAACTCATCATGATCCACGTTCTTTAGCAACCACTTGTACCGAAAGGGGAAAAAAGTTTGTCCACTCAATCCATTTTCAATATCAGGTAATTTGTCATCATCAGGATTTGGAAGAAACTCGAACTTTTGAACCATCGAAGTCAAAAACAAGAAGAATTCCATTTTTGCCAATTGCTCCCCGAGACAGTGTCTTGGACCAACAGAGAACGGTATTACATGTTTCGATTTGACAAAGTTCCCGTCGCTGTCTAAATGCCTCTCCGGTTTAAACTCATTTGGTTCATCCCAGATCTTGGGGTCATTGTGAACAGCCCACAAGTTTGGAGCAACCTATAATTGTACAAAAAATAGTGTAAATGTGAAGAAGATTTTGGGTAGCCTAATTTACGACATGCGAAAAATGCAGATTTCAGGACATTGAAATTCCGTTTCACGACGGAGTTGTAGGTTTCTACTTACAATACACATCTCTAGAAAAGCCGTTTGTGCAACGTTTATCTCCATTTACAATCATTTCTGAGAAATTCCGATCATTGTAAAATTCACCACTGCATGTTTCATTCAAATAGCAAGGCCAGCTCAGTTAAGTGCGACCATGACTCTATCCTGCGAAACACGGGTGCGATGTTCTTACTGGCAACAAACTGACTTGGCAGGAAAACGTGTTACAGAATATATTTCTAATTTACTGACAGTGTAGAACACACACATAGCATATTTTCACCATTGAAAAAGTGTAAAGACAGTTTAAAACTGCGTTTATCTCACCGTAGTCCCTTTGGCAATGCGGTAACCATTAAGCGTGACATCCTCAGTCGTTTTGTGAAACAAACTCATCGGAGCAAGCGTTCGGTATCTTGTCACCTCCTCTATGAATGCTGAGCAGTATGGCATCTCAGCTTTTAGCGGCATTGATGGTCGACCATCATGTCCTGTAAGCGTTCATTTCTCACGGTAAAACCAAACTAAATTTTTTACATTTGAAAAATGCTTAAAATTTGGTCCTTAAGATTAAATCAAGCTGCTGAAAATCTTTGTTTCCAATTGAAGTAAAGAGAGGTAAAGGTAAAACATAGCTACAAATATTATTTTGCTGTGGATATAGCTCACATCGAAAAATTTTGCAAAATATTTTTCCTTAACGAAAAGACTTGGTACCCTCAGTCATGAAAAGAGGTTGTTAAAAATCACGATTTGATATACAGAAAGGTGGCTATTGACACAAGTTCTTTTTCAAAAGATGGACAAGCGGTGTTGTAAAGAATCTTTAGGTTCAATGTACTGTAATTCGTTTTTCTATTCTTTTTGGAGAGTCACGAGTGGTCTGCGGCGCATATATCCACCTGCTTGCGCCTGGGTCAAGCGACCGGTTTCGTATTGAACGCTACATCGATTGAAACTCTGAATTCCCAATTAACGAATTAAACAAGGCTGTAAGGCTGGAGATACCGTTTTTCAATTCTTCGGTTTGATCCGACCAGGAATAATATTCAACCTACTAACTTTAGTGCTGCATGCTCAACCCCCTCTAACAATCAGTGTCATCGGAAATGTGCTATCGTTTAATCAAATTTTGCATTCTGGAATATTTTCCGCATTGACGAATAAAAATTTACTGTCACTTTGGCATTCAAGCCTTACTTCACACCAAATCAAAATTTTCACAAATTTGGTTACCAGTTTCTGGCAACTTCCGCAGATGCATCAAAAGTACACTGAAAATAAACTGAGGTTGACGTTTCTGCACTTCCCAACCTTTTTGTAAACGCGGACCGGTCAACGCTCAACAATGCTACTGCGCCCCCGGAAGGACCCGATGATGGTTCACTGTTTCGCACGCGAAAAACATGCCTGATTCTCTAAAGCTCCACTTCATCCCTAACATTCTCAATTTATCCCCCACGCTCGCACTCTATGCGCGCAACAGTGCTTCCATGGGAAGAACCAACCAATCACATGCCCAGAAAGCGAGTGGTGTCACCACAAGTATGCAGTTTGTAATTTCGCGGTCCGGTATCAATTGATCCGCCGCCAGGTATCGGCCCGCGGCCCGGGATTTGGAAACCACTGTGTTATAGTGTATCGACTGGTGATTGTCCTCGAACAGTCGCATTGGCTTGGCAGACCTCAAATGAATATGTAATATTCACCTGCTGTTGGCGCAACGATCCCTAATTTCTTTGCTTCTCGGTTATCCGCAACGCTGAAAAGCATTTTCTTAGGACGTGCATCTGTTGCTTGAATCTTACAGATAGACACTCTGCTGTAGAGAGAGTTACTTGTTTTGAGATGTGCATACGGTTTATTTCGATCGGGTGTTTTGGAAATATTGTATAAAATGTTTGCCATATTGACAATGCTATGAAAGGCATTTGATAGTTCTTCACGCATGGTTATCGCACAGNTTCGTTTTGCGCATGGCGATGGAAGTAACAGATATGCTCATGGAAAAATAAGCTCACTCACAAGTTATTTTATCACAATCAAACTGGCTTTGTCTTGGAACCTCTCTCATCACTTGTTACCACTGGTGTGCTCAGTTAACCTAATATCGTGGGAAACTGAATTGCGTTTCAAATACAGATCGTCAATCGCAAACCGCAGATGCAATCCTACTTGAGCATCCCCATGCCGGTTTCCTGGAAACCACTGCGGAAATATGTAATCAAACGGAACGTTTGGATAAGTTAAAAAGAGATTGCCGAGCCTGTGTGCAACACAAACGTACCCAAACCTAGCCGAAACACGTGAGGCTGGATTAAGAGCAGGTGCCCACCATATTATGTGAAGACTGCCGTATGTTGAACAAAATTACATGCGTCATGAGATACAACTAAGACATATTGGCAACATGAGTACTAAATTTGGGGAAAATTAACTGAAAACTGGGAAAAAAATAGGGAGTAATTGGTAGCTCCACTAGATGAAAAATTCAAGTCATGATGAATCAAATGTCCCCTTTCAAGCAATTTTGACTCAAGGAAATTGAACAAGCTTTCATAAGCTAAAAAACTTCCATACCCATCTTTTTTATAACCTCCTCATAAAACTTTCGCTGAACATCTGGATGATGAATGAAACAAAGTATAGACCATCGTAAAGTGTTTGTGGTCGTTTCTGTTCCAGCTTCGAAAAGATCACGAGCATATTGAATGAGCTGAAGTTTCTGAAAGCAAAATTCGTAAACTTTAGTTTTGTCTAGAGTTTATCAAGATGAATTTAAGCAAAAAGTAAGAAGGCATCAATATCCAAGGCTTTGGTTTACTTCGCACAAAGGATACAAATCACATGATAATGAAGCATAATGTGACTTTGTGTCTGCCTGGAGCTATATTAAGACAAAAGTCTACAACTGACAGTCAACCTTGATCTTATACAGTAAAACGATTTAGGAATTTACCCGAGTCATCGTAGAATACCTGACGCTTAATAAAGCAAGCATTGCTTTGAAAATGTAGGAAATTACCCACAAATATTTAAGATAAGCTATCATAGCGCGATTTTCGTAAAAATCACGTTTTTCTCAAACTTAGTTTGCAGTAGCGTTAAACATTTCACNGGCAAATTTTTCGTTTTTTGTAATTATTCCTTTCACGAAGTTTATTCAGAGTTGAAGTACATGTTTGAAAGAGCTGTTTCCATATGTTTTCCTTGAACATAGCAACTGTTTGATAACATATCAAGCCAATGACGTTTCAAAACTTTTTTAGGGCGTTTTTTGCAAGTTCTGCTCACCGTTTTTACGAGCGCTCGTATCGGTGGTGAAAACCTCTCAGGACTTGCAATGCTTATTTAGAAATATTTTTTTCTGGAAACACTACTTCAACATCTTCTTAGAAAGGCTAAAATCTTTCTTGGAAAAGTGTAAAGCGCTACCTGCTTACTGTTGAGTTCATTCTTGGACAGAAACAAATGTTGGCAAAACTGGATGAAATTTAATTAACGGGGAGATCGATAGTGCCGATGATATTTATTTTTATGTGAGCGGTAATATTGAAACAAGTCAAATGAAACGCATCGACGGGTCTGGAATTGCGAAAAACACAAACGTAGTCAATAAGCTGAAGCCTGTTCACGTGGAGACAAGAAAAACACTCCAAAGTGTTTTTCTGAAGCACTAGAAAGGAAGACGGGTACCAGTTTCCAATTGAAAAATTTTCAAATCTCAAATATCAACATGAAGAAGTCTATCTTCTGTATTTCAAAAATTTTATTTCTCAGAGGCTAAAGCCTCTACTACATATTTTAGGTTTATTATGTGCTTAGAGGCACATTATATTTGTATGGTAAAGCATGAATTTCAGCATACTGCATTGGTTTCATTTAATGTTTGGTAATC
>JGI24158J21664_10001289_pt1 | contig 27758 bp, 30 predicted proteins | sample Ectturendosymbi3_FD_21664 | JGI IMG/M metagenome (IMG submission 21664) | reverse complement strand
AAATGCATTTTCTCGTCTCTTGCTAACCTTAAATGTACCCCTTCGGATAGGCAAATGTACCCCTGGGGGTACATGTACCCCAGGTTGGGAACCCCTGGCTTAGACCGTTGTTCAAAAACATCTGGCTTCGCAAACACGAACTTTCTTCGCGTTTTCATAATGCACTGCACCATGTTTAGCACGAAGAACGCCCCTATGTGCCTGATAATCTGATAATCAAGAAATGTTTGCGATCTGGACAGGTTTTAGCTGAAGGTGAACAAATTCGTCAGGAAGCGGACAACATAGGCCCTAGGGCTGAACTGGACCACTGGAAGAAAAGAACATCGAAGTTCAACTTCTTGCTGGAGCAGCTGAAAAGCCACAGAATCAGAGCGGTGACCGGCATACTACAAAGCGCTAAATCAAAGCTGCTGCCGGTAGGAGAGTGGAACCGCATCACTATCTTTGAATTTATCTGTTAGTGGCTTTTGACGTCACATACAGGAAATATGACGTTTTATTTATCAGCATGTGGACAAGCAGGGTTTTGAAAATATGCTTGTGAAAGATACCACACTGTGATGAATGTCCTAATGACGCACCGCACGGCGCAAAGCGTGGAACCGATGTTTTCAATCTAAAAGATCAATCGTTATGTTTCGGTAAATGGCAGTTGTAGAATGGCAGAACCGTGATCAGCGACAAAAATGCATTTTTCACCAAATTTTTGGGTGCGACTATGCTCTATTCTAAACTAGAAATTGCAATTCCTCAGTTTTGTTGCGATTCAGCGTCATAATGCTGGATGACGGCACAGAACTATCGTGAATAGAAATAAAATAGTTTAGGTACAGTGGTTTGGTTTCAGAATGTGGACATTCGTACTACTACCTGCGCTCAGGTTCTGTTTTCCTCGCGAACCATAACGGAAATATTTGAAAACTTCTTTGCGAAATTTCGGCATATCGAATAGAATAGACGAAAATGCGTGTGGCTTCCAGTCGCGCTCTCAAGGTTATTGATCACAACAGTTGTTATAACAGACAACTGGACCGTCTTGCAAAGGCTAACGAAATTGAAAAAAAGCAAAACTAATTGTTGTTAACTCGTGTTGTACAAAAAATGTAATATATTTTTCTACTGGACTGGCTTGCACAAAGTTGTTGGGCCAGAGTGCTCGGCACTTACTAACATAGCTCCTTGCACACTATGGTAAGAGCCAGGGCGACGGACGAACGTGTTTTTGTGCAACAGGGGACATGCTGCGCATTTCTATGACTAGCGGTTACTTTGTGAAAGATTTTATATTTTGATTTGCAAGTAAGTTTTCATGTTTGGATCTTTCTACTTCAACACTTTGCGTACCTTCAGATGTGGAGAGAACTGGACGCGAGGATTACTGACGCTGCCAACGAATCCAAAGACAACGTGAAATATTTGCACACACTGGAGAAGTTCTGTGATCCACTTTACAACAGGTTTGAACAAAATTTGGACAACTAGATTTGTTTAGCTTTTCGTAATTAGATTGGAATTAAAATAAGAGCAACTCAGTTTTTCGAAATTAGATGGGAGTTAGAATAACCGAATTCGCGAAAACTAGAAATTAACGGAAATTCGAACTATAATTACATTGAATCAAATCAAGTTCAATGCAAGATAAAATCATACCAAATCAGAATTCTTTCGCATAATTGTGAGAATGACAAAGATTTGTACGTCAATTTTGGTACGTTTCGTGGTGCATAAATCGCCTGGTTGACTGAAAACTCATTCCGACGGAGTCGATGTTGTTGTCACACGTTGGTACTGTTGTACGTACTAGTTCGCCACACCAGTTACAGTTCTATGACTGTATGGCTGGTTCAAGTGGTGTAATGGTTGCAATAGCACTTTAATATTTACGCGTTGCTCGCTCGAGATGCATTTTTGTAGCACTTGCTGAAAAACGCCGTTGGAGAAATTAGCATTTTCGGCAAATCCGGAAATTAGGCTAGAAGTAAAATTAGAGCGCAGAAACCTTTCACACATTCAATTACAATTACTGGCATACGCTCAAATCACAGTAGTCAACTAGATATATGTAGTTCAAGTCGTTGTTCGTATCTAAATTATTGCCACTGCTGAGTATAAGTGGTTTAGTATCAGACAAAAGCTGCGTTTTTAGGTCATAGCGTTCCAGTTTGAAAATTAAGCACACCTTTCGTTGCACATTTACAGGTTCGGGAATACAAAACAGCTCTATTTCTGTGGTTACAGCTTGCTGTTTCTAACAAACACATTTTCTCTGCGTGTTGTTTCTGTGAGTAGGTTCGTGATTCAAACTTGACTGCAGAACAGTTCAACACGTGGCTTTGGCGGACCTTCGTACTCAGTGCTGTTAGAACAGTCAGTTACTCGCTAACGCAGTTACAAGTAAACGAATTCATCAGATTTTTTGTCCAATCTAGTGATCCAGTGGCAATGGTTGACGCTGTGCCACACCTGATCAACGCCATTCGCATGATCCACAGTGTCAGCCAATACTACAACACTTCGGAGAAAATGACTTCGCTCTTTGTAAAGGTAACTTTGTGCTGGACTGCTGATGTGTTTGTAGTTACGCTTTTCCAAAGCAAGGTTTCCCAATTTTTAAACTGTATCACTGCAAGTCTTGTTTTAACGTGTTGTTCAATTTATATCTTTCAATACGACACGTACGGGGTATATCACGTCAAAATCCGCAACAGCCAAAGTTTTTCGTACTCAGCTTAAACAACTGAGGTCTAGGCAATACTGTCTAAGTCGTATCTATCATGACGATAGCTTGGCGAATAAAACAATAGAATCTGATCTATTAAAGACTGTTGACATTCTTATCGCACATGTTTAGATAACGAACCAAATGGTGTCAAGCTGCAAGACTTATGTGTCAGATGATGGGACGAGCACTATATGGGACCAACCGAGGGAGGAAGTCATTAAAAAATTAGAGGCTTGTATCAAACTGAATCAGGTACGACACAACGTGTCTACGTCAATGGTATTGTTGTAATCTGTCTGAAATTGCTTGGTTTCTGTTGCCTTGCTGTAAAGTACGTTCTGGAAGTGCTTCCAAAGCCGTTGGGTACATTTGGAGCTTTAAGGTTTGGAACAGGATAGCAGAAGTAATCACTGCATCGTGCAGCACATACTCTTGCCATTGTAGTGTTGTGTGCTCACCGGGACACAGTACCAGTACCATCATGCTATTTAGTAGCGCATCGCACATTGTGTATTTACCTGGCATCGCCCCATTTAATCAACAAGCCTTTAAGAACTGTGACGCGTCATGCAGCCAAACTCACCTTGGCGCATGTGCCCGGGCAGAATGCTGAAGCGAGCAACATCAGTTGACACAACGCGGCAAGCTTTAACATAAAACTGAAATCGCCCAGCAGTGTTGACACGCGTTGCCGCTAGCAACGGGGAAAGCAGCTTCTACGCCTGACTTATTGATATAAGGCTCGCCGTCGTGCAGAGTCAATACAGTTATGAAGTCAGGCGTGTTGACCGAATGGGCCAGAGGAGTACAACCTGTTATTGAGGCGGTTTGTGTCTAGCCAGGCCCGTCAAAGCCTGTGTCACATCCCTGCTGGTAAACCGTGTTACCTTGATATTGGGCAATATAGTTCATTGCTTACCGGGAGCATCTTGCGTAAACAAGTCGAGTGAATCAATATTTAAAAGCATTTAGTAATTTTTGTTTTCATTTTTTGAACGAACAGTTATTAAAGCTGACGCAAGTCAAGACGTTTGGCAAAATGCTGTATTAATTGTTATTTCGAAAAGAGAAAACTGTAACACTTGTCGAAACTGATATGTTTGCTCTAATACCAGTTGGTTCTTTAACTTACCCCACACAAACCCCCTATGAACATCAAATGTATCCACGAACCACAACTTTTTGAGTTACAATCTGAACCCGAATTGTACTATGCTGCGTTGCCTGCCTATTACAGTGCTTTGTGAAATATCGAAGTTCTGTTAATTTTCTAATGATGCAAACAAATGAACCAACGCATTTACTCCAAAATTCTCAAAATCAATTCGTCAAACTCATGTGTAATTTGATGCTTATTATATGGATAAAAGTTGCGCGAAGTCCGCAGATGAAATGCTTTCTCTCGGGCAGGGCTCTTAAATTCAAATTGCTCTGAGGGCCAAATCAGGACTTATAAAGTAAATTGAGGTTTGCAGCCCGCATTATGACTGCCCGAGGTCCGCATTATGACGACGACGCAACAATGGCGGTACCTGAACCTTACTGGAAACAGCTTTAACATCTAATTTCCCAGCGAAAGGTGTGATGAGTTATAGGAAAATCATTTCTAGCCTTCTTCTCTACGTTCGTATAAAAGGAACTTGTTAACTCGGTAGCCGAGCACTTTCAAACACCGATGAATAAACTAAGTAACGTAAATGCTAATTATTTGAAAATTCGCAAAAAGCATCGCGGGCCGCACAAAACGCCCTGGCGTGTTGTGCGGAACATAGCGGGCCGCGTATTTGAGACCCTGCTCTAGGGCCTGAAGAAGATAAAGAGACTAACTCTAAGTAAACCACACTGACAGAGGCTGACTTAAAGTAAAGCACACTAACTTCATTAATGCAAGCTCGTAATATCCTCTTATCAATTCACTATGCGAGAAAGATGAAGTCCAAACCTGCACCGCATGTCTTTATCAACCAAATGCGTTATGACCTCAAAATCATTGCGATGTCACATACATTGACACATTGCGCGAGTTTAAATATATCGCCAAGCAAGCCACTCAATGCAAAAGACCTATGTTCCAGGGCTTCCTAACCTTTTCCAGCTTGCGACCCACTTTTACTGACAATTTTTTGTGAGGCCCACGATGAGATATTGCAGGAAAAAGATAACGAAAAAATTGAGGTATGATAAGGAAACAAAATATTAACAACACATGCAATTTAGTGTTAATGGGGATTTTGAGCTTGCTTAGGTATGATAAGAACATCGGTTAATTTTCAAGAAATGTTTGTTAAACCCCTGTGACATGGACAATGTGTCTGAGCCGAAGGAATAAATAAATATAATTAAAATTCCAGAAATTGTGACATTTTGCTTCGCGACTTTCGTAAAAGAACTTCCCGGCCTGCTAGATGGGAAGCGCTGCTATATTTGTTCCGGCTTTAAGCAACTTATACATTTTTATTTCAACAAACCTATTATAGCTTTGACTCCAAGAAACCCGGCACCAACCCCTTGGGACGGGCACACGCATCCCCAGGAAATTCTCGCACCCCTATGCAGTTAGGGAACCCTTGCTCGATACCAAACAAAACATGCAACAACAAAGGCTGAAACATTGTGGGATGCTTTTCAATCAACGCTTTTCAGCTTCAAATCTTTACCACGAGCATGTTGCTACTTTATGCACCACCCGTCGCGAATTAGATGTGCAACAGGAGACTTCTTCAATTGTAAGATGGCTATGAGCGATACGGCGGCCAATAGGCGATTATTCTTCAAAATGTGTGAATGATCCGAATCAAATCAGCACGAAGAAAACAAGGAGAAACGACGATTGGAAACAAAAAAGTCAAAAATATGGTAATGACCGTGGTCATGATGGCAGCGTAAAATTACTGCCTAATGCAGGGGTCTCAAACTGGAATTGCTCCGAGGGCCAAATGAGGGCTTGTAAAGTAAGCCGAGGCCGCATTATTACTACTCGAGGGCCGCATTTTGACGCTGACGCGACAATGGCGGCACCTGAACCTCAGTAGGAGCAGCTTTCACATCTTATTTCCTGCGAAAGGTATCGTGAATAACAGGCAAATCATTTCTAGTCGTCTCTACGTTCGTTTGAAAGGACTTATTTACTCGCTAGCTAAGCAGTTTATTTACCAACACCGGTAAATATAACGTAAACGTTATTTATAACTTAAATGTTATTTATTTGAAAATTCCCAAAAAGCATCGCGTGCCGCACAGAATGTCCTTGAGGGCCATGTGTGGCCGCCGCCTGCGGGCCGCGTGTTTGCGACCCTGGCCTAATATTTGTAATACGTTTTGTCACTTGGCTGCCACAATCCCCGCGGGAAAGCTGTAAAAATGTTTCGGGTTAAGCATGATGGTTGATGACAGTAAAGGATCATTAGCTATCTATCGCTCATCTTCACCTTCACTGAAGTCTCTGAGTGTTTTATGACATGCAACGGCAATCCGTAAAACTTTTGCCTATGTCAGTTAGGCTGAGGAATTTCTGAGCTGGATCACTGCGACGGTCGTATACTGTAACTTCATCCTGCGCTTTGTAACCTTAGAGAAAGTATGCTGCTCAACATCGCGAAGGCTAAATATAGAGAATGCGTGCGCCTTTAACCTTCTCCGCTATCTGCAGTGGCTCCAAAAATGCTGAACTGGACAAAACTCAACAGAATGATAGAATGAGTGAACAACATAGCACACAAGAAATTATAGTAGAGAGACATTCACACGGTGCAGCAACGCATACGTACATGAGTTTCAGAAAACGCTATTCATGTGAAAGGAACAACATGCAGTGGGGCCAAGTAACAGTTACCACAAAGTCTGGCTTGAGGCAGTTGTCCTCAAACACATCTTCTTGTATTTGTTCTTTTTAAACGACATTTAAGGAATGTTTCTTGAAAGCATACAAAAAGAATCTGATGACGTGTGCAGCACTGAGCCCAAAGCCAAATTCAAAGCGCTGCCCCAGTGGTATTGATGCAGCTGTGTATTGCAAAGACGCGAAAGAGCTTCTGTGCCATCAAATGTTTTCAGGAGTATCAAAAGTGTTTCCAGCGCACGAAGCAGCGTCTCGAGGAGTCGCCCAATGAACGCAAGTTCGATTTCAGTGAAATGTACATTTTCGGCAAGTTTGTCGCCTTTGAAAGAAGGCTGCGCAAAATACTGGACATGTTCGAGACGATTCGCGTGTATTCCGCACTTGAGCGCTCTAAGATTGAAGGATTGGAACCTATGGTGGGGAAATATCAGGTGATCCATTGCTTTATCTCCACAAAATTGTCTAATTTTTTGTGGGCCATCTGTTCTTTAGGCCTCTCTGACTTCAACTATTTCCAACGTTTTATGATTCCTTCATTTGGCCGAGAACAAAATTCCGATCTCGGAGATAAATCAATTTGTGGCGATACAGCTGCAATAATGCTGTTCTGTGCAAGGGATACCTCTTGTTCATAGAAATGTTTGAGAGTCGCTGGACGCTGGAAGCTTTTACAGTCTTCACAATTCCTTCAAGCTTGCCACGTAATGACAAAGGCCTGGATTTCTTCATTAAGTATAGAGGTTATTGAAAGACGGGTGCCGGTAAAAATTACTTTGTGGTGACCTGCAAGGCTACAGTAAGACCTAAAATAACATGTGAAGTTGGTTTTAGGCTATGCATTTGTGAACGCGTAAATATCACAGAGTCTGTACAGCGTCTTGCCATGGATTTGAGAGTGCAAGCTGTCAAACAAATCATTGCAGGTGATTGTGACGAATATGCGGAAGAAACCCTACAACGCTTTGGACCACAGAGCGGTGGAGTACGACAGTGACTTCGATGACTTCAACAGCAGCATTGCAGATCTACACAGCCAGGTCATCAGTTTCATGGATCAGCAGTTCGATCGGTTTCAAAGTACACCAAGATCAGTGTTGCTGCTTCGGAAATTCGAAAAGTAATTTGCCTTCTTACAACGCTGTTTTCCGTTTGTTTACTCCACGTATGTTTCCCACCGCAAGATCTTCATACCGACGCATAAAATGGCAACACAGATGACAGCTGCCTTGTTCAAAGTTAAGAAATTTAATTTTGGTGTGGTGTCTTCAATTGCTTGGGTGCACATGACACTGCATAAAAAGGCGCACGAATGGTATTTTGAAAGTCAGTCACGAGAAAAACGCAGCAGGTAAGCCAGTCAACTACGCTCGCAAACAATCGAGGGTTGGTTGTGCCAGCTTGTATATGTTTCCAAAGATGGGGCAAACATGCTTTTTGTGGTTTCAGAGCTGCTTACAAAGCATCCACATGCATGAAAGCAACAGCATAAACAGTTTATTGCGCAATGTATAAACCACTGATACTTTTTCTCAAGTCACTTGTTTCATTTGAACTGTTTCAAAAGTAACAGCGTTTGCAGTTTGACGTGACCGTCCGGTCGTTTTGCAGAACTCCCCGAAAGTTTATTCAGTATTACAATTTGCTGTTTTCGTCGCAAACCGCAAACGTAATTGATCCGAATGTTGTTTCGTCTCTTCACAAACCTTATGGTAAGGTACTGTTGCATAAAATGTGCAAATTTGACAATGCCGAGGCCACCAGCTAACTAGACCGTTGGTCATTTGAACCGAACTTGTGAAAACGATAAACACTAAAGCAATACCGGAGATGGCTTTATCGTATGAAGAAAGAGAAGGTCGTAGATGGCTATCGAACGCACATTCAACTATAATTAGGCTAATCATGAGAAACCAGTCTTGCGGGATGAAATATGGATGTGTGGTTGCCAGAGATATGTAAACTGTGTAAACCTATCTACTCGCAATGTAACGCAATGTTTTAGACTGAATATCCCTGGTTTGAATATCGAGGCCAAGTACGAGAAAATCTTGCAGAACTACGGCAAAGATGTCGATGCCATTTCGAAAATCTACAACAAGCAACGTCACGATCCGGTCATTCCACGCGACATGCCGCCAATTGCTGGTAAATGGTTTCCTCAAAATGTGTTCTTCTGCCGACAACTTTTCAAACTTTTTTTGGCTCAGAAGCAATAACCCCTCTCGTTTTATGGAAAGCATACGTTTCGCATCGGAAGTCACACCTGTCTGAATTGGGTCACCAATGATTTTGTTTTAGGCCGTTCTTAGTTCCATTGTCTTAAATACACATTTCATTTAAAGTAATTGACACAGGTCGTTGATTTCTTGTCAATAAAAACGGTTTCCAGAGACGTAACAAAATAAACAGTAGCCACTGTAAGTTGAGCAGCTAAATTTACCTTATTCCAGTGCCACCAACTTAACCGGCGAGCACTTTTCCAGAACGTTTTCTAGCTCTTTCTGTGAGCTTGAATAAAATCAAGACATACTTTACACTACAAACTGGGAATCTTGATAAGCAAGTTTTCATGACAAGTTATTTCATTCGGAGTTCGTTTTTCAAAAAATCCGAGGAACAACCGGATTTTTTAACTTCGCGGAGAAAGGATCGCCATCACTGGACATGTAGCTTAATGTAAGGTAACTCACAAATGCAAACACCAGCTTGGCTAGCACTGCCGGCTGGCGACTAAAGGCCTGCATGGACCGAAACTTTTCAAATTCCAGATCTCGTGCCGAATACAAATCACCACGACCCGTGCTGTAAAAACACGGGCCATGAATGGCTCTAGTAGAAGTTTTTTCAGTGGCACACCTGCGGATACGGTGACTGCGAGTTCCATAAGAGGCTAGCTTATTTATTCAAGCCGGGCTTAAATCTCACACAGAACGCTGAACGACCCATAGGCCGGGCTGGGCTTCAATCACGTCGGGTAGATGTGGGCCGGCTCCTAAAAAGTAGGCACTTTTAGGTTTCTATTGATCAAACCGTGAAGAAGAAAATTACGCGAGGTAATCTAGAAGTTACCTGTGCTTTGACTCCATCCGCTGAGTTTCTTTCCTGCACAGAGACAGCCATCATGGCGGCAGGCGTTTGTTGCAAGCTGCAATCCTTTTCTTATATTACATTGTCATTTATGCTGCAAGAACTAGCTTATGAGATCTTAGTGTGATCTTCCAGCATGGAAGGTGAGACCTATACTTAGCGTTAATTGAAACTCCGCCATTTGCAGAAGAAACATTTTAACCTGTGTCAATATATGTGTAACTAGGGCAAATTAACATGCAAATACTTTCTCTTTTACGACGCCCAGTAGACTTTCTTCTTTTCATGTTTTACAGGCAAGATCATGTGGGCTCGACAACTCTTTCGGAGAATCCAAGAACCTATGGACCTGCTTCAGAAAGAGGCCCCGCACGTTCTGAAGAGTGCAGAGGCGAAAACTATCATTCGGAAATACAACAAAGTCGCAAAAGTCCTGCTTGAATTCGAAGTACTATACCACAGAGGCTGGCTTCGGCAGGTGGACTGTGCTAAAGCCGGTAAGCCGTAGTGTATCAGTGCAATTGTTTCTTTAATGTAGTTTCATTGAATTTATGAAACCTACCTCCTTGTTGGAACAAGTTGATAATTATGGTCATTTGTCTCGTTGGTGGCAACCCGTGGTTTAATGAGCAGTACTTTTTGTAATGCAAACATTCAATATGATTTTGCGATTCAGTACTTGAAAAGAAAAATAATCATCGCTAACCGGTTAAAAAGTTTACGAAATGGTTCATGACATAAAAACAGCAGTTTTTCATATCACTATAGAAAACAGCGCTTGCGCAAATTTTTGAAAACGTTTCGTTCTTCTGGGGAGGGTGGGATTCGGTTCACACAAAAGGATACAAAGTTTTGAAGCGGTGTAAAATTCATAACAACAATTTGGAGTGATTTATTTCAGCAGGTTCAGATAACGCTGGATTAATCTCAAGAAAATTCTGCATAGAAAAAAGCATTAATTGTTTACGTGCTTACTGCATTTGACCGGTCACATCAAACAATAGCTTTGTTCTTGATAATTTTTATTTTCTTTGTTTTCCACTTGTTGAATGCGTTAGCAAGTCAGTTCTATCTTGCATCGATCATATTTTTCAGGCCTTCAAGCGTCTTTGTTGGTGCGACATCCTGAGACGAATGAACTTTACGTGAACTTTGACCCTATGATTCTCACCTTGATTAGGGAGACTGAAAGTATCGACCGAATGGGTTTGGAAGTGCCGCTGACGGCTGCAAAAATTCGACAGAAGCAAGCTATTTTAAAAGATCACAACAACAAGCTTAAAGTAACTTTCTGAGAATTATTAAACAGCGCATCATCGTTAATATTACTTGTTTGCTTCCATTCTCTTTGAATTACAGTGCAATTACAGTAGTGCCAGTACTTATGCACTGCGATCTGGTTGAAAGCTGAAACGTCAGCAAACTCTGAACAAGTACTTCGTTAGTTTTACAAGCACGCACCGTCAGTTTATTGTTGGGGAACGGTCAAAGGACGTTGGTCTTGCAGCTGAGCTGCCAACAACAACTGTAAATGGACACCCTTATGGCCTACCACGAAATTCTGTGTGAACACTGCTGTTGCGTTTCTGAATTTTGCATGTATGCGCCGTTAACACATTGGCGGAAAGCCTTTCCTATTTTTCTTCCACGAGTTTATTCCATGTTTAATGCTAAGCAGTTTGTTGTTCTGACGCAGTAGAATGGCCGGTAAAGAAGCGAAAAGTTGAAATTTTGATGGCATTCACTTACAACGTGTGCGTGCCAGGGGCGGATCCAGCCAGTAAGTTTAGGGGGCGGTGATTTCAGTAATATTTGCCAATCAATTCTTATTACGGGTTCACTGCTGTAAGACAGATGAAGTATACTTCACAACCTTGCTGTGACGAAACAATGGACGACAAAATGGCCTTATATGGCTAATGCTGTTTTCCGAATTGTAAAAATCATGGTGAAAAAAGTTACTTTTGTAGGTTTTAGGCGGGACGATCACCCCAATCGCCCCCCTCTGGATCCGCCCCTGGTGCGTGCGAAGAGTTTTATTACATGCAGTGTGGTGCTGTCATTGCTGCGAACAATCCCATTGTGACTAACAATCCCGTGCTGCGATCATAACTAACAAACGGTTCGAAAACAATCCCAATGCGTGTTTTCAAATATAAGTAGCATTTTCAATTATCCCATCTCTTGCATTTTCCACAGTTTCTTCTGAGTGAAAACTCCAGAATTCGCAGCAAAATCAGCCTGGCTATTGAACCGTTGATGGGACCGCATTTATCGAAAGTAGACGACGTGTTGGAACCTGGTCTGACACTGCTGAGCTGGACGAGTATTAACATTGATCAGTTCATCGAAAGCGCGCGTGGAGCGTTGGGTAAGATTTTGAAAACTTTAACTGAAATTGCGCTCTACCGTAAAACCAGTTTTCTTGACGAGCCTTTAGGAGCTTTCAAATGTCAATATGAAGGTACCAGTGGTCTAGGATCAGGGGGTGCAGTGGTTGCTAGCGCACTCTCAAAAATTTTAGTTTGTCTAAAATTTGGGCAAAATCTAAAAAAATTTGAGCAAAGAGACTTTGACATTATTTGGAATATTAATGAAATCATACTTGTTATTGAGTGCATGAATAGAAATTGGTTGTGTTGTAGAAAACACATTAAATATATATAAAATCAACAAACTGTTTCTAGTAATTTCGTGTTTTAGTTTGTGAGAGATGATGAGTGACTGACTCACTTGGAAGTTTCGGCGAAAGACGACATTTCATTTACGTGCTTTATTAATTGAACACTGAGGGAACCGAGTATCCTACAGGGCATCTACTTCATATTAGTAGAGTCCATGCCAGGCAAACACAGAAAAGCTTTTGTTTTTAATTTTAACTACAGTGTTTGGACGAACGCATTTTGCCATACAGCTTGTTGCATGTGTAGTTGAACAGAAATTGTTGTGAGACTCACGGGGTAGTCATAATACAAATAATATGATACATGCCACTTAGTGGTGAGGAGCTGGAGGTGTAGGGGGTGCAAGTGCACCCCGAAAACTTTTGATATATCGAAAATTTGGGCCAAATCTCAAAAAATTTGGGCAAAGAAGTTTTGAAATTAAAACAGTAATATTATATTGAGTGTATAAATGAAAGTTACTATGTCATAGAAAACACTTTAAATATACATAAAATCAACAAACTGTTTCTAGCAACTCCGTGTAAGAGTTGATGAGTAAACTAACTCACTTGAAAATTCGGGCAAAAAAGGCATTTCATTTACGTGCTTTATTAATTGTACACTGTGGGAATCGAGTATCTTGCAGGGCATCTACTTCATATTAGTGGAGTCCATGCCAGGCAAGCACAGAAAAGCGGTGTCTTAATTTCAAGTACTGTACGCTTCTTAAAAACAGTGTTTGGATGAACATATTTTGCCAAACAGTTTGTTGCATGTTGCCTATATGTCCTCAGCTAGGTGTTGGGTTTCTTGCTGACAGCACCAGCAAGGATGTTTTATGGAACGCCAAACCCCTAAAAATGAGGCAGGTGCTCAGAGTACTGGGCCAGCTGGCTTCTGACAATGTTCACAGACTGCGTATCATGCGTTTTTCAGTTGGGCTAAGCACCACATTTCAAGTACCAAATTTTCTATTTTCATGTCTACTCTATGGTAACATGGTAGAGGAAAATAGTATGTACCAAAAACTACTGAAAGTTTGTAGGAAGAACGTTTATTGCATAAAAAATGTTCGGGCAAATTTGGGCAAAATATCCTTTGAACCCCCCAAAAATTGCTTGCTCCTACACCTATGATGCCACATATATGTTTTCAGAGAAGGAAGAAGCTTTAGGCGTACCTCAGCAAAGTGTGAGGTTTCTTGCTGACAGAAACTGCTGAAATGTGAATGGAAAACCTCAGAACTGTGTGGCAGATGTTCAAAAATACTGAGCCAGCTGGCTTGTGACAATGTTTTTGCACATTGCCACACGCTAGGTCCTAGGGTATAGCCTACTTTTTCAGTTGGGTCATTAAGAACGAAATTTAAGTCCAAATTTCCATTTTCAAATCAATGCCAACATAGACGAAAATATATAAAGTACCACAACAGCTACAGAAAATTTGTAAGGAAAACGTTTGTTGCATAAACGTTTTTCGGGTATATTAGGAGAAATCTGGGCAAAATATACTTCGCACCCCCAAAAGATTGCCTGCTCTTGCACCGATGGAAGGTACAGTTGAAATTACCTTCACGTGTGTGACAACCCGAGAATCGACTGAGAGAACATGATCAACATTATTACCTCTCATTTGTCATCAATTCCAGAGGAACTCGAATTGCTTCTCGACCGAGTGAACGACCTGATCAAGTACAGAATAGACGCAGTTTTGCAAGATATGACCAAAGTACCACTGGTCGAGCTGCCGAAAGACCAACCGCTGGAAATTCAAGACTTCATGGAAAAAACGCAGGTGTATTGCGAAATCTGTTATGTGTCTCAGTTTTAACAGGTTTTGCCACTTTACAATGTGAAAAAATATAACATTTTATTCAAAACTGATTTCAGCCTGATAAATCAATGCAAGGTTTTTCTCTGAAAGAAGTGTTGCCTTAAACGTACCCAAAATTTTTTCAATATTATTTAGTCAGACAAGCCTTTTTACTGTGATTTCAGATGTACCGGAGTCATTTCGGTTATTCATTCTTAAACCTCAGTGCGGCAAGGCGATTCCATTTGGTCACGATTAATCTTTCAAGATGGCCTATCATTTGAGAAAGTTTCTAATTTCTGCAGTAGCTATCTTTAACAAACTCAAATTAAATGTGGTGCATTCAGTAGTACCTTGTCATTCTTAAAAAAAAGCTAAGATTGTTCGCGATTCCTTGAAAAAATTAGATTTTTAGGGTATCACGTTTAAAACTATAAATATCCTTAAAAAACTTAGAATTAACGTGGTGCCCTTCCTCCACAGATCGTTGCCTTGAGATAGCGCTGAAGTTGTCAATAACAAAATATTTCAACAAGAGTGAGGCACCATGCATGTTGCTGCGCAGGCAATGCAAAGATGCTTCTCGCGCAAAAGTATTTTCGCCTCCAGGGTTTTAGTCAGCAGGCACTGATGCTGAATGTTACTTGTCACTTTGAAACTGCGACTAATAGCGTCAAGGCTCGGTATGAGGAAGTAAATCTAACCGCCTTCTTTGCCTTTTTTGTCTCAGGAACTGTGCACAGTTGGAGCTCAGAGCTTGCAGGCAAAATCGCGGCTTGTTGAGGAGGCAACCAACGAGCTGATTGATATGCTGCTTGACTTTCGCACACCTCAACTCAGTGACAATCAGGTAACTACCCAAGGCGGCCTACATTGTATTTTCCTTGGATATAGGCGCTTAGAGTAGTTGGTCATTTGTCAAGGAATGACTTCTTTTAAGAGGTACATCCGCATAATTTATGAGTTGCATAGTTTTCTAATGTACTGCATGTAACTTCGTACTGGGTTAACCATGCAAAAAGAATAATCAAGCCCACGACATGAATGTTTTGTTTTCCGAGCCATATTATTGTGACTGGCGCTCATAAAACAAACACCGTGTTTGTTGCTGTAAGCGGAAATTACTATTGAATTTAGAATGACGATGAAACTTCTCGTACTGTGCCTCCGAGCTCGCAGAGCGCTCGCACCGACTCCAGCGTTTCGCTGTCGCGAGTGGTCAGTGCCAGGAAAAAGAAAAAGAAGGACATTGTGTTGGCCATGGAAGAAGAAGCAAAGTCAGTATTGTTTTCGATCTTCCGTTTCTTTGCTCAAACTTCCGTTATAGTTAATGTTTTGTTTCAGCAAAGTAAATTGTATGAGGATAAGTAATATGGACATTTCGGTTTATTATGGTCAATTATGTTGTACCAGCCGATTTTTGTTGACGTCAGATTGTTGCTGGAACACTTCAGTCAGCGCAACATGGAATCTCTCGTCAAGGTAGTTCGAGCGACGCTTGAGGCATTGAGGAAACGCATCATCTCACCCAGTGTCCAGCGTTACATTGGTGAGAACAACACTGCGCTGGTTGCGTTGCAGTGAACTGTTTGCGAAATATATGCCGAGCGCGTTCGTTGAGAGCCTGTAAAGCGCGAACCTTAATGGCGATGGCTGTATAATGATTGTCATCACATGTATATTTTCAACTGCGTGCGGGCCACTGGGATGAAGAATGTGGTGTAGAGTCTGGGGCCGGCAAGCTGCGGCACGCTGTCACACTTGGTACGCCAAGCAATTTCCAACGGCACACAGAAGCTCCAAGTTTTACATATCAATTTGTTATGATTCACACAAAGGGTACAGTACATTGAGCTTGACTTGGATAAAAATATGGGTGTTATTGGCACACTGGATGATTTGAAACTTTACGTAGACACAAACAGCAAAAGGTTGCCGCTCTGGCAGTGTAGACAATATAGTATGGCACTGATGTTTGGAGCGATAGGTCAGTTTTAACGTGATCTTTGGTGCAGATCGGCTGTCTTCAAATAAAAGTTGTTTGCGATGCCGGCGAAGCTTTGATTCAACAACGCTCTCGTGCACCACCTAGTTTTTGTTCTTGCAGCCGATGCTCAGCCACTAGAGGGCCAGAACAATCGTTTGGTTCCGCTTTTGCGTTCCAATGCAATTTTGTCCATTCCGTTGATTGGCATGAGCCCGAAACTCGAAGAAATCCAAGCTGGAATCACTCGAGTGGCTGATAATGTTTTGTTGGTCATGCGTGGGGTAGCGCAATGGAATAAGGATCGGCTGACTCACGTAAGTTCCATTTTTTAGCCACTTTAACATGTTCAGCATCAGAAACATTGTTTGATTGTTAGTTTTACTGCAATACATTTCCTGTGAAACCACAAAGCAACGGTAAACCAGACCGCCTTTCTGAGAAGCGTTTCCAGTGATCCTTTGGACTAGTAGTTGTCAAACCTTTTGTCAAAGCGGGGCTTTTACTATCCTCAAAACAATAGCGAATCCCATGGCTTTGTCAACGTTTTTCGGGTTAATAAGAAATATGATTTGTTGGTCATTGATTGCAACAAAGTGCACTGGCCTAGATGATTATAAATCATAACGTCTAGCCTTAAACTGCAAACAGTTATGTTTCCAATGTACAAAAAGCCTTAATAGTAAGAGTTTACAAGTGAAAGGTCATTTATTTCAAAGCGATTTCATTTAATGTTTATGAACTACCTGTTATTGCAACTCGTAAGCAATCCTGACAATTCATTATTGCGTTTTCCATTTTTTTTCGAAACATTGAATTGATGAGCATTAGAGGATAAATGCAGCTTTACAGAGTTATGCGAAAGTAAACGGAACAATTACACGTGATGCTGCCGTATTCTATTATTATAAGGTTAAGCAAAAACTGCACTTTACTACTTAGAAAAGTACTTCTTTAATACAAATGCATTAAATACAACTTGTAGTTTGACTAAAGTAGTTTGTGCTGCTAGTTGCTAGATAAGATAGTTGAACAGCTTGGAACTAGTTTCAGAATTATAACAATCCCCCATCAAATTATAACATTACAATAAAGGTAGCCTTTGATGCATTGTATCAGTTCCCTCCAACCATTGTCTGAAACACAATGCCTGGCCATTTGATAATGAAATACGGCATCACACACATTATACGGTGTCACCAACCTTCAAATTTTTAGGATTTCCACAGACTCCGGAAGAATGCCTTACAGAGACATGCGAGCCCGCGGGCTCCTGGCTGAGAACCCCGGCCTTAGATAGAGGAGGACGTCACCAATTTTTAACTTGATTCTCAGCAACACCAAACACCTTGTTAGATTAGCGTTTTCGGAATTTTTCGTAGTTCCATACAGACTCATAGCCAGGTTTTAAGTTGTTTTGGGCGGCAAAATACATTTTTTTGGGGGAAAGATTTGTTATTATATGTTTGATAAAAAAATTTCTGGGAACAACAACATTTGGGGGGACTACCCCAGAATGCCCCTTTGTCTACGGTCCTTGTCCCATACACAATAATAAATATATATCAGATTGGACGTTTTAAGAAATGTTGCAAGAATGCAGGGCTTTGAATCGCATTTGTGCGCAATGAGAAAATGAATGGACTTAATGCGTCCGTGATCCCCATTGTTCCGCGGACCGCGTGGAGTGACGAATGCCAAATCAAGGAAGTAAACCGCGCGTTTACAGTTTTAAAATAATGAGTCAACTCATGCTATCAAACCTCAAGCGTGCGAAGAGGCGCCTTTCAGTTCATCAGTTGCAGCAGTCATTTCCATGAAAACATAATATCCTCCGACAGACGGAACGTGGGTTCACCCGTTTGCCTGAGGAGCGACGTGGAAGCATTGAAAGTTTCGCACCTGAATCGACTGCATCAAGCGTGACTGTCGCGTCAGCAATGGCTCTGGGGTCACACGCTCAGTCAAAGGTTGCGGCGACGGGCACGGCATCGGCTGCGAAAAACGCGCCAGGGCGTGGCCGAATGTCGATCGTCGATTCCACGATGCAACCCGCCACCCTCGGCATCGCGGCCCAGCACAAATTTTACTACACCGCAGTGCGAACGCACAAGGAGGTGAACAAGTTGTACCTTCAGCTGTGCAGCTGCATCAGCTCAACTGTCAAGGTGAGTTCCACCCGACAAGCTGACTTGCTTTTCAAAGCAGTTGAAAACTAATAAAATTGGTTTTAAGTGCTACAAAGCTAGACTTCAAGACATGCGTAGTGCGTAGCTTTTTACTGAGAGGTAGCCCTACATGTGAAGATAGATAGTTACTGTGATATTGGCGGCACTGCAGTGATACCCGTTGTACGCATCGTGCTTGTTGCAAGCAGTGTGTTGTGCTTACAGGAAGTCCATAACGTCCTTGCAAAGTTCGAGCGCTACCACCACGTGTGGAAACTGGAAAGGGAAGATTTGCTCGACGATCTGCTGGCCCGCTCTCCCACGGTGGACGAGTTTGAACAAAACATTCTTTCTTACAAAGCGCTTATTGAACAAATCAACTCCGAGCCGCAGTATTTGGTGGTTGGATCCATTGCGCTCTTTACGGGTGAGGTAGACTTGGTGAAAGCGCTATAACTTAACAAGGCCGGCTGCATTTTACTGTACCATTAATAAACGTACTGGAAGAGCGCCGTAGTATTACAGAGCAGAGAAACCCGAAATCGCATTTGTTGTTGTCTAAATTTTGGCTGATCTGTTTACTTCGTGCAGACGAGTTGAAACTCGCACTTGTCACCGAATGCAAAGCGTGGATGGCTTTCTACGGTCGTCAGTGCAACTTGAAGTACAAGCAAAAGATGGAAGAAATTTTTGCTTTCATGGAAGACGTTACCAAAAGAATGAGCCGGCCTGTCAAAGACCTGGACGACATCCGTATCGTAATGGGGAGCCTGCGTGAGATCAGGGAGCGGCAGATTGACATTGACCTTGTGATCGTGCCAGTTGAAGTAAGCATTGTGTTATTCTTGTTGTAGGATTGAAGACAGTTACGTGCTTCAAATTAGAGTTTTGAAGTAGGACATCAGTGATCACCTGCCAACAATCGTTGATTACCTACCAACAATCAGTGATCACCTACCAACAATCCATTGTTAAAATTTCTGTTAAATTAGAAAGATGTACAGTTTTTAAAAGAAGTATTACGAACGTCGACGTCGAGTCATTTCTATCTGAAAATTAAGTGACCGGTACCAACAGGGCCACCCCAACGCTAACAAAATGTTGTATTTTTGGATTGCATTCCAGCCGTTGCAAATAGATATGCTTCGATTATAAAACTCTCTAGGAAAAAGAACAAGTTAGCTCAAAAACCACGGCTAACGAATGATATTCTATTATCGGTTAAAAGTGGACCAGGGTTTGGAATTAGACCTTTTTGTGGTCAAATTGCGATAATACGACCGTTTTCAGAAGTGGTTTGTCTGCAAATATTTTGTTTGGCCCTATTGAGTGTTTTTGTATTTTTGAAAATTTGGCCGAGTTTTGGCCTAATTTGCATGTGGTGTATGGAATTTAAACATCAACATTTCTCGACATGCGCATGCATTGTGCTGCTACTATTAGGTTACACAGTGCAGTTTGAGCAATCGTGACATCACTAATGAGTGGTTATCAACCATTGCTTTATTTCGTGCAATTGGCTAACAGCTCAGGTACAAGGAGTTTTGGCTGAACACATTTTAGCAATAACTAAAAGAGTGCTATCTCAAGTACAAACGGCACAGATAGGATTTTTGCGACGAGTTAACGGCGTGACACTTCGTGACGAAGTGCGCAGCTATGAAATTCGTACAACCCTAAATATTGATCCACTTCTCCGAATCTTTGCTACGTTGGTTGGGCCATGTGTCCAGAATGTCCCAGGAAAGATTGCCGATAAAGGTACTGATGGCTACACCCAAGAGAAAGCGGCCCAGAGGTCTTCCAAGGACCAGGTGGTGGGACTACATCTCCGACCTTGCATGGTCTCGCCATCGTGGTGTAGAGTCAGCCGAGCTATCAGGGGTTGCTGAAAACCGTGAGATATTTCGAGTCCTCTTAGGACTGCTGCCTGCGCGTCCCTCCTCACAGGAAAAGGTGGTATCAAAATGGACGAATGAATAAAAATATTTTGGGGCTCAACTGGGCCTTCGTCTTCTCCCTTGGACCTTTTTTGTTGCCCGGTGAATTGACAGTCACCAACACTGCGTACTTCCTTAGGAAAACTGTAACTCCATAGCCATAACCAAGTTGGTTATAGCCAACAGTAAGCATATAAAACTCCCTAGCAAAATAAACTACAGCTACAGGTAACATATTTTAATCCGTGATTTATGATGTCCTGAAAAAATCTGGACATGAACAAATTATTTTTATTGAACGTAGTAAAGCAGGTGTTTAAAGTAGTCAATAATGTGTGTTCAAACTATGCAACTCAGGTTTATTGATATTTGTCCCACAACCATAGCATTTTACGCGTCAACAATTGCAAAGCGTTTTGTAAAACCTTTCAGCAAAACAAGCAAACAGTTGCCCCACTCGGTTCACATAAGTGGAAAGGTATGTAGTGGTATTCTGCGATCACGTGCGTCACCTAGCGGTTAATAATTCTGTCGAAATTATCTTTGGCTAGTGCCTCACTGCAAATGTAATTAAACTTATCTTTACGCTCAGTATAGTACGGTATATTACTCTGTTTGAACTCCTTTTTGTTATTACATTTTGTCTGTGATCACTGGCCTCACTGTCTTTGAAACCTCGAAGCGTAAATTGCCATTGATGTTTGGCAACATGTTTTATGACCTTTTATTTTTTGTTTGTTGTTTTTCTCCTAGTCTACTGTAACTGAACTTTATTCTGCATAAAACGTTTTTATTTTGTTCATGTTCCAACAAATATAATAGTGTGCTTGGCTGATGATCTCCAGTAAGTGTATCTCTATTGTCGTTTTGTGTGAGTGATCATCGTATTTATGCGATTGTAAGCCGCGGTTTATGAATTTTTTTTTCATCATTTCGTACGGCTTATAATCAAAGGCAGCTTACATTTTTTTCTTTACGTTATCGGTCTAGATGACGCTCAGTCTTTCCGTGGGTACATTTTATTGACCAAAATCTCTTTTCGTGATCTCTCCTCTTTAGCATCACGTGCACATCCGTCACAGGAGGGATTATGATGAACAGAAGGCGGTTGTAGTGGTGTAAGCATCACTGCCATAGTTGCCAATTAAAACGCGAAATATGGTAGTACGTGAAAGTATCTCAAAGGTTTAGGTAATCTTGTTCAAGGGTGGGTTACATTAACTTCTAACACCATTTCACGCGGCCTGCAATCAAGGGCGGCTTACAATCGAATAAATACGGTAATCGTCTTGCTGCAATAACCCATGTAATCTTCGCAGTCGTTTCACCCAAAGGACTTTGTGTGTGGACAGGGAAATAAACCTGTTCGCTCTCTCTTTCACTCTCTCGGTATTATCTTGTGATATAATACGAGAGAAATTTTTTCTTTGACAAGGTAATAATAGGAAAATGAAACAGTTTCAGTCGACGTTCGTGCGAAGAAGCTGCGCCTTTCATTCTTTCTAAAGTGTAATCAACTGCTTTTGAATATATATGTGGCTTGTCTAGTATAGTTGTAGTTCTTTAACAACAGATTTCATGTGATGTACAGGCTTCTTACAGCATGCACAATACGTTCGACCTGCCAATTGCAAAAGAAGAATCGGAACGTGTGGATACACTTCGATATACATGGGAAAAAGTCCTCGGTCAGGCTACCGAATATCAGCATCTCCTGGGAGAAATCCAGCCCAACTTCAGGGGTAGCCTTATCAGCAACATCGCGCAATTTCAAGTTGACTGCAAGACTTTTTTCAGCGACTACGCCGAGGTGTGTATAGAATGTCTGCGAAGGGTGGTCGCAAATGGCTGGTTTGGCGCTTGCCACCAATTTGTTGTGAAAAATACTATTTTATACTTGTAAAGCTATTTTCAACTTCTATTTGTTGAAGCGACTCATTAGTAATGTATTTGGAACGTTGATTAAAGGAGACTCGCCAAAGTTTGTTATCAGCCGGTTCACACTTTTCTGTTTCGTTGTGCAGGAAGGACCTATGGTTGAGGGAGTTCCCCCACAGGAAGCAAGTGATCGTTTGATAATCTTCCAAAACAGATTTGACACAATCTGGCGCAAGTTCATCACATACTCAGGCATGAAATTGAAGTTTCATTGGTATTTCGTTTGTTGAAAACTAATCAAACAGCAATTTTAAGCACTGCCTATGGAAAGAAATCCTTTCCCACCACAGGATCAGACACTAACATCATCAGCTCTTTTTTTAAGCTTGAGAGAAATAGCCATCCTTGCTTTCCCTAACATAGTCGCCAGTCGACGATCTGGTGCATGATTATGATAGTTGCAACAGTTGCTCTCTCCTTCAGCTATCGCTCTAGCTAATGTTCCATCAATATAGTTTAGTTTAGATTAATTTCTGAATTTCACTGCTGACGGCAGTGCGAATATGGGTTAGCAGGCTTGTCTCTTGAAATCCCATGGGGTTTGTCCTATGGGATGGGACATTAGGCTTGAAATTTGTCCCGTGTCCCATTGGGACAGTAGCCATGTCCGCATTTAGATCTACTTAACTAAAATCTGATGCTTTTAACTTCCACCTCCTTCCCTGCTTCTTATAGAAAATGGTATTTAAGATTTTTCGCGGTTTTTAGAACGGTCTTATGTGGACCCGTCCTTCCACTTCTCTAAACCTACTTCCACAACGGTGACTTCCCACATTTGAGGTTTAGTGTGCCTTGCCAACGGTTTTGGAAGCTAGACATTAGACATGCACATGATATAATATACTTGGTATTATAGTTTAAAGTTTTATGGGAATCCCATAGGACAGTACAAGTTGCTCTGGGATAGGACAGAAAAATCCATGGATATACCTGCGCATTAGAATTGCGTACAACTACCAGGAAACTTTTCTTAACTTTGATATTTCCTGTCTTAGGTGGTGAGGAGTTATTCGGGTTGCCCGTTACACCCTATCCTGAATTGCATGAGATCAAGAGACAACTGAACCTGCTCCAAAAGCTTTACGGGCTTTATAACAACGTCATCCAGACTGTGAACGGCTATTTCGAGATCCTGTGGTCGGAAATTGACATTGAGAAGATCAACGACGAACTTGGGGAATTTCAAAATCGGTAACAAGCTGCACAGAATGTAGCAATCCGTGAAAACTGTCGCAAAAATATTTTTCGCCAATGGTTCACCAACAGCTGTTTTCACGTTGTGAGTAGCCTGCAATTTGACTTATATGTGCTGAAATTAAGCAGGTAGAGAATGCTCCCACTCAATAAATGTTGTAGAAATTTCACAAAAAGATTTTTTCAGCTGTTGTTGGCTTGATACAACTTTTTCTATTGAGATCTGACAATATTTGAGTTGACAGATTTCACTGTGTGCTTCGTTGTTTTTTACTCACCCCTGTTTCGCTGATCTAACGTTGTCCGCTTGGCTTTTCTGTGAAGCAGTGTTTTATCTGCTTGGCTGGTATCCTTTGCAACACTACGCTGATGATTCGTTTGCGACAATTCATCGAAATGGCTCTCAATGAAAGTGATTGATATTTCAGGTGCCGCAAGCTGCCGAAAGCACTGCGCGAGTGGCAGGCTTTCCTTGACCTGAAAAAGACTATCGACGATTTCAGCGAAACTTGCCCCCTGCTTGAATTGATGTCCAACAAAGCGATGAAGGAGAGGCACTGGGAAAGGATTGCCACCGTAAGATTTGATTAATCTAAAAATTGTTATGAGAAAATAATATTTTACTTGGCTAGAGTTGCGCTTACATCCTAAGTCGTAATCTGCCAAAAACAACTTCGGTTTGCCCATTTCCTGTACACTTGGACTGGGGTTTGCGTTTGGGAACACGCTATGGCAAACACTAACTTTATCGGCTCTTGCAGCAAGTGCTGGCACCACAGGCGCATTGGCTGTAACAGGGGGATGCTGAGAGATCTTTTGACCATAAAAATATTTGCATGCCTCCGATGACATGGTGCAGTCGCCATCTCAAGTTAAGTAAGCTTTTATTCATATCAACATTTGGCTTTCCGACAATTTCAGAAGAGGCGATAAAATGCACACTGCTCGGTTTTGATTTCACTTGAAAACGAAATGAACTCTTTATTGTCATATACCGTGTTTGACTGAGGTTTCTTCTGTCACTAGTAGTTTTTCGTTCAGTGTTCCTCAGGCGACATCTGACTTCGTTGTGGTTATTGTGTTTCAGGTCACTAACCATCCATTTGACATTGAAAATGATGCTTTCACCCTGAGGGGCATCATGGAGGCTCCGCTGCTCCAGTTCAAAGAGGACATCGAAGATATTTGTATCGCCGCAGTCAAAGAAAAAGAAATAGAGGCAAAATTAAAACAGGCATGTGGCATTGTTTTGGGTTCTGATTCTTGACAGAACGTGTTTTATGCAGTAAGCATATTTTACTTGCTGGGTTTATTCAGGAATCTTTTGATATGTCAAAGTACTGTAATGCCTTTTTTTCGATTTAAAACGCTTTTCTAGCAAACTTACCTGCAAAATTTGTGCCATGTAAAAAGACTACGGGCCCTTTCAGAATGCAAGTTTCAACCTTTAATAATAAATCTTGATGCGTTTGCATCTAAAGAACGAAAACCTCTGCTGTATTTTCATTAAACGTTTTTTAATATGTCTGTTTTCCTTTTCAGGATTCGTAATGCTTTCGTTTTTCTTCTATTCTCGTATTGCTTGTTACTGGCTATGTTGCAGGTGATTGCGGAATGGGACAGCCACGAGTTTGTGTTTGCGACTTTCAAAAATCGCGGCGAACTTCTCCTGAGAGGAGACCACACCGGCGAAATTGTCACTGCGATTGAAGACAGCTTAATGATTCTCAGTTCGCTGATAGCAAACAGGCAAACATTTTTTAAGCATGATCTTTTTCTTGCCGAAATGAGTTTTTAAACAATAAAGTTGTCCTGAATAATGCAGACGTTTGCTGGCCACTAAACTTCTTGAGGGGTAATTTGTTTTTTGATCTTCCTATAATCAGAAAATAAGAAAAAATACTCGTCACGATATTTTTATCCTGTAAAAATTGATTTGGCGTGCGTGGAGGAAAAACAGTGTCTGATGGACTTACTGAAAGGTTTGAAAAAATGTACTTTTTAGCTACTTGTCCAGCCTAAACGTAATAAACTACATGTCGTAAAAGTGGGAATGCTAACAACTACGAAACAAAGTAAGACCGCTGACTTCGCGACGTTTCATAACCAACTGTTCGGTAGGCCGGTTACTATTTAAAGTTGGTGGTGTTTTTCATCAGATTGTTAGCTCAGTTTTTGTTTTCCCAAATGGCATGTGTTTTAGGTAAACACCAAGTAGAATACCTTTTTCACTCTTTGACGTACCAAATCGTGTTCAGTGACTGACTGTCTCTCATCACAAGATGAATATGTTCCAGATCAGCTTAAATAAGGTCCTAATATGCTTTATTTTTTTTCAGGTACAACGCCCCGTTTCGGGCTCGCATTCAAAAGTGGATACAGAACCTCACAAACACAACGGAAATCATCGAGAACTGGATGACTGTTCAAAATCTTTGGGTTTACTTGGAGGCAGTGTTTGTGGGTGGCGACATTGCAAAACAACTACCCAAGGCATGAAAAAGATGAATTTAACCTTATAACCATCTTTACTGTTCCGTGCGCTAATACACAGCGCAATATTAATTTTAGTAAATTTACCTTAAGGTTTATGCTTGCATCAGTTCAGTGAAGTAATTATTCTGAACCTTCTTTAATGCAAAGCACAAACATCATGAATATTACGGTTTTCTTAGGAGGCCAAACGTTTCTCTGGCATTGACAAGTCCTGGGTACGAATTATGACCCGGGCTCATGAGACTGCTAAAGTGGTGCAGTGCTGTGTTGGTGACGAAACAATGCAACAGCTCCTCCCTCACCTACTGGAACAACTGGAGCTGTGTCAAAAATCCCTGACAGGGTAAAATCTTTCGTGGTGTTTTATGGCATTTTCTTTAAAAACGCCAGTTGCTGTGTTTTGCTGTTATCATTTGATTTTAACATCTGATCAGATATTTGGAAAAGAAGCGACTGCAATTCCCGCGTTTTTTCTTCGTTTCTGACCCGGCCCTCCTGGAAATTCTTGGACAGGCAAGCGACTCTCACACCATCCAGGCTCATCTGCTCAACGTTTTCGACAATATCAAAACTGTGCGATTCCATGATAAGGTGCTGTGGTCGTTTAGTGTAGTTAAATTACTGCTATGAATATGATAATGGAAGTTATCTCTAAATGGGATTCGTATCAAAAAGAAACAGGTATATGACAACATTCCGAAGCAATCGTTACAGAAAGACGCTGTGTGCAACTTAAAATTGTCTGCTTTGGTAACGTAGCGCTTGTTTGTCAGTGCGAAAAGTTTTTCCTCAGGTATAATAAATTTTAACTTTTGCAAAATATATTCATCTTGCGTTTACTGAATTTGGCATAGTAGGGAGGTCTGAAATCAAATGGAACTTTCTTTTCACAGTTTTATGACCGCATCCTTGCCGTTTCTTCCAAAGAGGGCGAAACGATCGACCTGGTGCAGCCGGTACTTGCGGAAGGCAACGTTGAAGTTTGGCTGCAGCACCTGCTCAACAAATCCTGTCTCTCAGTTCACGGTATCATCCGCACAGCTTACATGGCCATACAAGACCCAAGCTTCAACCTCATTGATTTTCTAAACACCTTTCCCGCGCAGGTGGGGTTCATATGGCTTCAAATCAAAATGATCAATTTGATGTCAGTTTTTTTTCATATTGATTTCCATTGCAAAACAATATTTTCTGTATTACTTGGTCAATATAAACGACACCCTGATGTTTTTTGATAGAATACAGGGTGACACAAAAAAAACGGTCATCATCAAAAATCGAATAACTTACAAAATTTTATTTAGTTTGACACAGAACTTCAGCTACATTAGGTCAAGCCTGTGTAGCAGACATCTCCAAAGTTTCAAGTCTATACTACAAAAGTCTTTGTTTCACTGGCGCTCAAAAAATGTGCTCCAAATGAGCTTCCCGGCGCTGCAGGCACATTTGGATCCGGCGGGCAAAGTTATCGACCCTCCCGCATTCCTCCCTTGGGATCGCTCTTATTGCTGCTGTGATTGCTGCCTTCAGGTCAGGGATAGTCTGGGAGTTGTTGCGATACACGCTGTCCTTAAGGTATCTCCACATATAAAAATCTTGGGCGTTCAAGTCCGGTGAATGCCGCGACCACTGCGGCTCACACCTGCGGCTGATCAGACGGTAAGGGAAACGCTACTGTAGCCATGCCAAGTACTCGTTTGAGGTGTGGGGGGTGGCACCATCCTTCTGGAACCATTGGAGGACCCTGGAGACCCCTATCCGTCGACCAAGTGCTGTCCAGAACGTGCCAAGCACCTGGACATATCGCTGGGTGTTGATTGTCACAGACCGCTCGTTGTCGTCCTCGAACCAGAATGGTCCAATGATGCCATGTTTGGAGATGGCAACCCAGGCAGTGCACTTCACAGAGT
>JGI24158J21664_10001287_pt1 | contig 27769 bp, 26 predicted proteins | sample Ectturendosymbi3_FD_21664 | JGI IMG/M metagenome (IMG submission 21664) | reverse complement strand
AAAATACCCTGTACAGTAGGCTAATAGCCCATTTGGAGAAATATTTGCTGAATGCGTTTACAGCTTTTTTTTTAATTAAGTGGCAATCGTTGATTTTGAAGGCACTTGTTTCACGAACGATTTTCTTCAAAATACTGTTGGTCTTGGTATAAAACACAAAATGAATCAGCATCTCAGTATTCAAAGAATTATTATTCTACGTGAAAGGAACTCCAGGTAGGTCTAACTTATTGATCTATTGTTTTTTCTATTCTGCACACACGAGCACATCAGATCTTAGTTCGGTCCAACTTATTTGCGACAAATGCAGGAGCAACGAACACCCTTTAAAAACATCAAATAAGTCAAACCACACTCTTGGTCTTGTCAAGCGTTATGTCAGTTATGTCATGTGACAGTAAAATTTACAGAACCCTGAAAGCGGTAATAATGCATATGATTACCCCTGATAAAAAAGAGGAGCATAACTTCTGTTTGACGCCAATACCAATATCCATACCGGCCTTAGGTCAAAATCAAGTTTCACCTTCCAGCACTGGAGTTTCCAGATTATCTAAAAACTCAGATACTGCAAAGATTTTATGTCGAGCGGCCACAGCTTAGTGCAAGCAAAAACAAAACAGTGATCTAATACGTTTACTCACGTTTGAATGGCACGTGAGAATAAGGCCACGTAGCCTATACGTCAACAGTCAGAAGGCACTGCTGCCGCGCTCGCAGAAAAATCTGACTGATGCGAGTTGCGACCAGCATAAAACCAGTCCCGTCGCTACGGGGGGATTTGTTAGGCTTAGCCCACCCGAAGAAAGCTCCAAGACCCCAAATTGAAACATGAAACACTATAAATCAGTGGAGTTTTTGTCAATTTTTAGAATGTCAAGCCACCCTGCACAAATGCAAAACCCCCCTATTGAAAACGTTTTGGCGACGGTTCTGCATAAAACAAAGCAAGCTGATTGGAATAGCCTACAGTAGAATGTTGTTGTACGCAGTGTTCAGTAGCGGATTAAGGAGGTTTGACTGACATTAAGGGGCCCTCAATCCCTAAGTCGGTAAAAAGTGTAATGTCTAGTTTTTACAAAGGGGCTCTTTCTAAGTTTCAGCCAGGGGCTTCATGCAGCCTTAATCGGCCCCTAGCGGTGTTGTCTATATGGCCAGAAACTTACTGGGAGTCAGTGGCGCAGCCAGGAATTTTGTTCGGGAGGGGCCAGTCACCTAACGTACATTGGACTGCTCTTTTCGTTTATTTTCGGACAGTTAAAATTGATATAAAGCACTGGCGAAAAATCTTAGCACGTTGGTTTCAAGGAGGGCCATGGCCTCTTCGGCCTCATTCTGGCTGCGCTACTGTTGGTAGTACCTGGTATTTTGGCAATGCAAGGCTAAGTGCAATACATTTAGAAGGGCCTGTTTTTGAAAATATTACAGGAAATAACGAACAGTCGCCCCTAATTGCAATTAACGTTTTTTTTTCCATCAAACATGTCGCGTTTCGACTGCAAAGCTTTTCCTTGAGGTTTGTGTTGCCTTACAGTCGCCAAGGCTACTCCTTCAACAGGCTTTTGAACAACTTCTCACTCATGTGGTTGATTGTTTTATATGGGTAGCCTATTATTTTTTTAAATACTCGTCTCGCAGCCAGCCTTGTAGGCTGCTCAAAGCTTCGTTTTTGTAATTCTCAAATCTAAAAACTGTTGACTAATTCCAAAGCATCTCAAAAATCTTCAGAAAGTAACGAAAAAAATTTCTGAACTGAAGATGTTAAGAAACTATATACTAAAATATTGAAGGAAAATCGTAAACATAACTGAAGTTAAGCTTCGAAAAAGGCTGCACATCTCCTGGCCTCGCGACAACACATTTATAGCAAGTCAATGGCAAATGACCTTGATTGACCGACGGCCTATTTCATTTTAGGCTAAATTCAAAATTCTTGAGATTGTTTTTCTAACTCTAAGAACCTAATGTCCTCAGCGCTGGTCCCTACTTGGGTTAGCAGAGATATTTTCAGGCATTTTGAAAGTCAAGGTTTCCATTATGGAGAAAATTTTCTTGTGAACTTGTGGCAGATAGCAGTTGAAATCGAAAACCTGGTCATAATCGAAATGGAAGTCACTTTGTCTGAGGTGAGTGCAGAGGCATAACAAGGGGAGCGCAATTCCCCGGGCGCCGAACCACTGCGGGGGCGTCGAGAAGTCCCAAAAATGTCGCAAGTACTTTCTTCAATACAATACATTTGTTTCCGAAAGACCTGTTTCCAATGTGTGCGCCAAACTTGCTTCTTGCCCCGGGCGCCATCTAACCTCGTTAAGCCCCTGGGTGTGTGTCATCCTTTCAAAGATCTTTCAACTGCTACTAAGTGTCGTGCAACTTGCGTTTCTTGTCGATGTACGTCACAATTACTCATCATGTTTTGCTGCTTCTTGGTCAGTGGTTCTCAAGTTTTATTATGATGGAGCCTTTTCAGCAGTGACGGAGTCTCGACACTCATTTTTGCGGGTCTTGGTCTCGAAGGTTTCAGATCTCGAGACTTTGAATATTGCAAAGAAATGGTTTATTAAAATTTCTATAATTCAACGATTTTTTGTTTGTTGTATTTGCGGGTAAGAAACAACCAGAACACGTCGGAAAAATGCCAGTAATTTGATAAAAATTGAAGTCAGAAGTGATGATATTTTTGAAAAAAATTTCGGCAAAATACACGAATTTTGTAGTCTCGAGTCTCGGTCTCGACTACATCACTGCCCCCAAAACAACTGCGGAAACTATCGTCTTGTGGGGTATTAAAAATGAAGGTTTGGTCACTGTTTATTTGGAAATTCAGCAATGCTCGCTGTCTCATATGGTCACAGAACGCAACACCTAACCTGAAACACTTGTTTTTCTATAAACACAAAACCTTTCATACAAGTAGTTCATAATCAAAAGATCATTTTATTCAAATCAATTCTACTTAGTGCTAGTGAGCTATCTCCAGTCGCAACACACAGGCAAGTCTGGCAATTCGTAGTTGCGTTTTCCAGTGGATTTCGAAATCACTTTAGCATCTTGCAGTTGCAATCGGCGGCCACTGTTGCTTGCTTTTGTTGAAGCGTAGCAAAGAATTAACAGCAACTTCATCTCATCACCCAGGTTGCACTATCTTCTTGACCAAGTCCCGGTAAACTTCTGTGTCGCCTCACGGGAGGGTTGCAACCTAGGACGCCTTTAATTTTAAGTTAAATTATCTCGTGAGTTCAAACAACCTCTGACAGTTGTGCGACTCCAAGGCAAGGGGCGACCATGCGAATTCCTCGAACGAGTCCTTGGTTATTTTCCAGCAATACAGGAAACTCCGCCAGGGACCAAGGCCTCTCATGCAAATAGCCCTTTTGAAGACAAATCTAAAACGTAACGTTCCGAGAATTTCGGCCAAAAAGTGGACTCAAACTACTGGCAAGCCTAGAAAGTGGTTATCGTAAGCATGCTCCTCAAATTTCCACATTGTATTATATGAATCACGCTTGATACGTACATTAATTGCTTCGGCCACCAAAAACTGGCTGCAGAGAGAGTGATAAGGGCGATTACATGCACCAACAATGAGGAATCATGTAACGAGCATATAGATTGAACTAGGGCGTTCGCACTGAACTTATCGTATAACCGCTTCCCTGGGAATCTCCGCACAAAATCAGTAAAACAAAAACAACCTACTGCAAAATATCTACTTAACGCTGCTGCAACATGAATAAAACTCGCACATCAATTCCAAAAAAATAACGCAACGACCTTCCGCACGAGGCAACAACAATTTTAATTATGAAAATTTCATATTTCATAAAACGTTCAGCGTAGTCAATAGATGTTGCACTTTATATACATTAGTTTCTGTTCGCAGTCACGCGTTTTTGCAAACCCTGTCGGCAGAAAGCCCAGGCCGCCAAGGAGCACATCACAACTTAACACCTTTTTAAGCAATAGCCGCCGCGGCCAGCGGGACACCGCGGTTTGGAATGTACGGGGTTTTTCTCTCCACCATTTTGATGCAATCCAGAATCGGGCAGACGCTGAGGCAAAGGGTGCATCCTGTGCAATAGTCCTGGATGGTTGGCAGGTGCGTTTCCGGGTCAAAGGTGATCGCCTGGTAACCGGAATCGTTGCAGACCATGTAGCACTTGCCTGCAAACAATACGTAGCGTAAGGACGTAGCAGAGAATGGCGACCATGGCTTGACTTCATGTTGACCTCATTTCAACAAACCCTTCCAGGCTGTCTTAGTTAAAATCTACTGCGAAGCTGAACAATAAAGCTTTATTACGTCGCAGTTCCGGAAGGGGCCGCCATGTTGAATGGGGTGACAAAAAATTGACCAAGACCTTTTTTCAAGCGATTTCTGTCGGGAGAAATTTCACCTGGAGATCATGTGCATACAATAGCAGCCGACAAACGGCGGTAAAAAATCTTTGCAGTGCTTGACTAGCCCAGCTCGCGTCCAGTTGTCACGGTAACTCTTTTGCTGCTCATCTGCGCGACTCGGCGCAGCGTAAGATACCCAACCAACAAGTCACGCTCGGGTCTCCGGTCTCAATAAACCGTATAAATGTAATTCTTTCATGCAAATAACGACGGCCGGGAGTGAAACGGGTGCGGCGTCGGTCGTTCTGCATTACGTCACCATCCCCTGGCCAAATGACGCAACCGGACAAGTGTGAGGCATTCCGTCGCAAAGTTTTTGTGGATTAAAAGCGCCGGTGCCAGGAAGAGACTTCCAAATTTTTCCAAAGCGGGCGTGGCCGTGACCGCAGCGCCAAACAGCGACCGGTCGCGGCCAAATAATGCAAAGCAGCACTTGGCACTTGATCCGTTCAGGCCGTGTTATCCCCGCCTTTACTTTGCGCTCTGCCGCTGAGCATCTCGATGACCGGCGCAACACCAAACAGCGTTCCGCCGGTCTTATCGCAATTACATTATGACGGATCGACCGCAGCTCCTAACATCGTGCATGACACACGTCCCCGCCCGTCGTGCCGGCGATCTTGCGATTTTGCGATTTTCAAAGGCGTCCGATGAAATCAGACCACGCTGAGTCGCGCGGCGGAAGTATAACGAATCGGCGCTAAACCTGGCAAACTGATGCAGGCGAAAGCTGGTAATGAGTTTCTGAGGAGGCTGAATCACCATTTCTGTGTCACTACAAACGCAAACGTTGGATGAAATCGAAGCGAGTGCTATTTCCAGAATCGTGACGACGGGTGGCTCAGCGATAGGGAATTTTCATATGATGCAAAACGATGACTTGGTCGTGTGAACGTCGTCATAACATGACGCAGGCGAAACGGAAATGCAATGGAATATGTCTTACACGTTGGAAATTCACACAGCATGCAATCACTGTCAGCATTTCTACCCGCACAGTGATTAAAGTGACGTTTCTGCGCAATACGATCACTCACACACCTACATTTAACAGATATTTTCTTTCACGGCAGTTACGCACTGAAAGGTAACAGCCAGTTTGTGGGCTGAGCAAGAAGTTAAATAAGGAAGTAAAGAGGAATAGCTGATGTGCTGTTTTAACAGCACTGGTTGTTTTGTCACAAACGCTCTCTTTTAAAAACAAGCAGCAGCTTTCGGATGTGCGACTCTGCCCAACAATCATCCACTTGAGAGAAAACTACTTCATGACAGCTGGTACAGATACACCACAACGCAGAGCGCATCCTGAGAGGAGCGCAGTGCTGAACCCGCATATTCGTCGAACAGAACTGTGCACTCACAGTAGCGTAGCCAGACCAAATTTTAGGGGAGAAAAACATATTGACTAGAAGCGAGCAACAGTATATTGTTTGGGACACCGCCTCTCAAAGCACAAAACGACAAGATATGCTAGACATTTGGGGGTCCTGGTGCCCTTGACCCCCCTAGCCACACCCACGCGGGCCAAGTGCTTGTTTGCAATACAGCGGTAAGCTCAAATCTTCCAGAGCCCATGACACGTGAGACCCATTCAGGGAAACCTTTCACCAATTACCGAAAAAGCATCACATTGAGGCAAGTTGTGCCAAGGAAAGGTGTAACCGTAATAAAATTTGCACACACATCAAGTTGAATTGTCGGCAGTCCATATAGTATTTCAGCTCGTCCCAGCGATAGCTGTGTAACATCATGGCACCAGGACAGAAAGGTGGTCATCGCACAACACATACTGCAAATGTATAAACACATCCTTTACGACGTGGAATTTCACGTATTGACGAACCGAGAAGACGAAAAAGGGCGGCAGATTCAACTTCGCAACTGTTTCGAGCGACCACGTGCGCGCGCTTTGCGTCACTTACTGCATTTTTTGACACGCATGACTGATCACAAGCAAAGACGAGTTTTCAGGAGCAAATCCGTCGACGGCAACGGGGGGATAGCGAGGTCTATTTCAGCAAACAAAAAAAAAAACATGAAGGAAGCAATCGACTTACCGCAGTTGATGCACATCTCGGGGTCAATCACGGCAACCACGTGCTGCTTGTTGTTCAGGTCATTGTAAGCGCCTATTTGCGGCAATGCGTCACCGATGACGTCACGCACCTGCGTCGCAATGCAAAGAACAGCACGTCACTACCAGATGCACTCAGGCGCAACTACTTTCAGCTTGTTTCTCTATTGAAGACATTCAGGAGAATCAACTTGCCGTTGTTACGCATCTTATCTTGGAGACAGGAAGGTTTGTCTCAAAACGAATATTTTGTCAATTTTTGACAGTAACACGGATTAAACCGTAGAACAGAAGTTAGGGGATGATAAAATAGGTTTGTCGCTGTTTCCATTACGTTTGTCTGAAATAATGGAAGTGTTCGGCGATGAAATTTTCGATTGTCTGGAAACATGGTCAAGGTATCTTCATTAAAGGCGCGCGCAAAGCAAAGAAAATGAACTAACAGATTCGTTATTCGAAATTCTTTTTACAAATTTCACTGATTTTCCCAGTTTTCCAGTTCAAGGGTCAACCGACCTCCTCAAACCACCACCTCCTACGAATATGGAAAGCAGCCGTGATGCAAACCTCGCCATTCCAATACGTAACAGCATATCACGTTCCAACGAACAAACAGCGCTACGACATGTTTCAGAAAATGCAAATGCTACTAAAAACTTTTCATGAATTCATCCGCTTTTTCATGAATTTTTTATTTTCATTAATTCCTGGTGCAAGATTGCCCGATCGTTAAAATACACAGCAAGGAGGCAAATTTAAAAATGACGCTGCTCGAAAGCAACAACTGCGTTGGTCGATCAGCAGGAAAGCAAGACCTTTGTGATCAGCGCACATCTATTTTGTTTCAAATTTCCGAGAAAAGGTTGGGCAAGCATCCGCAATCTTGATACTATCGCTAAAACAGTATACAAAAGGTGACAGACGCCTTCGCTGCTCACGCAACCGAGGCACGAAGTCGGATTATTGTTTATCTCTGCGTGCCACCGGCTTGAAAGAAATTGAAACCATCGCGTGCTTCTTTTATTACGAAATAATGAACAGCACGTCCTGGGCAGACACAGCGCGAACGTCGAACACGTACGTCCACACCAAGGCAACACATTCGAGTCGTGTGTCGTGACCAGCAAATCGTGTGCTGTTTATTTCCAGACGTTCGATCTCCCACGGAAATGTGTTGGAAAAACGCATAGAAAGCTTTCGATCCGCTATGTCCAACTGACACGGTTTACTTAGCCAAAAATTATGTCAATATCTTAACCAGAGCCGCTCATCGAATGACTTACTTTGATCTTAGCCAACTAAATTCACTTCAAGCTAATGTAGTCAAAGCATTTGAATCCCAACTGCCATGGTAAAAAGATTGTTTGGCGCCTCTAACCACTCCGTAAGTGCGATTTTATAGGCAAGTTGAGTGCCACTTAAGGACAGGTTGTCAGTATGTAGGCCACTTACACTACACCGAAAACCTAAACTGGGCCGCGGGTTGGACGTAGCTGCCTTAGATCGACGGATGCCAATTTCACAGATAATAATTCAAGGGGTAAATTTGAAACATCCATTGGGGGAAACAGCAAATAGGAGGCACGACCTATTGTTGTTTCAACAGCGAGTTTTTCGCAGGCCGATACACGCGCGACGTACTTTCGGAATGGTTCGTGTAGGGACGTAGACTTCTCGTCTTTGCGGAGGTGCTTTTTCAAAGGACAACAGTGGCTCACTCTTCTTGAGCTTGTCCACGGCCTTGTTCCGTTCCTTGCGGTACTCACCGAAATGAGGAAGATCCTTTAAACAGCAACACGAAAAAGGTAGACAAACGTGTCTTTAAAATCTTAACGACACAAAGCAGGTACGGTGGGATTCTACGATACGAGTGCAACAAACTACTGTTCAACACACATCCTACGCAAGTGCAAGTGTAGTCTCAAAACCAGACAGAAGGTTCACGACCTAAGTCAGGAAAGACGGTCAACATGGCAAATTCTACGAAAAGCAAGCAACACAAGCTTAAATAAACGACTGCTTGTTTGCGGCGTGAGCGGAAGGTATATGACTTTGTCCGACCACAAGAACCTTCAAGCGAACGGCCAGGTGTTGTTCGAAGGTCCGAGGGGCATGGAATTATAGCTGTTTTTGGTCAGCGATGGCTTGCCCCTTTCACGAAAAGTACCGGTTTGAAAGATTGCAACAAGCAAGCTCGACTCTGTTAAATATAGCAGCGGTCGGGATTAGGGACAGCTGCTTTGTCCGATGACCACAAACGCGGATACAAGTACTAGACACGCCGGCTAAGAGGACTCTTGCGGCGGAGTTAATTGGCAGCGCGGATTGGTTTTGCGCAAGCCGCCGGGTCACGTGACCACGCGGCTGCAGACGCCTTCGTGACCGGCGGCCAGGTGGAGGCGAAACGAATGTTTTCGAAGCGCGATAGTCACGTACCAGAGCACGTGAACCGACCGTGCAAGCAAAGGTAAAGATAAGCGATTGAAATTTTCACAGTTACTTGTCCGTGTGGACGTGACTCATTGCGAATTATGCGATCTTTCAATTTGCTCGAACCTTTCCCGGCTGATAATGATGAGCGGCGCGTGAAACAGGTCCTTAAACGATTTAAACGAAATCCGTGACGCAAGAAAGCCAGAAGGTAAAGCCGAAACCTGATTTGTCCACAGAGCAGATCGGGCAAAACAAATAATATTGTTCGAAGAACACGAAACGACAACAGTCGACCGCAAAACACGAAAAGTAATCGCACGGTTAAGTCTCGCTGACCAACGGCCATCGAGACTCGAGATGACTGGCTCCACTTACAATTTTGCTATAAGCGCTGTTCAACGCGATCCAATAAATAAAAGGCTACTGCTGACGCTTTTTGTTGGACGCCAGTGAAAACCGAAAACACAGCAAACATTCGCCGACTGCGCCGGAGTCTATTAATCGCGTGAAGCGTTGGCAATTAAAACCACGCCCGTCTAACGTCATCAACGACAGTTGGAAGCTGGCCAACTGGCCAAACAGACAACTATTGCGGCTTTGACTCACAAGCAATCAAACAACAGGCACTTGGCTGAACAACGCAATCCAGTGATCAAAAGCGCGGGGAAACTTTCATCGCTGCTGCGGAGCAGCAAGTGTGAGCAGCTTTTTTCAAAAGCATGTTTGAAACATGCGCAGCTGTTAATCCCGTCAAAGAGCGGTACGATCAACCGAACAACGGCTACAGTATTCGTCGCAACCGAATCCGCATAACAAGAAGCAACACGCCTGAAGCAAACGCCGGTGGTTGCGAGCGTTCGGGTTTCTTTCTGGGAAACACAGAGACCGCCAACCCTGAAGCGATAGGTTTCAGCTCTTTGGCGCACTCAAGAGTTCGGTAACGCCGAGGCAAGCTTTTGTTGTCGCTCCTGGATGTCAAGTAATGCGAGTGACGCATAAGAAAAACTTAGCCCATGTGGCCACTGCGAGAATGAAAAACCCGTAGGTGTCCAGTACAGGAGCTGTTGAAAAAAACCCAAAAGCAAATTTTCACCCGCGAACAAAGCAAAGAAAGCTGATTTGACAGAAAGAATCAGTTTGTTGCCTGCGACAATTTAGACTGGACTCTCAGGTAGTTTAAAAGTGCAATTGCGATCGTTTCTATCACAAATAACCATAGCCAATCATCCACTACGTGTGTTATTTAAGGGTTGTACTTCACTTGCCAAGAAGTTACCCTTAGCTTGTTAATTCAAATAAATACATCTAGTGCAACGATGCTCTGTGGGTGAACTGCACACAACAAGGTTCACCGGACAGTCCTTCCTGTTTTCTAACAATTAACAGCAGTTTGGTACAAATAAAAAGAAAATGTCTAAAAACCAACAGCAGCACAGCGTAGATGGAGCACATCGATCACTGAGCTTATCGTTTCTCTATCTACAATTTAATTATTTGATGAAAAGAAAACCTATGCGTTGAGGCGTCCGTACATCTGTCACGTACAATACGGCAGCACTACACAACAACCCTGGTCCCACATTGTTGAGATATCTCCTTGCAAGGCACCGAACATGCCTGTAGATTTGCACGCGGTTTTCATGCGCGCGAAAACCGTTGGTATTTACGTTGCCAAGCACCGAAGTGTTGAAGATCACAACAGCGTCGATCGCTCAACTTCCACGAAAGGCGCGCTTTCAATCGCGATCAAGTAGCATCAGCGCGCAATCGCCTTATCAGCCGAACCAAATATCGAAATAGATCATGACAGGCACCGCACGACGCTCGCTCACCTTGCCGACCAGATCCCGCATCCTCACGACGGGCTTTCCAAGCTGGTGCGCAGGGGTCGGTTGGCTCTGGCCGTCCCAGTCTTTCAGCTGATCGATGCTGCGCAGGTAGAGAAGAGCCTTGAGTCCGGTCACGTAGTCGTCGATCAGTGTGAAGTCTTGGTTTTGAACGGCGCTGCACACCTGGGTGAAAAGAACGAAAAATGTGCAAAAGAGAATGAAAGGAACTTGCTTTGAGCGTTCTGTTGTCATTGTAATGATGAAAAGAACGAAAAATTTACAAAGAGAATGAAAGAAACTTGCTAAGAGCAAGTTCTGGTATCATTGTTGTGATGCAGTGTTTATGTTTTATTGAACAAAGTGCATACTAAAGTCCAACTGAGGTTGTGCTTCATCATTCCCAAAACTCGGATTGCCGAAAACCAGGATGTTAGAAAATGCGCGAAAACGTTAAAAAGTTGCTTGCAACGCATGCTGCAACAAGAACAAATTCTGAAACACGGCGTTTCCGCTGCGAGACGAAGCGTCATCCTTATCCGGAATGCGGACCGGCCACACTAGATCAGCAAGCCAAAGCAACAAAACCAGCAAGGCTTTGCGCTGGCGTCAGGCCATTGAAGTTCGCACCACAACTGCCAGCCGGCGACTGCCACCGCGCGAAGCGACGTTCCTCGCCAAGAGAAGGTTCGCAGTTTGCGGTCGCGCCGCCCGAAGGTGTTCCAGAGCGCATGCGGCAGAGCCCTACCTGGAGAATCGTCGCTCCAGCGTGCAAGTACTGCAAGCCGGCGTCCGCGGAGTCGATGCCCCCGGTGGCCAGGATCGGGAAGTCGGGCAGAGCCCGGGCGATGGCGGAAACGCCGCGCAGGGCGATGGGTCGGATCGCGTTTCCTGTTGAAGTTCGCAAAGACGTTTGCGCGGATCAGGAGGCCGAGCAGAACATTTTAACTACTTGGAGAAAAACAATTCCGACTACATGCGCACAAATATGAGTTAAGATTGCATACAAGCTTGGCACTGCCCGAAGCAAGCCCGTGCGTCATACAATACAGCTTCTGCATTCCTTGTAGCTGGGTGGCTTTGCGGGTAGTTTTGTTTTGGCCACAGCATAGTTTGGCAAAAAGCGCGGCGTCTGGTTCAGCTTCACAGCATTCGATTGAAAGTGACTGCACTTGCTAACATATTTTTTCAAACGTTTGCAGGAACATTTAAGTAAAAAAAAGAACGAACTTAATTTGGATGAAAAGCGAGGCAAATATTACATGTCTCAAGTTTCATTTTATTAACATCTGCAGAAAACAGCAGCTGCACAAAACTACCTGAAAAATGATAAAACCTTATGCCTAGCATGCATCATCAACGCCCGGAGCGTTTTCTGCATGAACAAAAACTCTCTAAATGTTTCTTTATGAAACAAACGCGCCACGCGGATGCGAAGGCGTACATTACAAACGGACAAAAGGCACCAAACACCTGTGGAAAATTCGCATTACCAAGCACACCAATCAGCGATTGAGTTTATCACCACTGCTCGCGTAAATCTACCCCAATGTTTCCGTGAGAACCGTGTAATCTGCGAAGGATAACTTAAAATGTAAAACGAGGCCAACAACAGCCAATGTCTTTCGCCCATTCATTGCAACCCACAAAGTCTGCAATGAGGTGCATTGCAACGCTGATGCTCAACGCAGCGTCACCGCCCACATACCAGACACGCCCCCGTAGGTCGTGCGTCCTTCGTGGCCGACGGCCGGCCACGCTTTTCCGTTCCCGCGCAGTCCCATCAAGCCCGACACCGTGTTTGTTGCCGTCACTCCATCCGCACCGCCTGCGAAAAACACGACATACGTGTGAGAAAACAAAGAAACCTGTGAGAAAAAAAAGGAAAAAAGAAACGTGTGGAAAACAAACTGCAATCGCTCGATTTCACGAACCAGGCGCTGCACGGCGTGAACAAACGTACGGTACCAGCAGTTGCGCACAAACCCGGTGACCAGCGCACGCGAAAGGCGTTTTCGCAATGACGCTCGGATCAGCTTCTCACCTTTCTTGGCCGCAGTCGCAATATCGACGATGTTGGTCACGTTCGGGGTCAGCTTAGCGAAGAAGGGGATCTTGACAGCGGCGCGCACCCATTTGCAAATTTCAAACACCAGCTCCGGGTCTTGACCGCAGGCCAGGCCCATGCCTCGTTCGCCCATGCCGTGCGGGCAGGATAAGTTCAGTTCCAGCGCGTCCGCTCCGGCACTCTGAAGAAAATAAAAAATTGTGGAACCGCAACGACATCTAGCGACAATCGAAACTTACCTCGATGAGCGCTTGGTGGGGCTCAGTGACCGAATTTGTCACGAGCGAGACTGAAGCCAAATACAGTACAAACGTGAAAACAGTGTTGTATAGAAAGTTTTTAACACTCACAACCGAGTTATACCGCCGGGATTGGTACGTAATTAAACAGCTGAAGAGAATTCCATTAGCCCGACAATGTTTGTGATCAAGTAAGCACGGTTTTAATGAAGCAAATACGCCGTTGAACAAAAATATTTTTGCAGTTATAATTGTTTCAAAACCATAGAAAAATCATATTAATACGTTTATATATACCATTTTAAAAATAAACATCAGCGCATAAGCAACACCCCGCGAGAGCATAATTAAGTTCACACAATTAGAAAGGATGCCGGCAACCGAAAATCCTGAAACAGAAACATTACCTCAGCCATTTGCGCCAGAGAAGTCCAGTCTTCTTCGTTAAACCCACACATGATGCTTGCAATCAAAATCTGAAAAATATGGCTTGATCGGTTTGAAAGGCTTGGACAGCAGTTTCACGATTTAATGAATAGTTGTTAGCTTGATTGAACAATGCCAGGAGTTTTTGGCCGTTCAACCGACATAAGAGAAATCTGAAAGTTGTTTTTCAAAACCGAAGCTAATCGCCCCGGCGTAATGGTGGCGGTTCTTTATAACCGAGTGATTGCAAAAATTGATTTACACCAAATGATGCTCCGAAAATTTGTTACTGTTATTCAGTCTATTAACAAGAGCAGCTTTTTCAAAATTAATGATCTTAAATAACTCAGAAGTCTGTTTTTCATGCGGTTTATCTTTTGATGCATTGAGGTGGCATTCACTTCAATGGAAAAGACGTTTTGTGTGTTGGAGAATGCTCGAACAAAGTCTTGTAAGAGAACACAATAAAACACCAGCTGCAATAGAGATTTGGACGTGACGCAAGAGGATTTACGACGAAAGTTGTTTGTGTAACGTCAGGTTGCCTGGGCGACGACCAGCATCGGCAGATATGGACGAGAAACAGGAGGTGCATTGTTCGGGTGCGCGCACGCAAACACAGAAAAAAGCTTTTCTGTTTAAGTGAATGCCNTTTCTACGCCTGAAAAGATAAACGCACGAAACACAAAACAAAATTCTGAGATGTTTCTACACGTGTTTACATAAAGAGATCATTTGACAATTGGTCAAGGTGGTAGGTACAACGCAAAAAGTTCTTTGGAAAACCCTGTTCGTTAAATCGTCTGAGAAAAAAGATCGGAAACTTTCATACAACTACTGGGAACAAACGACCTGTTAATTATCTGACTGCTTTACGTCACGTGTTAGTAAATATGTGCTTTCCACGGGTGAGTTTTAAGATATTGAGTAGGGGTTGTTGACATGCGACCAGCTAAAACTGCTGAAAATATCAACAGTTCAGCGTAACTGCACTTCGAATCACGTCTCAGGCTCTTACCATTTCCTGTCTAAAATGCATTTTCCCCANTGCGCGAAAATACCTAAGTCCTCAAATCATGTAACCAGACTGCACTGAAAGCCATGCAGTTCAATCNTTGAACAGCGGCAGGCAAGCTAATTCAAACACCCAATGAAGGGCGCGCGTGAGCTGTCGCTGGAGATCGGCGGATGATAGCGCCCGCAAGCGACAAGCCTTTGTTCATCAGCATACATGAATTGCTTGACGGACATGTTGCTGTCGGGCAAAGGCTGGCCGCGTTTGGACGGGCCGTGAAGGCGCCGCGCTTCTCCAAAACGCTTGTTTGAAATTCTTTCAATGATTAATCCCCAAAGTTGCCGCGCGCACTTGAAAAAGAGTGCGAAAGCGGTGCGCCCGCAGGCAGCGCGCCAACCGGTCAACGCCTGTTGTTGGCTTTCGAATAAGGCGAAGCTGTGTATTCTCCACCCAAAAATTACATTTCGCAGCAACGCAGCCTTAAGAGAAAGGTGAGCAGGAAGGAAACAAAGTCTATTTCGTGATTTTTATCTAGGAATGCCTCGCCGCTGTNAACTGCCAGCAGCTCGTTTCGAATATTTGAACACANCCACGGTCCACGGGGAGGAGAGTTTGAAACACAAGGCAACGCTTGAAACTGTCACGCTCGCGACAAGACAACTGCGCCCAATTCACCTTTTCCGGGAAGTCTTTTTTCAGTTCAGTGACGCTCCGACACCAGTACGCGCAAGTCTTCTCGCTGATCAGCTCAATGTTGAGAAACGAGCCCTGGCCAGGCCCGAACATGTGGCCAGAAGTGGTTCCACGCACAATTCGCGGCGACACGTTGGTGATGGTGTCCTAATTAAATTTAAAGCACATTCACTCATAGACAACAAAGCACATCTGTGTGTTCACGACCAGCGCAACAAACAGAGACTTTTAATTAAAGTTTCGACCGAGAAGTTCCTGATACAACTGCAATATTATGCCACAAGTGCCTCAGGCCACTCATTATGTGCGCAATGCACAGGAGGTTTGTGATATTTCGCTCTGATTAATTAAGTGTCTCCTGTCAACAACTTAGGTTGCAAGTTAAACAGCGTAATTCTGTACTTACAAGGATGATACTTTAGAAGTGCGACTGCAATTTTTATGCTTGGTGTGGGTATGATGCTGTATCCAGATTGGAAGTTTTTTGCAACTAGCACGTAACAAAGAATCTAAGGCTAGTATAAGGTTCAATCGGTAATTTAACGTATTTTTCAAAAGTACTGACAAACACAAAAACTTTTTACCTTGTCTAATGAAAAGGTTTTCGTCAGAGCGAAGCCCCAGCCAGCTTGGAACGCTCGCCTGATCATTGCCGATGTTGTGGTGGGCGGGGCGCTGGCCAGGCCGAACGGATTTTCGAAATGAAGCCCGCACAAGTCAACGCTGACGTCCACCTGATCTATCGGGGTGAAGAACTTCGGGAGGGATGGCTGGTCAGGAATTTTCAAACCATCGAGGTTCTGATGAAAGATTGCAAAGAATGAGCATCAGGTGAGGCGGTCAAAGTCACAACTTAGTGTTCACGCAAATTGCGTGACCCAATGCGTGACGAGAGGAAGGACAATAGATCGTACTGATAATTTCTGTTTCTTCGAGGTTCAGACGTGGACCGCAAACTCAATGGCGAAAACCTCCTGTCACTGTGGGTGCTTGATCAAGACAGAAGATGACGTCAGCAAAGTAACTTTCTCTTCACGCGCTATTTGCAGAGTTTTAGGAACCAATCATCAATTTCAATTCAAGCTTTAAGGTGCCTGGTGAGGGAAATATTACTTAGATTTGCAACCCAATCGTAATTTCTACATTAACTGCTTTTATTTTCTCTTGATTTCTAAAGCTCTTCTCTACGTCGTTTGTAACGAGACATCTGTAGAAAATTTATGAGAAAGCTGTACAAAAATTTGGAGCTCTAGCAATCCCATCGTTTAACGATTTCCATCTTAGGCAAAGCCCGACAGTGATAGACGGTTCACTGGCATGCAATTGCAGCATGTCAACATCAGGCAAGGGGAAAAAGTTCGAGGATTTTTAACACAGCACCGCGCATTCACACAGCTGTAGAAAATTGCGTCGGTTAAGGTTATTTGCGGTCGATGAAAGAATCGCGCTTCACGTGAGAAGATTTGACGGATTAGAGAGNTATGTGGTCGCTAANCAACACAATTTCCAAGCGAGGTCCACAGAATTCCGTATGCGCAGTACGCCAGTGGCAAACTATTTTTCGGGTCTCAAACATACAGTAAGACGAACTCCTGCATCAAAATAATTAATAACACAACGAATGCGTCAAAGTAAAATTTAATTTCCTTGTCAAATCACCATCAACAGAAAACAAAACCTAGCTCAGTAACAGCTGCTGAAGCCATAAAAGGATAACTTTCGCTATACAGAAGAGTGGAAACAAGTGCAACTTCCACAAGTCGGAAACTCCCTTCGCAAAATAAGTGATGCAACGACACTGTAAATGTTAGCTTCAGCAGTGACGCAATACTTGACACCCTGATGCACACCAACTATAGATTGCACTTCTTCCAATAACTAAGCAAGGAAGCTAGTTTAACAAGACGACCAATATAGTCATTTTTTTCGCAGATAACAAATGCGTAAAAGGTTCTTGTACATATCTGGTCGATTTCGGTGCTGTGAACATTGGTTTTCAAACATGCCCTTCGCAGATGACAGAATTGTACTTCGGGAGGTTTGGTTGGTTTTTAATAATCACGTAGCAAACAGACGTGAATGCCATCTACTTTAAATCTCCGGAATCGGTGAAGATAATATTGCGTATCAGGATGTTTCAAAGGCTACAGTAACAACTAAATGGGCGACGTCAGGGCAATTTTTGTCAGAACTAATTCATGACAAAAAAGGATTAACAGCGTTCGTGAAGGAGTGAAGACATTAAAAAAAAAACTGGCAAAACAGTATTTACTCCAGCTATGTGCGCGTCCTAGGGCCTACCGAGCATTTCAACCAAAGGTAATTACGAGAGCAATTGTTTTGTTTGTACACTTTGCTGGTTGCACTCAAATGCACGGTTATCAGAGGCTGCCTGCTCTAGTTGAAGCTACTTTGGCTGCTTCGCCGAAACGCTTAAGGTGATGCAGCATGAACATAATTGTTTCGGAAATAGTGAAACTTGGAAATCTTCGTGCAAGAAACAAGACAACAAACATGTTCCTTCTCGAAACGTCCAGTACGGTTTTATATAACCCATTAGCAACTGCATCAAAAATTCCTACACGCAGTTTTCAGTTCGAAATTACTTGTAATAAGTTGCATCATTCTTACAATTTTTGAAGTGACTGCAAAAGTGGTGACCCAGGTAAACAACTTGGGGCTTGTGGAACAGAAAATAAACGTCACTGCCAACACGTGCGTAAAGTCACGTAAATGAATCGCTCACTGCACCAGAATGGCAGGAGTCCATCATTCGTGGCATTGATCTACACATTTTCTAAGAAACGACGACTGGCATTTCGCTTGAAAAGACAATTCTTATCAAAACTAGAAACCCACTACAAGCAATCGAGACACTTTCCGCAATGTCCTTGCAGCACACGCAAGGGCATCTGTTATGTGCACGTGTGGTACCTCATCCGTTGATTGCGGGATTGCGAAAACCCTACTTCTTCTAGTGCGGCCACATCTGTTGTTTTTTTTACTTGGAATCTTTAGGCGAACGCAGATTACCAAACAGCTCTTCCTTTTGTTCGCACTTGCCCTTCAGTTTATTTCTCCCAACTAGCCGGAAATAAGACCAGGTTTCGCCCGCAATCAGCATTTGTTTGCTTTGTGGCAAAGTTCGTTGCGAAAAATGCCTCGAAACAAAAAGCGCGTTACTCCGAAAAGAAACAATCACTTCGACATCGGGAACCGTTAGGCTGCGATGATTTAGAGCCCTAACCTTCACCAAGTTAAACCTCACGGAAAGTTTTGTTGGACCATGGTTGAATTTTTAATGTGTTTCGCTTTGCATAAGATAAAAAAAACGACTAAAAACATACAACTACGCCTTGTTTCGCTTCTAACTGCATTTCTTGTGGCATTTTCTGACATTCTGTGTCGTTGCAACAATGCTGACCTCGGAAAATCGACTTCTGTTTCAGGAAAGATCAACTTCACCGTAACGTGCGTACCAGTGACAACCTTATAGCAGAATTCTTAGAAACACTGGGTTAAGATATTTTCAGTCGTTCGTTCCAAGCCATCAGCGGTGGAAGCAACGCTCTTGTACCATGAGTAACAACGATCCGGCGAAGTGCACGCGATATACAAAAAAAGCTACCACAACGGGTAAGTTTATCTTTTCACACATGAAACAGCGCAAAATCAGTTAAGCGAATCACCTCAGTGACTGTGCGCTTATGATAGCATCATACTGCGAAAAGCAGGAAATGATTTTAAGAAATTCCTGCACAGCCTACTTTGCGTGAGGAATCACTGATCTCTAGCGATCTTATTACCATCACACTACTTTCACCAAGCAGAAATAAGATGTCATTCATGAACAAGGGGTAAAACAATGCCAAAAACACGAAAATGTACAGTGGCAACGGGAAAATGTTATTTGATAAAATTGAAAACTCAGCAGTTGCATAAACATGTTGCGGCAAACCTCCACCCCAAAAGAAAAAGACAGGATTCCGCGCGACATTTTGGGGCACCACGAGCTGTGCTCAAGATCAGTTCAGCCGCGTTTAATGTTATATTTCTTCCTACCTGCAGATATCGGTGCATGTACCACGCGGCGGTCTTCCCATCGTTCACAGACTCAACTGTGGTGTTAGCCGTACCAGCAACGTCGCCTCCAAAGAAAACCCAGGATTCGCTGCAGCCTCCAGTATTCGGGTCCACGTTGGGCAGGCCCCATGAATTCAGCTCCACAGGCGCCAAAGCCTCCACGACTGCGCGCACAAAATTACGGTTTCTGACTTTATGTCAAAAAGTTATTTGTAAGTTAGCCATTTGTCTGCAACAAAAAAATGGAAGTTCAATGAAGTTGAACAGTTCAGCAGGTAAAGAAAAACACTGTGTCAACGTAACCATCAACTTTTTCATGTGAGAATATTTAAAAATAAAAAATATGTAAATATATTTTTCCCTTCTATTGCTAACCTTAAATGCACTCCTTGAGATAGGCCAATGTACCGCCACCACTGTTATAAGAGGAATTCAAACGTAATGAGCGGAGAGGCCCAAAAGGAAATATGTGGCAAGCAAGTCAGATGCATAAGATGGCCGAATACCGGTCCAACGGGAGAGGCCACGATGCCCAGCATCAGTGTCAACTGGCAATGCGAAAGCCTGACGCTGGTAGAGATGCGCGCAGCAGTGCAGGTCAGGCGAACTCAAGACACGTGAGTGCTTTAACTGCGCCCTGTAGGTCAAGGAGCCAGCCGCACAACGAGACAGAGCGTCTAGCAAGCTAAGAGTGCGAAACAGCGTCGCGCTGCTCCAACCAACGGCGTTTCTGCGCGGACGACAAAGCATGCCTGTGGCTCTCAATAGAAGAGAAATCGTGAAAGTTGTTTTTTGAACGAACGCGGATTGCCCCGACGCAATGGTGGCGGTTTTCGTCACCGACTGATTGCAACGACCGCTTTCAAATACTGTAGTTTCGCGCAACGCTTCCCAACCAGTGGGCCACGAAATTCTTTCAGTGGGGCATGGAAGCATTTTAAAATAATACAAAATTCCGGTATTTTAAGTAAAACGTTTCTTGAAACTTAGCCGATCGCTAAAATGTGTGTCGTGTCGCATTAAAAATGAAAGTATGATCACACAAACTAATATTTTTTTCTTTCTCACGTCTCAACTTTTTCGTTGCAGTTTTATCGCAGTTTCTAGCAGTGATCCCACGAAAATTTTGTCAGTAAAAGTTGATCGCAAGCAATGGTTTAACGGCCGGTATGGGGTCCAGTTTCACTCAAGGTGAGTTTTTAGCTTTCACCGCTGTTTCCCGCACAAGTTGTTTCAGAAACTTCGAATCGTCATAGAAAACTGTTAAAATTCCTCCCTGTGTTGATCGTATTGGGCTTCGTCACGAAAGGTAGTCTAAGTACGTGTGATCGCCCCAAATGAGTAATTCCAGTAGTGTTGAGATGCGTTTTCAGAACAAAAATATGTTTTGCCAGAAACAGGCTTGGCAAAACATACTAGCAAATCGCGCACACTTTTCGGAGACTTGCCTCAGTGCTGTGAAGTTATCAAACTGACAAGGTAAGGAACGACCTTCTACATTTTTAGCAGTTACGCTTACGACTTGCCATATTATCATGAACATCGGAAATTTTATTTCGATCTTCCTGTCTACAGTGTTTGACCTTATCATGCAGATACCATTTTTTCATCACACTCATCTTTCTCGCCTGTAACCCTACCTCGCCACAGCGCCAACGCAACCGTAGCTTCATCCATGCGCTGTTTTTCCAGCCCTGTTGTTTACGATCATCGACTGGGATCGCATGACCGTGACGTCACAAACTACACATGCGGTTTGGATTTGTGCGTAGGAGGAGGGCGTACTTCAGAAAATGGCTCCGTTCCGATTCGGTGAAAGCGAGGGGTGCTCATGCGACTGGCATGCACTAAGAATCCTAGCGCGCCGTGATGTGCTGCCACAGTTGCTGCTCATGGCAGCACAATTGTTTGTCCGGCTCCACAGGTGTGCAGAAAAAAACGCTTTCACCAGCTGCCCTGAGGCCACGTGAACTTCACATTTCTCTTTCAGCGAACAGAGTAGCATGTCGTGCCGTGGAACGAAACACGCGCGACCAGTTATTACAAGCAACACCAAACTGCAACCATACGCACATGACTGCTGAGCAAGTCGCCAATTGAAACGCTATCGTCGAATCACTGCCATTAACTTCTATTCTACCTACAACGACCTGACATGTAACGTCGTATGTTATAAAAAGTTGCGGATCACTTTGCTCGTGAACGGGAAAAAAATAAGCGCATGGTGTACATTACTTTGAACCCTGAATCAATAACAATTCTAGTTTTGTGTAAGTATGACCTGTGTTTTACGGTTCAGAGCGAACAAAACCGTTATGTATTCCAAAGGAGAATACAAGAATGCCGGTTTACTCGGAGCAAGTACGACCAAAATGGCTCCTGCTGATTGAGTCAAATAAGTTAGATACAAACACGTCCACGTGGCAAGAGGGAGAATACAAATTATTTAAAATCTATACAAGTATTAGTTCGAACCGCAGGTAAAACTACGCAAGTAATCCGAACCGGCTAATACATATTGTCATGCAGTTTGTCCACATGCTAGCTCACCACTGACATATAGGCCAACACACATACTGTAGTTAACAATTCGGCTGATGTTTTTAATAGAAATCTTCTCTTTCTGCGAACACATACCCTCTCCCATTTAGCTCCATGCCTTACTTTGTAAGTTCTGTTCGATGATTTGCACGTGTTTAAAGTTTCTGAGCGGCATCTGCGCAACGGGTTTTTCACGAACAGGCAGATGGCACAGCGTAAATACGTCGAATTTTTAGGGACCGTGCATCAGTTCGTATACATAAGTACAGGTTTTTTTAAGGAAAATGTTAGGTACCCGATATGGACCTGTAGGGACCCGATTTCTCTGATTCTAGGGACCCGATTAAACACCTTAAAAAACTGTGTAAGTAATTCGGCGGTCACTCACAAACGGCATATTAACATCACCTGAAAACGCCAACTTCCTTTTTAACTGACAGTTGGCAACGTTAAAAAGACTACTCCAAATAAATAAAAATTTCTGTATAAACTGGTGATGGACGACGTGTAACTGGAGTCCCAAACACAGTCAACACAATACATTGAACATCGGGACTCTTACACAAGTTTTGTTCGTTTGGTTCGAGCAAAAAATTCTTTTTTTAATGAAAGTACTTTTGAACTTGGCATATGTGGGCAATTTGCAGGCCTCAGAGACCAAGTCTGCGGCCTTTTACAGCTTTCTTAGAACTTTTAGGAGACAAACGCATATAACGGGCAAGCATTTCTACATGACCTGCTTGGCCGGCCCAGATGAACATTAAGGCAGGTTTTTTAAGGAAAATATTAAGTACCCGGTATGGACCTGTAGGGACCCGATTTTAAATTGTGTCGGGTCCCTAAAATGCCTTTAAAAACCTAATTAAGGTTTAAACTTGGACGTCCAAAACCACGTTTATCTTAGAATGGAACTTCTGTTGGACGCATTGGTTGAAGTGATGCCTTGGAGGCTGTACTTGCGATCGGTTGAGCAACGCACAACACCCTATCTGCTGATGACTTTGTCACTCGCTTGCTGTGGAATTCCGAACAAACGCAGCGACAAACGTAGACTTGTCTATACGTAGACGTCGTCGTTATTTCGCAAGTACTAAAACCCGTACAAGCCTTGATCACCAGTCAGGTAGGCTAACAGATCGTCTTGTGTGGTCATTGTTTCCACCGGTAGCGGAACGATTCTTGAAAGTGTATCGGCGGCAGCACAAAGCGAGGTTTTGTATTACGCCGGCCCCCAAGCGCGATCCAATCTGGTTTGTACAAATGTTTCTTGGTCGTTAAATTCAAGCATGAAATCACGCGCACGTTTTTGAGTATTGGGTTTAAGATCTCAGACTTAAGCACACCGAGCCAAAAGATTTAGCACAATCACGGTAACATCTGAAGCTCTGCGGTACCAGAAAAGATACAAGGAAAACCAAAGGGCAAAGACAGCTGTAACGAATTTGGGCTCACAACAGAGTTAGATACTTTGCCGGGTACGAAATATGTCCGAGTTGTACTGGTATTACATACGGTCCACTGAATTGAAGTTCGGGACCCACGAAACCCAGCGCCCAACTCACACCTGCCCGTATCACGTCTTCCACTTGCGCTTCTTTTCGGCCCCAAAAATTTGTGGTATTACTTAACGGTCACGCGGTTTTTGATACATCCAGCCCAAACGCTCGAGATTGTCATGAATAAAGTAGAAAACTAAAAACTTTCCAACTGCCATTTGCAATTCAGCCATTGTGTGAGTTATCTAATTAATGACTGGATAAAATCAGACAACTCAAAAGATATACCTCTCCCTGTCATTGGAAACCTCTTAGAAAAGGTTCCACGTACATCGACATATCAAATTTGCAACAATAACGCGACCTTCACGTCGCATAGCTGCAACGCAACTAACAACATGCACACCATCATCACGTGCCGACAAGAAAACCACTGTAGGTCAGGTCTAGTTATCTTCAACGACAAGCTGCTCGGGGGAATAAGCCGCGTAACAAGAAAGAAAAAGGTCAACGTCTGAAGCACAGCATAACATCACCGCGGGTGAACTGTTCAACAACTTTTGCTTTGTTTCAAATGATACACGAATGGACTTAACAACGCCACAGTCGACAACAAATGTAAAACATGCCATGTTTTGACAATAGACTTTGCTGAGTTTTTTTCAAAAATTTCTTCGAACTCTTTTAACCGAAGTGTGAAAAACACAGGGTTTCTTTTCCAGTCGGTTGCACCCATGGTGTTGCTGCTTTCCATCATCTTACATGAATGGGGATAGGGCTGGGTTCAAGTAAGTAATTACGTAATTTTTCGTTACTAAATTACTTGAAAACTTTTACTTACTACCTGATTAAGTAATTTTACCATTGCTTGATATTTCAAGTAATTTGCATTTACAGAAGTTGAGATTTTAGAAACCACAATTTTATACAATAATATAAATATTATTTATTATAATATTATACATGACATGCATCATCACACATCAAACAAGCCATTGAGGCGAATAGATTTCTTGCCTGTGCAGAGCGCTTTGTGAGTCGCAATTGTTGATTGTGATCTTGATTATGATTTGAAGCGAGAAGCTCATTACATTAAATTGAATCACGGCCATCAGGTGCCAATTTTGTCTGGACCCCCCATTATGTGATTTAAAAATTGCAATGATATTTATGTACTAGCGTGTTTTTAAATGTGTTAAATTTCCTTATTTGCTCGAATTGCTGAAGTAATATGTTAGAAAATGCTTATTACTTAAACAATTTTTGTCACTTGAACCCATCACTAAATGGGGGGCAATGGCACTGTCAGAAAAGGCTGAAAATCCTGGTATCAATCTTTCTCATACGTAGCTGTACGCACGAGCTGTACTTGCATGGCCTGTTTTTCAAGTAGAGTCTTATTAACGTTGCTCGTCGACAACTAGCAGAGAGCAGGCCCAGCAGTGGACGAAGAGGCGAGAGCTATTTTTCTCGTACATCAATGCGGTCTTATCATTAACAGCAAAGCCAACTTCACTAATACTTTCTAAGCAGCAGAAGGGAATACTTTCAACAGCCTTCACGAAACGCAAAACACTGACTGCTTACAAGTTTTGTTTGACATGTGCCGCTTTGCGAAAGACCGTCACTTTTTGGGCAATTTACCAGAGATAAGCTGGAGTTACGGCAGACTTGATCAAACGTACTCAGTTTAGGGATTTAGGGGATGTAATCCCCATTTATCAACAGACTAAGGTAAGTGGTTGCAGTTTTTTTTTTCGACAGGAAAACGTAGCCAGCACCAGGCACAGGTCTGTTAGAAATCGTCCTGGCCTAATACGCAAATTTGGTCAACTTTTAATTAATTTTTTTATTTGTGTTTTGTCCTCATTCATATCTCTAGTTTTAGTTCCTCTTTTTTGTCTTTAATTTACGGTGCCGTTGTATTCAACTTTGGTACTTTTTATTGATTTGCAACTCTGCTGCCAGTACATACCGCGTCTAAAGTTCAATATTAGAAAAGCGAACGAGGTGCGTATAGCAAAACACCTTGACAAAGGTCTTCCGATTTATATCCCCGATCGGAACTTCTCGCTTAGCGATAGGGGTTTAGTTCTGACTTTTTTCACCCGCAAATGCGTTTCGGACTCATGGACATTTTACAGAAGTTGTTATGAGATGCAGATTGTAGAGGCATTTCACCGTATCTCGTAAGGTATCTACTAAGGCTACACGTTGTCTTGCTTCACAACAGATGGTTTTGCGGATGGTTGTAATTCTGCTATTTGCAACTGCTCCTCCTTCGAATCCGTACGATTCAACGCCAACGTTGATCAAACCTATTTCAACCGCTTTCTTCAAGTTTTTACAATATTCTTGCATCGATTTGTGCACCAGGGGGTAAATAGCATCAAAAGTCCACTCAGTCCAAGCGATGCGTAAACAATTTTCAAACCCAAGGATGAAACAACAGTACTTGTGTAGAAAGAATATTGTGACCCACCAGTGACGAGAGAAAATTCCAAATAAAAAGTTTGCTGTTGAATTATAAAACGTGGCAGAAAAAACTTTTCAACAGCTAACCATTCATGACGAAACTTGCACATAAGAATCCGCAACATACATCACCCGTTTTTCGCATCACACAGTAGTTTTTTACTGCGATTAGAATTAGCTGTATCTTGGCATAAATCTCGTGGCGACATTGGCCAATTAACAAAAGTTCACAAACGTTAATCAACTGGATAAGCAAGACTTCTATTTTATAGCCACATGAAAAGGTCTTTTCATAACACCACGACAAATTAGCTTTTACAATGCTGGAGTGTTGCCGGAAAGGTCACCGGGTACCCCATTGTACAGTTGACGTGAAGAATAAAGGCCGAAAGGAACCGCGGCCTTTTTTACCTTTCTTTAAATAAATCGCCAAAACATTGCGTGAAGTGAGATTACTTTATTTTCTACCTCTTATAATACGTTTGGCGTATCATGATAAGCTTTCTTTATTTCCTTTTTTAACTGCAGGTATTGATACCAAAGCAGGCGACATGACATAATAGTGCTGAAAACCGTAGTTCACCGGCGATGTCGCGCTGTCTCAGTTAAACAGTTCCTTAAATCAATTTAACTGCTTCGGACCAGGTTTTTTTCAGTCATTTACCGAAATGTTTTTGAAATGACCGAAAAAATTAAGCAATTTTGGTCAGAATGTCTGAAAATATAGGCTAATGAACACTGTTACGGCGAGTTTAATACAACTGAGATAAATGACCGAAATGTCTCAGCAAGAAATGACCGACATGTCTAGGCGAAAAAGAAACGGCTTCGAACGTGAAAATTCGACAAGAACAACTCTTCAACACCATTTCTCCTATAACCTTCTGCGCCAATGCTGCCTCGTCGATCGACCAGAACGAATCACACGTCGAAAAAAGCCGTATTTTGAAGGTAGGTCGAAGAAAACTTTTAAGCTATGAGGCAGTATCAAGAAGCAGTATGGCTCAGAGACTGAATGCATGACATCCAACACGAACTGATAAAACTGCAGCAATTTTACTTCTGCTCACCTCAAGAAACATCTTGAATCAAGGGAGAGCGGTGTGGCACATAGCATTTATTTGCACTGTGATTTTCAGCAACCCTTTTCCCCAAACCGGTGAAGACGCGCGATTCCACTCAGCGACTCGACTTGATAATGAGATCGAAGCTCATCAAGACTCCACAGCTCGTGATTCGACTCGTGATTAGAATTCAATTGTTGGGACTTGAGTCGAAATTAATTTGTTTCAGCCAGGTGATTGTATCAGCTGCATCAGTCCTTGGTGAAACAGTTCTGAACTGTTGTTTTTTCTTGCTTTTTTGTTTTTTTATGGACAACAGACCAATCAACAAAAATACAACCACAGAAATGGCTGACGCAAAAGCATGAATGACAAATGACGTATTGGTTGTCAATGAAGAAGCTCTGCAACAGCATTAACTTCATCATTTCGGTGCGATTGAAATTATTTTGGTACAAAACTCAAAAACTCAAACGTTTGTACACTCAGTAAACACTCTTAATACAGTATAAGGCTCCATGACCATGGGTTTCAGGAGGGNGTGCAGGTGCAGGCCTTGGCCCCTGGAATGTNAAATTTGATATTTTCCTATTAACGTTTCAGTAAAAATGTTTTTCTCGTAGTTTCGAGTTGGTGAAATTAAATTTCATCATAGTTGGCCCCCGCCCCTGGAAAAAAATCCTTCCGATGCCAATACTCATGATATACAATCTTCGGATGGCATAGTGGTAGTTGTGAGAAGACCGACTGTTATTGCCAAATTAAGTGTTGCAATATATGGGGTGAACTTGTTATAAATCTGAAAGGTCACCAATTGGGGATATTCTTTATCCTGCTATCTCAGTGGTTCTCAAACTGTGGTACGCGTACCACTAGTGGTACGCGAGGGTTTTTCAGGTGGTACTCGAGCAGCTTTCCTGTCATATTCGAAAAGCTTT
>JGI24158J21664_10001286_pt1 | contig 27805 bp, 17 predicted proteins | sample Ectturendosymbi3_FD_21664 | JGI IMG/M metagenome (IMG submission 21664) | reverse complement strand
TCATTTTCCATACAAAAGTCTTCCAACAAACCACCAAATGTATTTGTGGTTCCAGCGTTGAAGTCCCCCACAAAACAAATATTAGGGCATTGCAGCTCCTCACATAATTGACTCAATTTACCCAGGTATGCTAAAAATTCATCAGTATTAGCTCTACTGCAGTATGGTAGATACACATTAATTAAACACAACTCTGATTTCTTTAAAAACACTCTTAAGCCTATTATCGAGCCATCACAATTTGAAAAAGATGAAGCTATACGCGTTCTTCTTAGACATTGTTTTCATCAAACCGGCTGGTTGAGTTGAGTCTACACAAGTAAATGATGACGAAACTTTAAGTCTTCACATCTATTTCATTCTTGTTTGAAAAATATCGGCTTTCATATTTATTGAATTTTGCGAAAAGCAAAATAAGCGTTTAATCATAGTGAGAAGCACTTCACCTTGCTACCCGATGAACTTTCCCGAAAAAAACGGGGATATACTTTTCACCCGTTTAAGCCACTTGGGTGGAAGAAAATCGTTGTGTGTAAATTAGGGTTAGTTCGGATATCAATATTATCTGGACAACGGATATATCCGTGTATTTGCATTTAGCTAACCGGTTAATAACCGCTAATTGTTAGACAATTGATTTCATGAGATTTGCGTGATGAATTAATTGTAAAATCATGACACAGTTTTATTTTATATATACACATATGCATTGTACGAGCGTATATGAAAAAAAGCATGCATTTTTAACATTTACCGCTTCTGCAACGCATTTCGTATGAAGCACAACGCAGACGTCACCTTACAACGCGAAAACACTCTTCTGTAAAAAATAATAATTACGGGGTTTTAGTAGAACTTAGGTGGCACAATCTCGAAACAAAGAATATCCAAACTTACTAAAAAAGCCTACAACGCATTTTTCTTTTTTTTATCAACTTTGGTGGCGGCAAGCCGATGCCTGAACTGTACTTCTTGCCGGTGCGGTTGATTGAACGCTCTTGCCCAAGGAGAGCTACGGCAATTCATTCAGTGACTGTGGATCGAACACCCAACCATTCAGTTGAGAGGCGGACACTTTACCACTGAGCTATTGCCACCCCACAACATAATAGTAAAGTTACTTTTTTATCTGGTTAACCGACAGAATTTTATCCAGATATCGGATAGCACAAAATTCTCTGTTTTAATCAGTTAACCGTTATCCGGATAATCCAACCTTAGTGTAAATGTTTCATTGTGTAGTTACTTTCTTTATAAGTCTTTATCCTTATTTGTGGTATTATTTTATTTGTGAGCTTTACTTTTATTTATTTGAGATTTAGCTGTCTTTCAGTTTCCCTCGTTGTATTCTCTTTGAATCTGTGCGAATTTGGACTACAGTAAAACTTTCGTTTCTCAGTAAATACTTTAGCTGCTTAATTGTATAACAGCAAATCCTTTTAAGTTATCGTTGCTTTCTTCAAACGTCTTTTCTCTTTATTTGAAATTCTCTTTTGCTTCCACAGCCGTGTTTCTATTGTATTTGTTGTGTTTTCTACGTCTGTTTGTTTGTCCATCAGTAAATCCTATAAGTGCTTTGTAGTGGCAGTGACCCAATGACAGTTACGGCAGTGTGACCTTCTATCCCTGCATCCTGATCGCAAATGCTGTCTCCGAGATGCGAAATAAACTGAACTATTAATTGCCGGTAAACGTATTGCATCATAACCCAGACGAAAAATGGTTTACAACAAAAGGAACACATGCTCGCTTGGCCGTCGCTCAGTGGTGCATTGAATCCTGGGCTTGCATTGGGGTAACCTAATTTTACTGCTGTGATTTTCTATCATCTGTGAAAAAATGTCTAAAATTTGACAAAATCATAGCTGAGAAGAGTTGTTGATGTTTTTTCTTGGTAAATTTGATAAAATCTGCAAGCCGACAAATTTTCCGGTATCGGGTCTCGAAAATTCAACTCTCGGTCTGGCCTTGTTAGAATAAGCCTCAGTCTCCGAGCTTTAACCAAGCCTCAGTTTCGGAAATTAGGGTCTCGATTACATCACTGGACACAACAGTCCCTCCTCTTTAGCATCAACGTCAAACAGTATTCATAATCACATATTTGGTTCGACAGCCATTGAAGCCACACATTTCTTTTTACTTCGACGAAACTTGGGTAACTCACGTGTTTTTTGCTCCCTTGAGCTTTTCTTCCAGTGTTTAGACCGCACATTGCTGCTTTTTGTGAAAATATGTCGTAAAGACCATGCATTATATCTTGACGAATGTTTTGAACCCAAAGCTAATTTTATAACCTAAATAAACGATTTTTAGAACTTTTGATCTTTGAGCTAAGCCCGAAGCTGAAGTAACACACTTCTGTGTTTCAAATTGTAATACACTTCTGCAATTTTAGTTGCTTTTGACTCTATGAGTTTTAGTTTGTTTCAAAGATCTGGTAAGAAATTTTGCTTACCTTACAAGCATCGTGGTCCCCAACATGATTCTGGACCAACAGTATCAACATTGTTTCTACGAGATGAGTGGGCATTATCCCACATAGCAGGAGTCGGGAACCTATGGCTCTTGAGCCAAATGCGGCTCTTTTGATGACTGCATCTGGCTCGCTTACACGATTGTTGCGGATGAAAATTTTTCTGCTATTTTCCTACAAAGCCATCAGCAACACCATGGAGCACCAGAAGTCGCATTGACAGTAAGAAGCATGTCAATAAAGTGAAAATTTAGACATTTTTCATTGTTTAAAATTGTTGATATTGCTTAAAAATGCACACGTTAGTTAAGCAAGTTAGTTGCATTAAGTGTTGAAAAATATATTATATGGCTCTCACGGGAATACAATTAATAATATGTAGGTTTCATGGCTCCCTTAGCCAAAATGGTTCCCGACCACTGCCACATAGGTTGCTGTAGGCTTTCCATCGTGTTTCACCAATTTCCGTGATTTTGTGTTTTAAAAAAGGTTTGTCGGAGGAAACTTGTTTTTCTTGCACCAAGGTGGAGGTTTCATGACGAGCTTGATTTTCAAGGAAATTTGCGGTTGTCGCGGTGAAGTTTTTGTTGTTCTGCACAAACAAGCGACTTTGAAGGTGTTTCAGACGGTGGGTTGTCTGGTGTGACCTCTCAAAATCGTGAAGTTTTGATTGTGTTTTAATAAGACAAATCTGACGAACGCGCAGTCTTAAACAAGTTTTCATAGTAATCGATTTGTCTAAAATGCAAATAGGAGATAGATGTTTGCACCTACTTTAGATTGAAAAAATCTTCAAATAACTCAATCAATGATGCACGATGTATCAGAAACAGTATTGGCTTAGCCCATATGTACAAATGTAAAATGTTGCACGATTTTAAAGCAATATTTTCACTACTCGGGAGCAAAAGATCAAGCAAAAAGTAAATGTTTCCGCGTGTATGAGGACTTGCATGCTTGTTGAAAAAAAAACGTTCGTGTAAAGCTAAAATATTTTGTAAATACAGTATAACGGTGCATCTGTAAAATCGCCAAGCTGTGGCATGTACGCAACGTTATGTCATGGATGAAAATGCCGGTTTGTAATATGTTGTACAAGTACTCATGATGCAATAGATCAGTTATTCGTAAGCTGTGCAGCCTCACCTTACGCTACACGCCCACTACTGGAAAATATAATTGCCTCAGGGGTCTGCTCGTGGAAACAAAGATGATTCATGCTTTGGCCAAAAGCAACAACAACTACCGAATATGAGGTTAAGTTTAATCTGTTTTTTTTTACTTCATTTCAGAAAACCAGGTGAGACTGCAAGAAGGTCAGGAGGCGTGCTGTATGCTGAAAACTTCTGAGTTTGCAAACTTCTGAGTTTGCCAACTCCTAAGGCTAGGTGCATTGTTCCTTCAAGTTTTGAACGATGTTTAAACCGATTCTGAAACTCGACATAGAAGTATGTATATAACATTTACGGTTTGATTAATGTGGCGTTTAGAAAATCTTATGCAGCGTACACTGTAAAGCACACATATGATTGTTTATTTTGTTTGCAACTTTCTGTAATCCAGGAGTGGCTCTCGGCTGTTATTATTTTCGAAAACCTTGGTAAAGCTTTACATAGCTTTTTAAACAGCGTTGGTTTCGCCCCAGGCAAAGTTTATTTTGCCCCAATAAACTGCATTGTTGAAACAAACATACATTGTTTCTAGACCTCCATCAGAAACGAGAGTTTTTCCGTCTAGGGTGTATAAAGGGTGCTGGTCTGAAGCATTATATGCGCGGACCAAAGTTAAATAAACATGGCCTATGGTTATGTTATATTCCATGCTTTGCTTGAAGCAGCGAAGAGCGTTCCGAAATAGCAAAAAGGCTGATGGTTATCAAATACCAAGTAACCCAGTTAGCCCAGAACGTCATTTAGACTTCCCTAAAATTTTATTGTTGATTTTGAACATTATCAATGTGCTTCTACGGAACAGAGATGTGTTTGTTCTTCTGAGAACAGTTTTTTCGCTTAACGCAAAATTTCACTGTTGTAAACACTTAATTACGATATTCATGTTTAAGATCATAGTGTGCAATAATGTTTAGAGCATAGGCGTCAAAATTACGCCAGTTCAGTGTGCGTACCATGTCGCTTTACAGGGAAATAAAACTTTTCACGCAAACTCTTTCTGGACGCTTTAGAGCCCACCTCAGCCGTTGTATAAGCGCTGTTAAACATCTAACACAAAATGTGTTTCAAACTGATTCAATAATGTCCATTGGCGATAAATCTAAATTACGCACTTAAAAGTAACGTTAAAAGTTAGAGTGATGATCCCTCATTTCGCGTCTTGAAATACTGTGTCAAATGCTGGCAAGTGTTTTCATAGTTGATTAAAACCAATATGCTTGCAACAAATACGGCTCAACTCTGTTACTTATTTGTGGCAAAAATAGTTGACAAATTAATTTTAAGCCCTAAGACTTGTAGCGCTTCATGTTAACGAAAGGTTTTCAAGCTTATACATCTGAATGTATCAAATCTTGAAATAAAATTATCACATCAAACATGAACAATGCTAATCAAAATTTTATATCCCGAAATAGTTCAAGGAGTATCTTGCTATTATGCATTGCTGAAGTATTTGACAATTCTAACAATAAACACGGTATTTTCGCCAAGGCTTAAAATAGAAAAGCCTTTAAAAATGGGATACCTTTTCAAAAGTGCAAATGCAAATACCTTCACAGTAAAATACTTCTGCGTTGTTTTCTTTCATTAAGAAATAGTTGATCACGCAACAAATCTTTGGAGTTCTTTCTCGCAAAGTATTCCATAAAGTAAAACCAGTTTGACAAAATTTAGCACTTGTCTTGTTCACATGACAACAGCATCCACTGAGGCTTCATAATTTTGCAGTATGTAGCCAGGCATTTGAAATCCTTAAGAAATTTGGAATTGAATGTTATGGAATTATCATTCACAAAATGATGCATAAAATCATTTTTGTAAAAAAATACTTTGTCAATAAGAATTTTTTCTGAAAAACACGTGCACAACCAAAATGGGATGCCAGTGGATCCCAAGCTGTGGTACGCGTACCACTAGTGGTACGTTAGACCCTTCTGTTCTTCTACACAAAAATAAAACATTTTGTTTTTGCTTATCAGCTTCTGTTAATAAATTCCTGCAATTTTGTGTACTTCCCTTATTAGTTTCTAAAAATGGCCATTATAATTTTTCACAGCCATTTTGTTCATGCCGCATTTGTGTCAAGTCTGGTTTGCCAAACATTTGATCGAATGATATTGGGAAGAATGAGTTCTCCTGGAACAAAGTGTTTGTAAGGGGGTGCGCGGTGAAAATGCAGGGCCAACAACTGGTACGCGATAGAAAAAGATCGGGAACCGCTGGGATAATCACTTTACTTCTACCCAGTTTGCTTTAGGAATCTGGCAAGCGTAACGGCATCTCAATATGTCTACAACAGGCCTGTACAACTCAGAAAGCTCGAAGGGCCAAATTATCAACATAAATTGCCGCGGGCCACAGAAGTCTATTTAATTTCAATGTAGAGATTTTGTTGTACCATTGAAGAAACTCTATAATGACAATTCCTTACTCGAAGTCGAGCTTTTGCAACACTTTCTACAAGTGAGAAAGTTTTCGCGGGCCCAAGAATATCTTTCGCGGGCCGTATGTTGTGCAGGCCTGGTTTGCAATCTTGAGGCAATGCCTGCCACTAACACCTGCACAAATAAGCGTTCGGAAAAGCACCTTGACGCGAACGTCGTTTTGTTCAAAAAACGCGAGAATCAGAAATGTAAAGTGTCAGGTTTGTTCATAATTACAGCTGATAAGACTAGAAATACTTGAATACTTTGCGTTGTTGCGAGGAGTGTCTTGTCAGGGTTTGGATGACCTCTATAGCAAAGAAATTGTTTAAAAAAACAACGTACTATGCAGAACTTAACCAAAAGAATGGCGCGAAAGATTCTACCTGAAACTTAGACTAAAAAGATTAATCTGACATGGCTATTTATACGTTCAGTCTCATTTTGCTGAGCATAAGCATTATTTTTTAACTTGCATGTTTAACTGTTAGTTTGCAGGTGAAAACTGCAATTGTTGAGAATGAATTTTGGGAACAGACTACTTCAGCTAAGACGTTCGTACAGCGTATATAGCTTGCGGCAGCAGACCTCCAAACACCAAGATTCTTGCTGTTGTTGATAAATTAGAATTGCAAGAGAGTTCAGTTTCGTTGTCGCCGTGTGCATGCAATAGAGATGCTTGCCATTAATTAGAAGGTTTGGTGCGTTCTGCCTGGATCACTGATTGTCAAATCTTACGAATTTCAGGACCAGATTCAAGGCTTATTTTTCCCTACTTTGGCACCAAAAACAAAAAGCGATTATAATTAATCTCCATGAGTGACAGCGTGAGCGCCTTTTTGTCAATGTGTCAATGTGGGGACACGAGTGAAAATAATCAGAAAGGATTTTCAAAATTTAGTATGTATCCTCGTACCTAGGAAACCTGCACCAAAGACATTTTTAATATCTGATTTTAGAAAATGTTGAAGATCAAAAAATTTCTTTCGAAGAGTACCTTACACTAAACAGATTTCGGCTTTTCTTACTGTCGATTATATCACAAACAAGTTTCAGATACCAAGGTTTAAATATTGTGTCTTCGACACTAGATTAACAATCCACAAGCAGTATGCTTTATACAACTTACGTTCGCAGCGTATGACTAAATTTACTGCAATACCTTAATCAAGGTCATATTGTCAATATTTCACAATAGATAGGATACTATCTAAAGATAAAGGTTTCATTTATAAAATTGATAACCTTTGAGCTGGAAATCCTTGTCGTTAAGCTTACGAGTTGTTATTTTGGTCATTTATGAAGAAAGAATCTTTGGATTATAGTGAGAACCTCCACTGTTGAAAGCTGTCAGAAAACGTATCATAAACTGTGTCTGGTGAAAAAGCCACATGCGTGAGATTTTTACTGCTGGCTGTGATTAATTTCTCCAAATAAAGTGTTGTAGGCCATCAAAAAAGTCGAACGTGATTCCGGTTAATGTGAACGTGGCTGTAGCACTTTGACTGCTCGTAAGTGAAAAGTCATCTCAAAATATATTTCGCCATCATTCAGCTCTCAGGTGTGTGTGAGCTTAGAAGATTAAATAGGCTACCATTTATCAAGGCGATATTGCAGAGATCTTTCGGGAGAGACAGCTGTTGTGAGGTCGCCGATAAAGCGTACCGTCACAGATCAGGGCAGTGTGTGGATATCTGTTTAGGCTTCTGACATGTAAACAGATTTGATGCAAGCTTGCTGCACTGTAAAATCGATTCAGTCATTACGGTAATAAAGTGTCATCACATGGGTACATTTCTATGCCAGGTAGTGCTGGCCTGTTGTGGTTCACGCACTTTGAAAGCTTGATGTGGTACATTTTCTACATTTCCTTCGGAGATGAAGAAAATGTCACTCATTTGTTTTGCAAGTTTTAATGGCAACATGTTGAAGTTGACCCAGTAGAGTTAAACTGATCTTTTTCCTCTTCTTAACAATGAAATCTTGGCATGTATACGAATCATAAATCTGACGCCCTCGAAATAAGTAGTGCTGATTTTATCTTTGCAGCTCGGATTAGGTCAACAAGTTACATCAAGGTAGAAAGTTCCATTTCATTCATCAGGTTCAATGCCTTCCAAGCAAACATTTTTTGTGATTCAGCTGTTGCAATCGAACATGGAAAGTAGTAGCCTACTCTGCTTTCTTGACTGACTTTCTACCAGGCTTAACATATTTAGTTAGGCAAGGAAACGAATAAGTCTGCCACATTTAGTGACGGGTTAGGGCCACTTAACCAAAATAAAAATTTTAAAGATGTTCTTGCAAACGGTGTTGAATACGAGAAATCATCACTTTTGATCTGAAGAAATGACTATAACAGGTTCGCAAAAGTCATTCCGACTCCAAAGTACATTAATATGTTTTACAAAAACGAGTATGTGAAGTTGTAGAAAAAGCTCTCAAAATGTAGGAGTCACAATGCAAGCAAATGTACATGAGCATCAGACAAAAACAAGTTATTTTTCATACACACTTAATTTTGGATGGGTTGGGCACAACCTCTTGGAAAACGTTTTGTTTTTTTTAGTCTCACGGAAGCTTTTTGCTTCAATACCTATAATATGCAGTTGGCTATTGTAACACATACCAGTGCAAAATAATAGCACGAGAAAATGACCTGCACAAGGATATTGGTTTATATGTGCGGGAGTGAAGACGTTACATAATACAGTACAATCCATGATATATTTCAAATGACTACGGACAACACAAAACAGCAGACAGGTTGAATAAAATATAACGAAAAGTCACTCCTAGTCAGAAGAGCGTTGTCCAACTGCGGGGTGGAATGCGAAGGATTTTGCGTTTGAAAAAGATGAACAAATTTTCATCACGAAATCAACTAATAGGGTCACTTCTTTTTTTCTGCTATTAATCGGAACTAAAACCAACATCTCTTAGGTTTTAAGTTCTTAGTTATAAGCAGACTATCGATTATATGAGACTATTATTATGGTGCAGAGCCTTATCACCAGGCTCGCACTTATCCACTAAATCCGTTTCGACAAGGTGTAATTTTACCACATTATTCTGTAAAATGAAGAGCGTTTTCAACAAGACATTTGAAGCAACTCAAAGAATTGAAAGCGTTTGTCTGTGGTTTCTGAGCTAACATTTTTCTGCAAGTCACATCCAACTAGCTTTGTATCACTTCGAGTTTTTTACTGTACTTGGGACAACTCTGAGTTTATGACATGTTTGAAGATATTGAAACAAATTTTTAATATAAACTGAGGAAAATGAATAGAGTTTCGTTGAATCTGTGTCTGCTGACCGCTATAGCTTTATCTTCATCTGTGACAAGCATCAGCGAATTGGAGATCAACATTGTGAAGGTAAAATGAAATTTTTTGGACGTCTCTACCAAGGCACAGAGCAAGCCGACTTTTTTTACCAGCAGATATACAATCAAGTCAAAATGTGTGCTGAAAAAGCAGAACAAGCAAACGAGGCATCTGAAAAATACTTGCTGAATAAAGCACTTTCTCCGCAGCAGCAACAACAACGTGGGCTTTCAGCATGAGCGTCACTTGCGCAGATAGGGCTGACGTAATATCTAGCGCTTTGAATCAAGTGTTGGCCTGGAATGTCTTTGTACGTGGCCCTTTAATAACCTGCTCAATGATCGACACTCGTCTTAATATTTCGTGTCCGCTTCTTTTTCCAGTTTTGACATCTTGCTTAGTCGTAGTTGTCCAAAAGCCCACAGTTGTTAATAAGCCAGCATTTGGATTTGAAAACCCTGGTTTCGCTCAGATCCCAGGTTTATTTTCTGCATTTTTTAGCAAAAATGTTTCTGAAGACCAAACATACGGTTTTGTAGTTATCCGTTTATATGTTTCTAGGCTCCAAATTTTTTAGAGATATGATGAAAATATTTATTTCATAACCGCTGCAACCTTTGAGACCCTGAAAGTGTTGGAAAAGGCTTTTAATTTCGCCTTTCACATAACAAACACACTGGTTAGACGCTATACAGACCAAAACAAACGTTTTCCATCTTTGAAAACTGTCTTTGGTGCTTAGCGCAGTTGTTGTAAACGTCGCAAGCTTGAGCCAGGCTTACTACCCCAGTCACATTCTCGCATTGAAAAGTGGGGTCGATTTTACGGCTCTAAATGCATCGCATAATCAGGAAAACGGGTATTTGAAGTAAAATCCAAGACAAAACAACCAAACTAAAACCCACGTTTAGATGTGAATAAGCACAAAACGTATCCACATCGGTGATTAATGATAGATACCGTTCAATGTTGCGATTATTGCATGACATTATGTTTGTTTTGCAAATGCTATGACTCAGAGCTTTGACCTTTAACGCCCTTTTTCTGCACAGATCGAAAAAGATTATGTGAAAGTGCAATTTCCCCTGGTTGCTGGTGCAGATTCCTACTTGATCAGCGTCAAAGCGGTTTGTTTATGCGGCTTATCATGTTCTGCCAAAGATTCTTCCTTACAGGAACGTGTATCGTTGCAACCTCGATAATCCTCGATAAGCTTGCTTTACTGTATGTTGTTGGAACGTGATCTTTGAGAAACTTGACATTTTAGGTGTGGCAAAGAGTGCTATTTTTCCAAAACTTTGCCTCACAAACTTAATTTGTATCTTGTCACAAGAATGGGAACAGGCAGTTATCCTTAATTTTTTTCCAAATCGTGTTACTAAAATTTCATTTAAAAAATAAGTAAACCTCAGGTTCAAACACAAATGTTCCGACCCATGGAAGTTGATCATCGCGGAAACTCTACACGCCAGGGACAGTTAATCAAAATATTGTGTTTTATATCAAGTTACCTCCACCCAGCGAATGAATGTGAATTAATAGCGTGGCTACCCCAAATTTTTTTGAGGGGCAAATATTTTGACTTTAAGCGAGCAACAGTATTTTGTTTGGGACACCGTCTCTCAAAGCACAAAACGACAAGATATGCTAGACATTTTGGGGGCATTACCGTCTTACATCCCCTGGCTACGCATATGATGTGGATCGTTCTTGGAGAAACAGCTAAATCTGCGAAGTGGTGAGCTTTTTGAGCTTTTTGGGGAAGTACATATCTTCATGATCATTGCTATTGCACACAAGTAGTACCAGTTACTGTTTTACTGCAGAAAATAGTGACAGTTTTGTATTGATTGCTTTTTAAGCAAACACGTTTGATGTTGTTGAAGTACACTTTATTTAAGTTGTTATGCAATATTACTTAAATGAATAAAATTCTTAAAATGCAAACTTCTACCTAGAGATCAGTTCTATAGTTTGACGTAGAAAATTAATGCCTCGGTATCTGATATTTTTTGAAAGGTTTCAACTTTGCAAAAGCCATCATCTGTGTTTCTCAGGGATGATGGTTTAAGTACAAGCTGCAACGTTTGAGAATGTTCGCGATCATTGCGTCATTTATTTTCTGCGTTGCAATCAAACGCCGCTCGTCCGTCAATACTCTCAACAATTTGCTTCATCAATTTGCATTTGACAAAAAAACGGCAGGTGTAGGTCTTCAGGCGCCCTAGTAGTATTAAACTGCAGATGATTTGTGCGAAAATGCATTATGTTTTTCAAGTTCTCACTTCCTGGCCGACTGTCGATTGTTTGCAGGTCCGTTTCATTTGCATACTGCAAAAGGCATGATTTACATTAATCGTTGTGAGATTGCTAACAAAGTCACAAGCGCTGTAAACAATACTGAACACTGAACAGCATTTACGGTTATTTGCTCCAAGTCAATGAGCACCATGAATGCTACCACCAGCATGCAGCTTACTTCGCTGGCATACTATACTTGACGAATATTTTATTCACCGTTGATTAAATTATTATTACTGGCTTCACTAATACTCAAAAAAAGAACATATCTAAACTGCAAGCTTTAATAAGAAGTGATTGCCACTGAACGCATGTGCAAGCGTAAAATCTCAGCTGAACTATCAATATGAAGCTTGAGAAGACATGGAAATACTTACAGTATATCATGGTGTCTTACGTAAGATAGGTTCTGAACGTTCTATTCACAGGCGAAACAATTATGGATACAAAGTAAAGAATGTACTTTTTCTTTGTCAGCAGCTAAAGTGAGCGTTTTGTCAGTGAACCTGATTGTTTCAACCATACTTTAGACTCGAAAACGCCGAAACCTTTCGAACAACGTTCGATGGATTCTGAGCTTGAAGCTCTGAAGTATCGCATTGAATGCGTAATGCACATAAAGGAAAAATTGAACGATTTGATGCCACAAGCGAAAGAACAAGGTTCACTGCGTAATAAAAAATTGATAAAGAAGAAAAACAGTTGTTACAGTGCTATGAAAGGGCCCTTTGCACTTTGCGAGTAAACCCGTTTTGTCAATGACATGTTAGGTGTTGACAGTGTACAAAACAATTTTATCGCTGTGAATGTCGCATCAGCCTCCTGGAGAAGTGTTGCGTAGGTGCAGAAAGCACATACTATCGATAAGTCAACCCCAAACTTGGGCAATTGCTTGACCTTGTGGTATTAGGAGCCGTGAAACAACCGTGCAAAATTCAGTTGAAGGAGTGCTTGTGATTTTTCATTGGGGTAAGTGCAATGTCACATTTTATTGCGTCCATTTTCGAAATTGTCACATGTTAATGAGGAAAAGTTCCTGTTGCAAGGAATGATCACAAGCAAGTCATCCCTTCCCTACTGGCAAGGTGTGTTTTTATTTGTGTGGTGACAAGAAACCCTTGCCGTTTGTCTAAAGCAAAAATAGTCTTGATAGTCCTTGCTTGCACTTTCATTCAGCAACATGAAATTTCAGTTAAAACTCGCTCAAATATCAGGAAATTCATATATAGTGCAGGCTTTTTAAGGAAAATGTTAGGTACCCAGTGTAAACCTGAAGGGATCCGATTTCTCTGATTCTAGGGACCCGATTCAGGTCTCTAAAACGCCTTAAAAAACTGATACAGAGTATAAACAGTGTAGGTTTTTATCACAAAAATTAGAACAGCAAGAGGCACTGGTGAAAAAGCCGCTTGTTAGTATCGCGCAGGACCGTAGCCACGGGGGACATTCGGGGGGCAGTGCCCCCCCCCTTAAATTCTTTTGTGACGTCCAAATTTTGCTGTGCCCAGAAAAATTGTTTTAAACATACAATACGAAAAGTCTTTCCCCCTGATAACGTATTTTCCCCAGCAACCTTGAAAACTGGCTACAGCTTGGTATCGCGTGCACATTTTCAAGATAACTGCATAAATATATAGATATGAACATTGCTTTCACAGAATTTTGGCACTTATCGCACCCCGGCGACGGTCAACGTTCTGTTCAAGGACCATTACGACAACGCTACTTCAGCCACTGTCAGCGTCAATGTGGAGTTGACACCATCTCAGTCATATCAGCTTTCCGTTCTCGCACTCAAAAACGGTTCTGCGATCGAAGGCAATCACGGAGAGATGTTGTTTATGTCCAAAGGTATTTTACTACTGCTGCCTCGGTGTTATGCACGTTTTGCACCAGTGGTTTTCAAACATTTTGTCGTTCCGAACCTATTTCACCGCACCCAAAACTACTGCGAACCCCTTAGTTTTTCTCAACGCTTTTTGGATTATCGAGAAATTAGATTTGATTGCTTCTTAGCGTGAGCAATTTGTACATTACTGTAGTGCATCGAATCGACACAGAGCACACACCTAACTTTAAACTCCAAACATAGTATTTCTTAGCACAAAAACATTCTTACAAATATTTAATGAGCAAAAGGTCATTTATTTCAAAGCAATATCACTTGCTAATGAGCGATCTGCCGCTTAAACTCACGAGCACTTCTCACAATTCGCCGCTGTGTTTCAGAGATTGCTAGTCGCATGTCATCTTCAACGTCCAGTTTGTTTCTAGTCTTTGATTTATGCACCGGCGTAGAAAAACCAGTTTCACACAAAGGTATGTGGAAGGAAGTGGTACAAGCACGCATAATGCTGTCGTGGATAAATCTGGATATGACTGCAGCAACGCACGCCAAACTGAGAATGCGACTTTTCCACGAACAAATCACGACCAGCTGAGTCATTCTTCAGATCTAGCAATTTATCTTGAATTTGATCTGGAATAGCTGTTAGGTCTATCAGAGTTGAAAATGGATTTCGCAAAACGACTTCAACGACTTCAGATATGGGAAATCATTTAGGGAATTTTTTTCCAGAGATTGTCAATGATCACAAAGGTCCAGTTTCAGTTGTGAACTAAGACAATTTTCGAAACTGGAAAGTTTCTCAAACATTGCAAAGTTGCCCTGACTGACTTTTCATTTCCAATTTTGATCTTGCTTAGAAGACTACATAAAACGTCTTTGAATTGCAAGATGTTCACTTCAGATATTTGAAGTGTCAGATTGCATTTATTCAATGAGTTCAAAATATCACCCAAATAAGCCAAGCGCTTTAACCAAGCTTCATCACTGAATAAGCTTACGGACACATCTTTCCTTTGCATTTCTAAAAACAGCTTGATTTCAATTCTTAACCCGAAGAAACGAGTAACGACGTTTTACTTCGACAGCCATCGTACTGCACTGCAATACAAAAGAGTCACGTGGTCCGAGTTCATGTTTTTACATAACTGTTTGAATAAGCGGGAAGTGGCGCTCTACTCTCCGCAATTCACTATGTTGATCACAGGCAAGTGCGTACCTACATGTATCATGCGATGTACACCTTGTCCTTGGAGAACTCTTTTTCTTGTTTGAAATCTAAGTTTTGATCTTAGCATTGTTCGTGCTCGATTTGTACACACTCCACACAATTTTCCCTACTGGAGGCCTTCCGTGTTTGATTGATTGATTTATTGTTTCACATGGCTCAGCTAATAAACAGAAACAATGCAAAGAGCTATCATGCAAAAGGGAAACCAATTGTCAGTGAAAATTAGAATAAATGAAAACACAATCGCAAAATAACTGATCAATGTAAATAAAGAGTGTCAATGTGTCACTAAACGCTGAGATTTTATCAAATAAGATCTCATCAACCCTTAAAAGCAGGGCCGGTTTTAAGCCGATTTGACCGATTTCTTCTAATCGGGCCCCGCGCCAAAGGGGGCCCCGCGCTCCCCCTACTAACCAACGCAAACTTCACTTTCTATCGAAGCTTCTTGTGTATAGTGCTGGCGCAGGGCCTAGTGTTTTTTATGTTATTTTGAGAGACCAAAACGATTATCAAATTTTTCCAACGGTATCTCAAAATACAGTATAAACTCCTCGCTTTAATACAACCATCAAAGTACACTAAAACCTTGATTCACAAATATCTCTGTAATCAGATGATATAGTTGCGGTCTCTGAAAAAGTCTCTGCCGTGAGCAAGGTCAAAACTTCAGAAAAACTCTGGAGGGGCCCACAGTATTTTGTAAGCGTTGCATTCGTTGCCAGCTAAAATCGAAGTGAACTGCGGGGTTTTTAAAGCCCTCATCAAAGTTATATAGTAAGAATGGTCATTGTTTTCAGTGGTGAGTAGCCAAGCTTTGTCATTAGCACCTCGCTAAGGCAGAAAGGGTTTACGTTTTTAAGCTGTTTTCTATTTCATTTATAAAAGCGTTTCGTGTTTGGCAGGTCATTTTCAATAGTTGCTGCAAAATACGGTTCGATAGCTGTTGAATGTTGATATTTCAATATTTACTACTATTTGTTTTCTAAAGGTAACGTTTAGTTCGTAATTGCAAATGTGTGCTGCCTGGTTAGTCTTTCAATAGCGTTGTTCATTTTCACACTCTTAAAGATTTAATGAGGCAAACTGAGATTGGCGAAAACGTTTGAAATGAAGTTAGTTTTAATTATGAATGACTATTTCAGGTGTGCAAAAAATACCGGTTCCTTAAATAGTAACAGAAAATTACTAATACTTAAGCTATTTGCAAACAGAAGTGATAATTTCGTTCAATTGAAGTAAGCCTCATGATGTTCTTGTGGTGAAAATTGCATCATGAAACATTGCTGAAAAAAGGATTGTGGCATCAATCTCATAGACTGGCCTTGTGATTTCTGAGATATAGCCTAACAAATTAAAGTTGCAAAAAGTCTGAAAAAGTGGAAAATAGAAAAACGTTTGTGGAAGTTTGAGACCGTTACAGTATTTGCTTGTTTTATAAAATCAAAAAGTAGGTTTACGGCCTGCTCCTTTAATCGGTGCTCTATTAGGTGCTTTTCACTGTAACCATTTTCCACGTGTAAAGTACGCAGTGATCTTGGCGTCAACGTTTCAGGCCTCTCTTTGTAACATCACCGATTTCTATCATTACGCCATGCTCCCCCTCAAAAATTTCTACACACCACTGAGTGGGGCCCCGCAAAAGCGTTTCAATTAGGGCCCCGCACTTGTTAACGCCGGCCCTGCTTAAAACTATCAATAAATGCTGAGATCTTATCCATCACATCTTGAAACTTATTTGCAGTTTCCAAAGCTGTACTAGTTATAATTCTTCTTTGACATCTTTTGCACATACAGTATGTATCGCACAAACCCCAGAAGATGTGAGCGTGATGCGATATCTGTTGATTCGTCTAGATCAGGGGTCCCCTACCTGGGGCACATGCCCTAGAGGTGCATTTGCCCATCTGAAGGGGTACACGTAAGGTTAGCAGTAGAAGGGGTAATTGCATTTATATAATCTAAAAGTTCTATTAAGAATTCAGTGGATTTTTGCTATTGTACTCAGTCTTTTTGTCATAAAAGATTTTAGGGGTACATGCTCATCTGTTGAAATGCCGAAGGGGTACATGGGCAGAGAAAGATTGAGAACCCCTGGGCTAGTTGAAGAGCGAACTTGGGTGAAAGTTTGATTTCATACGTAACATGTTGTTTAACATCCGATGAAATACGGGAAATCCGTCTCTTGCACGTATCATTCGACAAACACACTTGTTGAAATTCCTTTGCACTTGCTTCGCCCAAAGCCAGCTTTACTACCTTCACGGCGCAGGGCTTAACAAGCGTTTCTCGGATGACAAGAGTTTTTGTCGCTTGGCAATATGCAACGCCACTTCGAAGCACACCTCCACGCCCGTAATATCGTGCTGGAGAAAGTATCCATCACATCAATATCGAGTTTCTGCCGTTTCAAAGACATTTCTTTTATTTGGAAAAAAGACAACGGAATAAATATAGCAGGGACGCGTCCTAAATTAGAGATGACTTTGATAAAGCGGATTAGTGTAAATCTGCGAAAGAAACAAAACATAAGCTAAGCTTCAAATTACAAGGTTTCTGTGGACCCCTTGAAAATGCTTCACGGACCCCGATTGAGAACCACTCTTTCAAACCCTTTTGCGTGAGTTGTGCGCACGTATGCGTGGATGGATGCGTGTGTAAGAGAGAATCAGTTTTACAGACCAATTCAATCTAACCATAAAGCACTCTACCAGACCCTGATTTTCATTTTTGGTGGCCCTAGGCCAGAGGTGTACAACCTTTTTGCTATTGTCGGCCGCATTACTTTTATTTATATGAAGTACGGCCGCCAATGAGTTTGAGTTATATTTATGAGATACGTTTAATTAAAGAATAGATTTTATCCGGCATATGTAATTTACTTGTGCCTAAAAGTATAATAAAATGTCAAACATTTTAACGAATTTATTAAAAGAAACATCACCATCCAGATTGTTACTCGTCGTGTCAACTGATTTTCTTGCCTTGCGCTTGTTTTGCTTCAATATGCGCCAGCACGGCCGCCAAACCTTATATTTTAAATTACATGTGTACGGCCGCAAATTTCATTATCGAAGGCCGCATCCGGCCGTACGGCCGCAGTTTGTGCACCGTTGCCCTAGGCTATTTCAATTTCGGTGACCTTTTAAAAAGCGTGCGTGTTGCGTCAACCTATGACGTCATGTGTTGGGTGTATGCTACCATGTTTTGACAGTTTCTCAAGAATTGAAAAAAATCTCTGTTGAATAAATCTGACATGTCTTAAGTTTGACCTACTGCATTTTGAAANGCCTATGTTGCTTAAGTAGTCTCGCAGTCGCTTTGCAAACGCTAAGAATAGCTTGTTTGCACATGTATAAATAATATTTCAGAATTTGAGCTATAGGCTAATATATAGTTAAGTCAATGCTTCTTGAACGTTTTGATTGAAATCCTGTTTACTAATGGCTGAAGACAGTCTTTTGCAAAATCGCCCATCCTAAAACTAGGTCTCCGCAATAGTGCTGCTTTTTTTCTTCGGCAAAAATTTCGCAGAGATTTGCCTGAAAATGCAATTTTCAAACATTATAAGCTTGTATCTTTAAATTTTACGCTGTCTGTTTCTGAATACGTGACAACCAACGTTACAGCGAAGCCAGTTACATTTCTGCACGAAACAAATCATGGCTGTACTGTGCAGGGCTCCCATTCAGTAATTTCTAATAAACCCAGATTGTGCATCAAAAAAAACATTTACCTACAAAAAAAACAGAAAAGTTAATTTGTAAAAAGACATATACATGCAATTACTTGAGGCGCAATGGTGATTAAAATACTGATTTACTTATAGTTCCTCCAACATTTTCGTCTTCAGGGGGAGCATCAACATTTAGATTACTTTCTATTGCTCAAGACGTTTGATATAACGCTGGTGATGCATTCCATGAATGACATTTCTCACTAATTCGGGCTTTGGTGTCCATGTGTAGCAGTTTTACGGTTTTGCCTGCTTCTTAACAATGCTTCTTTTGCCAACAACCTTTCCTTAGCAGTCTCTGTTGTAGCGAGTTTGTTTTTGTTTTGACATGATTAAAATATTCTTTCTACTGATGCAGAAGAGTGTGGCAAAACAATAAATCTCATGATTAAATCAGAAACTTTTCCAAACTTCGGGTCATCTAAGTTTTCTTTGATGTTACGCAGATAATACCAGAAATCAGTGGTAGATTTATTGGAGAAGGACAATCTTTGAACAATCGAAATTGCCTCCAGCTTTATCTTCGGACACAAGATAGGGAGAATGTAGAGCCACATTTGCTACTGAACTTGGACCTTTTGTGAGATCTTGAACTACTTCGGAATCTAGAATTCCTAAGCTGACAACAACTCCTTCCTCCAATGGAAATCATTTTTAATATGTATACATAGGGCAAGCAAGAAATTTAAACAATCAGTTTTAAAACTTATTTCAATAATTTCTTCAACTGGCATTTGAGACAACGACCTTATACTTTGTCCACCCAAATGGAAATCTTTCGACTGTTTAGCCTATATACTGTAATCATATGTTATTTATTCATTTCCTTTTGTTGTACTCGAAACAATGCGCTTTACGTTAAATCGCGTGCAGCTGCATGGCTGTCTGTAGCGGATCGTAAGCAACATATTGTATTTTATATTGACTTGAATGAGGGTGTTCAACCGACAGTACGTGTTTTGTTTCACCGATATCAGTAGGCTACTTTATTCACCTGATAATCGCATGCGGACACTGTGACGACCAGAATATATGTTTATTATATTATTTGATTTAATGTAGCTAATTGCCAAGTATAGATATTTTNAAAAACAGATTTAAAGGATTTTTCATAATTAAAACTAGACAGACAGATGGCTCGAAAAAAAAGCANATGTGGGTGGAAAAAAAACAGCAATGGGAGCCAGTGGCGCAGGAGCACAATCAGCCGCCACTGGCCCCAGCAGAAAATGCCGCCCCCTGGTGAGGGCAGTGGTGTTATATTTATGGCGTCATCGTGCTCACTCAACAATGGTAGCGCTTTTCCATATTTCCGTAGTAACAGTCGTCCTCACAAGACGATTAGCCTGGGGACCTTGCATCAGCTAAATCCGGCCCTGGGTAACTGAAATGATTTAAGTGTAACAGAGCTATGTTGAGTCAAGAAATGAGGCAAAAGCACTCTTTGACGAAGTCAGTTCTAAACCGAGAGGTTTAAAGGATGACATTCCTTCTACTTTTGTGCTTCAATTGCCACGTTATATCGTCTGTTTGCTTTATTTCTGCTGTATAGTGAACCACCTGATATGCTGTAGCTCGTGCGACATGAAAGAGGGGGCGAAGGCCAAAGATGAAAGGCGAGATCAATCTACAAGGAGATAGCGGTTTGAACGGTTTGCAAACTATGCTATTTCTTGTCTCTTCCCTTGCGCAAGCTACAAAAAGCAAATGACGGTGGTCAACCGGTTCGGCGTTCTTATCGGCAGACTATGGGTCGAATTAAATGTGAATAGAGTTTACATATCGCTAGCGACTTTTTCGTGGCGATTGCTGCAAACATCAAGATTGTATTTTTTAAATGTGCCGCCGTGATTTTTGGCCCCCTGCTGCGAAATTCTGGCGACGGGACTGACTGTAGTAAATCTTACTGCGATTAGTTGGGTGAAATTTAGCTCATTTGGACAACATAAGACTAAAAATGTTTTCCGTCACATGGTGCCCAGCGTTCCAATGCAGCGCTCATATTTTCTCAGCAAAACCTGCGTACATTAACCCCCTTAGATAAACAGCCTTTTAGCCATCTATTAAAACATTCTCCACCGGATGAGCGAAAGTATTAAGCAAGTAAACAACTTCCCTTTCCTATCAATAAAGCACAGAACAATAGCTTAACTATTGTAGAGCTTTCTGATTAACTGCGGCAACTAGTTGCTTAACTGCTTTAAAGAGCCAAGCTGCAGCTGTAGTGACTGGACCAACGAACAATGCTGCTACACAGGGTTGCCCGATCTACTGTTTGCCATGGTGCCAAATCTAGTTCAGAAAAGAGTCAAAAAAGAGCCAAATTCTAAGAAAAGGGGTCAAAAAAGGGCCAACCATTTTTCCAAATATATCAGCAGTTACAAAGTCATATGAACCCATACTTAGCAATTTATTAAATGGCAATGTTCCTCAATCACAATTGTAGCTCAACAGCAAAACAAGTAGCCTACATGATGAAAGATCGCAAGAGAAGAACTTAATTTACATGTGTAGTCATAAACTGAGGTAAATTTACCATCTTCGTGCAAAAGCGATCAACAACAATCTGAACAAAACAAACAAACACGTGCACCACCTAAAATAACAGTAAGTTACGTAACAATCCTCACTGCTACCTCTACAACTGCAGCAAGAAACCTTTTTTTGTTAATTTTGGTGACGGCAGTTTGCGGCAGGCCGAAGCCTGAATTGCGCTACTTGCCGGGCGGCTGAAGTGAACGCTCTTGCCCAAGGAGCGCTACGGTTATTCACTCGGTGGCCGTGGAACGAACACCCAACCTTCCACTTGAGAGGCGGACACTTTACCACTGACCTATTGCCGCCCTAACAGGTATTTTGCTGAACTTACTTTCAGAATTAACTCAGAAAATCTTAGGGTCCTAACAAAATTTTGCAATCAAAAACCTTCAAAATATAGAAATTTGGTGAAATTCTGCAATCAATTAGTCAAAAAAGTGAAAAAATATGGCTTCCCAGACAGGACCCAGGGTAGTCACATCTAATTCTTGCAAGGGGCCAGTCTATCCTGGTAAATGGCCAAAAAAAGCCAAAGGGTCAAACGAAAATTTTGGGGCCAGTAAGTGTTATTTGGAACCAAATTTCTCAAATTTGTCCCCAAAAGAGGCAGCCCTGAAGCTGCAGCTTGCTAGAGTAGACGCGTTTCGAGTACATTCCTGAAATAGCGGCCATTGTTACGCAATAATTTTGAGAAAAAGGTAGCGACAAAGCGGTGGTGAGCATAACATGGCTGGAACCATTGCGTGAATATTGGCTGTGTCACCCTCATTTGCCCATGGAGATTCTCATGGGGCGTGGGACACAGCTGATGAAATTATGAAAGCTTAAATTTTAATCAGTCTGAATAATTTCCTCACCTCTTTTCAATTGCCTGCTTACAATAAGCGACTAGATTTTTCCGCCCCCTGGAACGCGCCGCCCCTGGCTATAGCCAGAGTAGCCAGTGGGTTGCTGCGCCACTGATGGGAGCCCTGGTGCTGTGGCCTCTCACACGTGCAGCTGTTAAACTCTCATTGCTCCAAGTCAATAACCTTTCCTACAGTATATCACACCGGAGAAAATAAATGTCAGACAGAAGCAATTAGCAATCTTTCACGGTCTCTGGAAACTTGCAAAATGCTAAAAAGCATTTTATTGAAGCTAAAATTTATGAAAATATCTGAATCAGTGATAACACACCAAACTCTCATTCAACATCAACATGTCTGTGTGTAACGTTTGACATGAAATGCTTTTCGCACAAAACGTGACAAACAGCACTTTTATTTTTGAAACCTCTCCAAATGCGTAACAAAGAGAAAAATGTGCAGGGAACATGGAATATTATAGCCCCACCGTCTGAAAAAATGGAGGGCACGTCCCTCGTATCCCCACCTAATTGCTCCCGTGAATGTGGATTCTATAGACGTTGAATAATAAACTGATTTTTTCATATCCATAGTAATTTCGGCTTGAACTGTCTCAGCCATTAAATCGATAAGCTCTTCACGTGTGCTTGTGGGCAAATTAGAGGAATGTCCACTCTCCGGGTTACCTTGTTTTGCAAAATGCCTACCTCATACCGGATCTTATCTTACAGTGAGTTCGAGCAGTCTCATAAATGTCTATTTGTTGCAGTTTCAAATTTCTCTTCGTGACCGCGTACGGGGAAGACAGTGTTCGATGCAATACATCGTTACGTCTAAAGCATGTTGTTTCAGCTATTTCTTGATGTTTATCAACATTCTTGAGCAACAGAGCTGTGCGCAGAAGCAATGGCTGCTTTTTGGCGACAAACAGACTTCTTCTCATTGGTCTTTAGCCGATATGTAGCATTATTCCAGCCATCAAATTCAAATCCGCTCGCGACAGTAAACACAAAATGCCTTTCAAACTGCAGGAGAATAACATGCAGGAGCTTTCTGATGCCTCTTTCGTCAACAGATGAGTACGTCTAAACGTTTACCGATTGAAAAAACGCTGCCGCGTTTTTAACAAAGGCGCGATGTTAAAAAATCTGCATCTTTTTGTTGGCAGTGTGGTCTGAATGCATATGGCTGAATCAGTTGCGACTAACTCGGATGGCTGCGGCCGAAATCCAACGCCACGTTCAAGAGCGGCCCTTGCAGCGACTGACTCACTGGTCTCTAGCACCTCTTCATTCCCAGCTAATTGTTGCTCATTTATAAGCGTTTCTGCAGCTTTCACTCGCCGCAGAATGACCAATACCAAGGGAAAATCTTTATCTTTTGCACTCGCACTAGTACCTGCAGTTGCTTCTGCCTTATTAAACTATGGCGTAGCCAGCCCAAAATTTGGAGAGGGTTTAAATATTTTGACTTGAAGCGAGCAACACTATTTTGTTTGGGAAACCACCTCTCAAAGCATAAAACGACAAAAAATTCTAAAAATTTGGGGGCTCATGGCCCCTTTGGCCTCCCATGGCTGCACCTATGGTACTAAAAAGTGGTTAATTTTTTGGTCTCGCTAAGAACCACGTGCATTGGGTCTGCTTTGGCAACATCTTGCTGTCGCCTATGTGAACCACTTTCATACACACGATTCGACATTTTCAACTAACCGAAGCTTTTTTATGTCCTGTAACTGACGTACAGCTGCAACCAGCAAGAAAGCTCACGTGATTAACTTGTAAAACTCTGTGTGCGACAAGCCGCACGCAATGCATACATAACAACACCGTTTATAATGCCATAACAAACAATGACCAATGTGAACCATGTGACATATACCTACTGCGTTTTAACGTGCACTACATTGTTTTTTACAGAAGTTTCTTCTGATGAATTTGTTTGTTGTGCGATGGTGAAAAGATGCAGATTTGCATAGGACAAGTTTGCAAATATCCCTACTTGAAACTGCTGCAAATCTATTTGTTTCGCCCCAGTTTGAAAATTTTGGGAGACCTAGGCTTAAGCTTACTTATGCGTAATGGAAAATCCCCGTCTGCCCTCGACACCCTTCAACTTTAATGGTTTTCGCTTTCAGGCTTTTAATTATTCTTCATAATAAAGGTTTCCTTTCGCTTCTTTTTCTGTTCAAAAATTGCGTTTGTTTTGAGCTTATCTTTGTTTAGAGATATGTTCGTAGAGAGTCCGTAAGCGTATGCTACAATTTTGTTTCCAAACACTGAGTACCAGTTAATGTTTATCTCCTGTTATTCTCCATACGTGTAACTTTCCCCTGAGAAACTAGGTAATAGTTTTCCCTAAAGTTTGACATTTTTATTGTACAGTACATTGATGGGAAGTTTTAAGCTGTGCCTTTTTATTCTAGCTGCCATGAGTATTAGCAAAGATGCAGCTTAATTTCAGGTATTCACTGACGAAAAAACGGGTCATGACGAAAAATCGTTTCATGGCATGAAATGTATTGAAAATGGTGCAAACGCTCTCAAAAATTAAACACTTAATGACTACGTTTTTTCGAACGTAAGTGTACCAATAACCTAATTATGTCGTTTTTGTCGCCAGGCTGTTCAAATGCCATACTTTGTGCACAAATGAAGTCCGCAGACCCGTCTTGCCTTCCGTCAAGTAAAATATGCGATGGGAAACCTGACTGCATCGACCACGCAGATGAAGAGAGCTGCCAAGGAAATGAAAGGTTAACGCTGATGCGACGTAATTGCACCATGATCTATAAGTCATAATGGTTGAATGAGTGGCAACTAGCAACAAAAATTTTTACTGTGAAAATAGTATTTCCAGTTCACATCAAACATCATCTGAAAGAATCATCAAGGGATCAACGTCGATCGAATCCCAACGAAAGGTTCCATTTCGTCACCAAGAATCGCAGAAACCGGGCCCGCAACCAGAGCAACCGGTCAATTGCCCCCTTGAAAATTTCAGAAACAAGTTTATTTGTTAGGTGTAACACCAATTACAGTTATTTTTCACCCTCGAAAATATCAGCTGGTTGCGGCCCTGATCCCAACCGTCCGACCTTTGAACTCATTACGTTTTTTAACGTCACGTATGTCGAGGATTGAGTGACTATATGGAAAATGTCGAAGACCGGGGCATGCAGGAAAAGTTACTGCGCGGGTGAAACACATAAAATGTGCTTTTTTGCCGCAGGACCCGCACCAGCGCGAAAACGCTTTCCACGTGTCAAGTAGAACAACGTTACGCTGAAAAATGGTTTGATACACAAGGTAAAGGCTAGCTGCTGTGAAAGTGCTAGTTTTTAGCATACAATCGCTTTTTCTTTTCATCAGGCCAGGTGTCAGTTCTAAAATTAGGTAGCAGGACGAGTTGCCACGAGTTCAAGAAAATTTTACCAAACGTGATCGATTTCATTCCAGCAAGGAGAAATTATTCAAAACTTCCAAAACGCATTTTAACTTTTTCCTATGGCGATGCATGTGGTTAGAAAAAGCATTAGTTTGGGTCGTCGGAATAAGTCAATAAATATTGCATCTTTTTACCGAAGATATTTACTGTGAAGGCAAAAAGCAGTTTGTTCATAATAGTCCTCTACTTCAAACGCTTCACTCATTGTGTTACTTCTTATTGGTAATATTTCGTTGTTTATCAAAATTCATTGCTACTTTCGTTCATAATTTCAGTTTTCGTGAAGATACCTGGTACTGCAAAATGAAAGGTTTTCTTTGCTATTTGTCTGAAGCAATGCATGTGCAAGTCATCATGTGAAAAGATCCCTTGGGACCTCTGCTAAAATTGTTCCTGCCCAAAAGCAAATACTTCGTTCTCCAATTTACCGCATTACGCTTGTAGTGCTCGGTTTGGGAACCATTTCTGTAATGCCCGGTTTGGAGGTTTTCAAAAGAGTTATACACAGTCATACAAAGTTAAATCTTTGTTTATTTGAATTTGCTTTTCATTTTTATTGAAAATCACTTCTGTTTTAATGTCTTAAGCAAATATATAAAGGAAGACACAAAATATGTGTCTTGACACGAACGATGACTGTGTACGCATCTTTGTAAGGAAAAATGTGATATTGCACGTGTTTGCAAAAAGTGTTTTCAGGATTATCAACAAAATAAATTCCAAATAACATGAAAATAACGTAAANGTTCTTTTGACAAGATTACAACATGGAAAAAAATAACGGAAGTAACAATCATATCACTGTAATTGTTTCAATTTTTAAAACAAATTGAAAGCCATGACGCGATAATCGAAAATAAGTAGATCACAGCTTTAGGTTCATTGAGAGCAATCCTATCAGCACGAAAGGATTGGTAAACCGCAGACCGTTGGATTATTCACTGAGCAGTATTTCAAATTCTAACAGTGTTTGAAAAACTTGGAAGCAAAGAAACAATGAAAACATTTTCATGATGATAATTGCCCAAAGAAAGTTTTCGGTGTCATGGACCACAAAACTATTAGCCAACTACTTATTAATGGCGCAGTTTGTGTTTTCCAATCATATCAGCAAATACATTTGGAAATACCTTAATTACTTTGACAGTATTTCTAGTGTTGGGGTGTGATTCTACAACTAGGCGTACAACTTTGAAATGACTGCAAGAGGCTGTTTNCTGGTTTCTTTTACTAGCTGACACTCTGTTTTGTATTTCAAATAACAAGCTTAAAGTATTATTACTGGATGAAAGACATTTGTTCCTATCGCCCTCTATACAATTTTTGTCCTGAATTTAACCTTGGAACTGTGATATCTTTGCTGTAGTTTCACATCTACATGTTTCTGATNCCCAAGCCTCCTTCTGTGTACGATACTGGGCGAATGTTAGAAACACAGCATAACACGTTAGTGATGGAATGATACGCAAAGTGGTGATATCATCCACCGATGTGTCAACATTTCGAGGGTGTCATGAGATGCACAGTACTCTTCTGATCGATCGTTCCCAGCCAAGCCTTGCTTTCATCATAAAAACGTTGATATTCGTTGTGAAATAATCCAGATGAAACTGATTTCTTCACGACTTAGATCATCTCGAAGCTTCACCACGGTACCCGCGATGTGAGCCCAACGGTTCTTACTCCCCAATGCAGTGCTACATCCGTCCGGAGTGCATGATGTGCGAATGCACGGACCCTGACGGCACTACGCTGACTGTTTCAATGCCATACGACCCGAAATACCACGACCAATTTCTTGACCAGTGCCTCATGCGTAAGGACTCTTTTTATTGCTTTTTCCTTTGCTAAAGAGTTTTAGTATGCGCCGAGGTTAGCTTACAACAAAATATGTGGCCAAAGGATTTTAAGGTCATATCTTTTTGATAATATTTTATGTGACCTTACGAGTTTTCTGAGGCAAGCAACGTAAAGCAGTGGCTAAAAATGTTGTGAAACAGGCCGTGAAGTAATATCATAGCAGTAGCGTAGCCAGACCAAAAGTTTGGGAGGGACCCAATATTTTGATTTTAAGCGAGCAACAGTGTTTTGTTTGGGGCACCGTCTCTCAAAGCAATATAAGACAAAGATATGGTAGAAATTTTGGGAGGCCATTACCCCTTTGACCCACCCTGGCTACGCCCATAAATTAATGCCATTGCATGCAGTTGTAATGTTTTAGCAGCTTTTCGTTTCGTTTCGTGTTGCTGATATAAATCGTCAAACTGTTTGGAAGTTGGTAATACGTGCATTTTCATATTCAGAAAAAGCCCACACACATTTCCCTGATATATATAAAATATATATAAAATAACTTTTTCCACTGTGTTGGCTATATAAAATAACTTTTTCCAATGTGTTGGCTTTACTTTTTTCGAGGGCTAGCCTAGCAGAAGACAAGTTAGCGAACTGGACCTTTGCCCGA
>JGI24158J21664_10001285_pt1 | contig 27811 bp, 10 predicted proteins | sample Ectturendosymbi3_FD_21664 | JGI IMG/M metagenome (IMG submission 21664) | reverse complement strand
ATCGCACATACCGCTAGTTCCCTGTGCAGCGACGCAGTTCCTCGAACACTGGTTCGAAGGGCATTCTTTCGGCTTCTTGGATGACAAAGGCGACACGCTGTTTTCCATCCTGCTACAACACTCAACGCTAGGTTTGCACATCAGCGGTTCACATTAACGAAAAATAGTTTTTTTTTTTCAACTCGTACCTGGTGAGATTACCAGTGGTGGTTCCGTTAGATAGTTGATCGACAGAACCTAAACAAAAATTTCACATTAGACATTAAGTTCTACAACACAGAGCAGCAGCTTTTATCTATTTTCCGCGTAGTGGTGCTTTTTTCTGTATCTTGTTGCCCAGTCACTTTTTTCTGTATCTTGTTGACCAGAAGTTATGTACATACTTAACATACAGAAGTTAAGTACATACTTAACATACAGAAGTTAAGTACACACTTAACATACAGAAGTTAAGTACATACTTAACTTCCCTTAGGAAACTTTTAGCTGCATCCCACTACATACTGCACCAACGAAATTCAACCGATCCTAAGCAGTACCCCTGTAAACAGGACAGCGGAGCGGTCGTAACAAATGCTCTGGATCCAGAGCTCTTCTTTTTATGAACATGGCTCCGGCTCCGAAGCTCTTGGTTTTCATGAGTTTAGCTCCGGAGCTCTCTTTTTTCAAACATGGCTCCAGCTTCTGCTCGTTTTTACACATTAATATTTTTAATTGCCTTGGTGGAATGGAAAATGAAACATATCAAGTACACAAAACTAAAAGAATATCCAAACTCATTTCAGTATGTTAATCTGGTAGTTTTTTACAACCAGCGCTCTTACTATGAGAAAATCAGTAAAAAACAACAATCACAGGTTCAGACGATTCAAAGACCAGTTACTAGCAGAAGCGTATAGCTCAAGATGATCCTAATATAGACAATTCTGGAAAGGCAGTCGCTGGTTTTGCTGTTGATACCTGGTGACCTTCTGTTATTTCTTACGACCGGAATCAAGAAAACGGCTGCATGGAAAATTACATTTGTGTCCCAGCATTTTGACACAGTCCCGTCCCAACCGACCAAGTGTTTTGCATTCGTTGCATGCTTTGCCTGTTGTAGTCTTGGCGATTCCAGCTAACAGATCTGCCCGGGCAAGCCATGCAAAGAGCGCAAAACACATAGTCGATCACCTCTCTAATGTGTTCTTTCTAACGTGCACAGATTTGCATTAATACAAATGACAAGATGTGTTTAAACGTCCTTTGTTCTAAGAAATAGTATGGTTTCTAGCAAGAAATTCACCTTTGGCTTAATTAAAATAGCTGGAAACTTTTGATTTCTTATCTTTTGCACTCATAATAAGCAGTGATGAATGGCAAAGTAAAGCACAATTTAACCTGAAAAATTCAGTAGAAAATAAGACTGGTTACCGTGCTGAAAACAAAATTTATTTCCACAGATGAAAACCTCAAGAAAACTCCACATCTGTTTACACTGCTTTTATATACCCGCCTGACAATGTTCTGCCATGCAAAAGTAATAACTAATTGGTAGCTATTTGGCTACCAATTAGTTCTTGCTTACATGTTATGCTTCCGCTAATAAACGTTGGTTCCTAGTGACCTTTGCCAGTAATCTATTTAACCTTGGTAGCAAGCCTAATGGTGTCTAATAAAAAAATCCTACTTAACAATTGCGTGCCATACATTTCACACTTAGGTCTGCAATGGTATCATATTTCAGGGGTCAGCAAATATTGTTTGGCGCGACCTTAAAAAACAGTTCTAATTTCTTGCGGCCCAAACATTTCGTGAGCATATAATTTTGTAGAAAATCGTTTATAATTAAATTTCAACTTTAAGGCTACGATTGACAGTAGCAATTTTCTTGCACAAAATCGTATGAAACTTCACTTAAAACAGTAAATGACTGCATTTATTCTGTCTGATGAGAATCATGGTCTCTGTGTATAGCGTTTAGAGCACAACAAATCAATTCGAGGTTTAATTTGTGAGACGGCTACCCGAAGGTTTGCTACTAGTCTTGAGCAGTATTTGTTTTCAACGTAGCTTATTCTTGCAGTACTGGTACGCAATATGAAAGTATATTAATGTACTGTGATGTCAAATCAGGAGAACTGAAATCAAATCAAACAGTAGCCTACCTATTTAATTTATAATGCGAAAAAGCATGGCGGGTGACACAGGTCTGCTAGACTACCACGTATTAGTTATGTAGTCACTACGCAACAATGAATTGAAAATCATAGGTTTATAAAAGCTGTAGTACATAATTACACAAACGCGATGCTTATAGTTATGGTAAATCTAAATTATTTCGTTACGCAGAATGAAAGGTCTCGCGACCCACTATTTGCGTACCTCTGTCATATCTGAATTATACTCGCTGCTAACAGCATGATTACACAGTCACAAAAGCTATGGATATTATGCACCTACTGATTACAGCTTAGTTATTTTTAGGTCCCTACACTACAACAGACCCCGGTTTGATTATTCTGACGAGAAAGTAGTTGTTGTAGTTCACGTTTTTCTCACTTCTACAAGTAACATCATGCCTGTCCAGGGGCGGATCCAGCCAGTAAAGTTAGGGGGCCATTTCAGTAATATGTGGTAGTCAAGTCTCATATCGGTTTCGCTACTGCAAGAGAAATGAAGTGTACTTCATAACACTGCTGTGACAAAACAATGGACGAAAAATGGCCTTCTATCGCGAATGCTGTTTTCCGAATTGTAAAAAATCATGGTGCATAAAGATACTTGCGTAGATTTTAGGGGGCACGATCGCCCCAATCGCCCGCCCATGCGCCTATCCAGCTACGATGCCACAGCCTTAGCGATGATTAAACCAAGGAGACATCAAAGACCCGCAGATGTATTGTTACTGATGTCATATACCTTGTAACAATCACATTTAGCTTGCTATAAAGAGCATAATGTTTTAGGTAAAGTAAATCCAGTTGTCAGTCAATTTAGCAAAACCATAAGAAGGGACCCGAAGCTACCTCTCAGGGGTAGCTCTGGGTACCCCCATTGTGGAGAGTAGGTACTTGAATCTAGACATGTGTAAGTTTGAATCATCCCAAAAAGATGAAAACAGAGTGCAGTCGGCTGATTCACCGAAAGGATACAGAAAACTTGGTGCTTTCAACTGAAAAGCATTCGCGTGACAGACACTGGAACAATGCGTCTTGCTTGCCGACAGCTCAACACCCTTCCGCGTGGCAACAACGAACGATCAACGAATAACAATTATTATCACATTATACGGTACGATAATTTCACAGAAAATTGTTTGATGGTTAGACATTTACGGGAGTGATTTAATTAAAAAACCATCAATCAAGATTACCAAACTTTTGTTGAATGTTACCTCGATTTATCTCCACAAAAGGACAAGAGAATACAAGCGCGTAATGTTTTAAGCAGAACATAGATATTCTAAAATGTAACCACTGCTATATTTACCACAGTTATTTTAATAACAGATTCTTCGGTAAGCGTACACAGGCACACGTTTTTTTTTGAAACACGACACGTAAGTGGTTACAACTCACATTGGCTTGTATTGGAAGAATTAGGTTTGGAGTCTGGATCTAGCTCTTCATCACTGGAATCGGAAATTGTGATGCAGTCTGCACGAAAATGTGTTAATATCGCGTTATTGCATAATCCCATTCAACCCGAGCTTGCCAAGAAAGGAATTATGAACCTAACATAATTTCGAAAGATCCGACGTAAATGTACGCAACGTTTGAAGTCTCAGCAGCACTGATTGCTCAATGAAAATTTCATTCTGCAGCATTCAGCGAAAAAAACGAGTTGCACAACTTCGCTTCAAGTGTCCGGACTGGAAAGATGCATTGCTTTCTACATCAACTGTAAGTTTCACTTTACTGGCTTTGTACAGCCGCTTGGGACGAGTTGCCCTCGCTGTGTACACTCAAGTTAGCCCGTCTCCTCTCACGCTGCGACATGGGCCAATTTTGCAGCTATTTTTACGGGGAACGTTGCAATGTTGGCAAGTCCCTGAGAGCACGGCACGCGAAGCTTTCCCGCACAATCATTCTAGTTCACCACCGCAAACACCTTTTTCAGATCTTCGTTATAACCCGCCCGACAATCGTACCAAGTCTAACTGCATGAAGGACGCATGCTCTGCCACTATTAAACCGGTTCTAGGTCAACATTAGAAATTTCGTATACAGCAAGGAAAAAAGCAGACAAGTGGTGCAGTAAAAAACAAAGTTTATCAAACAGCTAACGGTTGAAAAAGAAGTTGGTAAAATAAGCCTTTTACAGACCTAAAAAATCAGGAAACCGCTTAATAAGGCCTCAGACTACATGGACAGAATAAAATAATCTAGTCAGGAGGATCGTTGCGAGTTACAGCAAGTTAATAAACTTAAACAGCTCGATTAATGAACTTCATGTCAATCGGGTATTTAGCAAAGGTAATTATAATTAATTTCGCAAGTTCGCCTACATCAGCTGAAATGTCGCCACTTAATAGCATCCCATGTAATTATCGCTCCAACGCGTCACTGGAACAAGTTCTACAGCGAAGTCATTTAAGTACCGGATATTACAAAACAATACAGACGACCGGTGATGAGATAGTACAGTGGTTCCAAACGTGGGAACCGCAGGTCCCAGAGGATCTGCAAAGGTGAAACAGTCAGTCTGCGAGTAATAGCCTCCTTTTACACGATACACTAGTCAGCAAAATTATGGTATCGATTAAGTCAACAAATACACGACCACGATGTATTCAGTTCACTAGATGTTCCGATTACGTCTGGTTTTGAAGATACAGCATATTGTTAAACTAAACAATTTTGGACTGGGGGTCCGTAAGAAAAGATTCATGTACTTATACGACCACAATTAATAAAATATTAGGAACCACTGTGTTAGAAGAATTATTGTTTTATAGAACTTCTCACTCCAGGAGCAATCGCTAATAATCAGAAACATAAAAAAGAACTGGTACAAACACTGAAACTAACCTGGTTTCGTCTGAAGGGAATCACGAGGAACTACAGTTCGCTTTCTTTTAACTTTAAGGGACGTCTGAAAAACAACAGTGGCTCAATAACGACCTGAAGTTCCATCATCATTTCCGTGAGCAAGTTGTAGTGACCAAAAACGATACGACACCGCTCTTTACAATAACATCAACCTTTGCGATGATGCTTCAGAATGATGTCTGTGTACTGCCGATTTAGCTGGAAGGTGGTTTGTTCGAAAAAGTAAGATAACATATATAACAATAATAATGTANTTTTGTCCGCAGACNCGAAGTCCCTAGTACAAACACACATTACCTGCACAACGCAGGTTGATAAAAACACACAAAACAGAACGTTTTACAACGGCATATGTCCAACACGTGCTTATTAAAAATGTCAAGTTTATTTACAATAGCTTCGGACGCGTTGACCAACTCTAGTGCGCCGTTAATTTGCCGAATAACAGCTTTCGTCATTCCAAAACTGAATGAATGTCTGGGCCGACGCAGTCCAATTTGCCTAACATTTCTGGAGTCGTACCGCAGTAAAAGCGGTTATATTTTCCGCATAGCATGTTGGTTTGCACGCAAAATTTTTGCAGAACCTAGAGCAGCTCAGCGCTATTGCGTTGCTCTGCAATACAATTTTTCGAGCAAGCGGTGGAGGCCGGGAAGGGATTAAATCCAGTTTTTCACAACAGATGTGGCGAAGACGGAATGCAAGCAATACGACGCTACTACGAACGATTTGAGAAAAGCTGAAGGTCGTTCTGCTTCTTGCCGTTCACGTCTCAAGGGTATAACTGTTAATTAGGAAAACTTAGTGGTCAGGCGAAAGCCAGAACCTGGAGTTAAATTCAAGTGCAACAATGTTTCGAGCGGAAAAGCAGCCAAGAGAAATTAACGACTTTTGAAAATAAAACTGTAATGGGACGTTAATGCCCAATAACCTCGTTTTTAAAACTGAATCGAGAAAAATCATATCGAATTAAAAAAACATTCCTTCACCGGCACTGCAACTCACACAAAGTCCAACATGTGAATGCAGAAACAAGTGATTTGAAGTTTCTCAGGAAAAAAGGTGGGGTGAACAAGAAAACTTAGTGGACCATTCTAAATGATTTACGTGGAAACCGTAAGCGGTAATGCACAATATTTGGAGCAAATTTGCAATGTATCAAATTCTAAAAAATAACCGGACAATTTCAAGGAATAGAAGTGTGACGGGACTGACGGCAGTTAAGTGAATTGCAAGGACTCGATTCAGTTATGAGGAACAGGCTGGAATCGCCTTCCCTCTTGCTAAGACTCAACTTGACTCTAGTCGGGATCAAAGAGGCTTGCAGCGACATGTTAAAGTAACTTCCTTTGATGGTCACAGGCGAATGGGGCGGGGATTGGTGTGCCCACTAGTGAAATTGACATTTTTGCGATCTTACAAGTGCAAAGAGTTTTTTTTATTTTTTCAAATGCGGTTAATTTCAGCCGATGAACGTACCATTGTTGAAAGGAAATATGAAGGACTCAATATAACTTGACAAAATTCTAAGATTCGAAATAGCTCAGCAGGAAATTATTACAGTATATTCAATGCGGACTTCATACCACATTGTCAAATACTCAATTTGCATCGAATCTTACTGCAACTTAATCGACTTGATTTTGATTCTGATCTGAACTGCTCAAAGCCTTGAACAGAAAAGGAGTTTCTATTGGCTGACATGTGAGTGTCAAGTGGCGTGGTGTGCGTGGAGTGCACCGAAAGACTGGCGAACTGGGATGATCATTCCCATACATATGAAGGGAGACAGGAGAGAAAAAAACCACCGTGTCGAAGTAATTGAACCAAAGCTGTAACACTACACACAAAATTATTCACTCTCCAGCAAATATGAGAAATATTGGAAGTACACTAAAGATGCCAACGCTTAGTTTGTTCACTTTGAGAAAACGTACAACCGGGTTCCTCGAGTAAAGCCTTGGGGAGTGTTGCAGGAGTTCGGTGTTGACGGCTGCCGGTCAAGTCATTGTATTCCTCTTTAGAAGTTTCTGTCCGTGCAGGTGGATTTAATTCAAAACCGTTAACTAGGGGTTGTTAACTCTGACAAAGAGATTTGCTGTCACCTCTCCTTGTCATTGTGAATATTTGGATGGACACTCATAACCGCGCCGATTAGAGTGTCACTGTTGGAAGCAGCAGTGATCAACAGTTTGTTTTTGAGGACGATTTGGTACTGCTTGCATCTTTTGAACAGAGTCTTCAACATGCCCTGGATCGGTTTGCAGCTGCGTGTGGCCAAGCCGGAATGAAAATCATCACTGAAAAGAGCTCTCTCTAGAAACTCAAGCCAGCGGACGCATCAAGGGCGCGACAATGCATTGCAGAAGAAGTTCAAAGTACTGTACCTTGGGGAGGTATGCACGAGTGACGGAAGACAGAACAAGGAGATTCATACATGGATTGGTAAAGCGAATGCAGTTCTGCGTGAGCTTTGTCGTTATGTTGTCAAAAACAGGAGCTTCCTAACACCGCAGCAAAGCTGTCATTTTTTGAATCGGTCTATGTCCGATTCCCACCTATGGTCATGAATCTTGGATAATGATTTGAAAGAACACTAACCCAAGTGCGAGTGGCAGAAATGGGATTTTCGCTACGAGTTCACAGTGCAACACTTGGTGACAAAGTGCGCAGCCATGAAATTAGTTAAGCCCTAAATGTTGAGCCACTTCTCCAAATAAAAAGACCCCAGCTGAGTTGATTCAGCCATGTGCCCAGAATGCACCACGAAAGATTGGCGAGGCAGGTCCTGCTGCCCACACCGGCTGGGAAGCAGCTCAGAGGTCGGCTAAAGAGCAAGTGACATTATCAGACCTGGTTTAGTTTGATGCCTGCAGAACTATCAGAGGTTGCTGAAAACCGTGGTCCTGGGGATACTTCGAGTCCTCCTGGGACAGCTGCCTATCCAGAGGAAAAACGGGCATGGAAATGATTGATTTTGATTCAGAGATGTGATGACTGGGATTCTGCTTCCAGTGTTTATGTTTGGTGGATATCTGTGCCAAAAGACAGCTTAAGGTGTTCCTGGAGTGTCGATATCAGTACGTTTCATTGTGAAATTTACCACATGATTGCTCAACCAGTCGTTCGCCTCAATTTTTCTACATAATCAAGAAACAGGCTCATAATCGGTCACAACTTGATGTTCAACCAGATGGTGTTTACAAAATATGCAAAAACAATAGGTTTGTCATGCTGGAAATTTTTGCATCGGATTTATGCATTCCAGATTTTGTTTGAAAAGTATTTCGAAGGAGTTTCAGTTGTACGTATTGTGTTTTGTGACTCTTTAATGAGTGTAATTTGTTAAATCAGGTTTTGGCTAGCAATGCTTGTCAGTACTAATTTGCTTACGAGTAGCATGTAGCACAGAGAGCTATATATTCTTTGGTCTTGATTTGCAAGAAAGGAGCATGTCAGTAGGAAGTTTTTGATTTCTGTTACAATGCCTCATGCTTTGAAAGTTAGTTCGTTACTTACCCGGTTTTGCATAGGTCTTNAACCAAAACTCTTACGTGTGAACTTCCAGTATTGCCGTGGTGGGCGAATGGTTACTTTGTAATGCAGGCTTGCCTAGTACTACCGGCACTTGCGCAAAAGCATATCCATGCATTTACGACTATTAACGTCGCCACCTATTGTCCGTTTTAACAGTCAGTTAGTTGGCCAGTCAACTTAAATCTTATATCATCCAGGCCCTGACAATCTAATGCAGGCAACATACGTCACCGTTGTTTTATGTCGTTGTTTCTTCACATTTACTAAAATGGACACAGACAGGTGTGCAAGAGTACAATACAGTAATGACAAAGGCTTACAAAAGCACATTTGCCTGTTTTGCACCTGCAAAAGATGTAGCTTCCAAAAGAACAGTCCAGCGCGACATACTTCGCACACATACATATAATGTGCACCATGTCAAGAGTTTTCTATTCAATAGACACTCTGCCAAATCCTCTAAAATTTCCTTTTGAATTCCCTAATGCCACCAAAAACATGTGACTAAATTACCAAATCGGTTTCACATTTCCATAATAGAAATGGAGAAGAGGCCCATCAAACTTTTGTACATTTCAGTTTCCAAGCACAACAAAATACATAGTGGAAACGGAAACAGCACAAAATTCACCGTGTTCTCATACGATGATATAAAACGGGTAAAATCTTCAGCCCCACCCAATTTCGACTTTGAAGCATTCATGTTTGAAGTACTGACAGTGGTTCTGCAAAAAAAGCAAGTAAAAAAATTCAGCTCAACTGTAGCCCTTACACCACGTAACATAACTGACATATCTGTACATCAGTCATCAAAACATGCAGATCTGCGACCAATTCAAAACATTTCAGTTTAACAACAGAAAGAAGGTATTAATATGCATGGAGTCTAGCGTTCCAAATTATTTAAATCACTTAATGAGATTTGATTACCCCATGGATTTTTGCAAGGTATATTGACTGTTGTTTCTTTGTTTTATGTAAGCAGTTTAAATTCATATGCACTTTCAGATTATTTCCGTATCACACAAGTTCGTGAATTAAAATGCATGCATGACACAATGCAACACCAGCCATGTGTGAGTTATGTCAGCCAAGAAAAAATAACATGGCATAATATCACCTTGCTCTGACAGGAAACAAAATCTGTGTGTTCGACGAATTAGCAAAAGCGTTGTTCTTTCCTGCAGAATGAACCTGAACAAACCACAACACTGTTACAGTGGTCACTCAGATTTTCCTCAGGAAACAGTCAGAAGCACAGATTGATGCTCAAAATCTGTCACATTTGCAAAAGTAACAAAACTGGGTATTCATTTTGCAACAAGGAACGAATAAGCACAAAACATTTGTTATCATCAGTGGTGCACAAAAGATATCTATTTGTGTGCCAAAGATGGTTTTTCGGTAATTTTGGGCTGCTGAGTCGGAAAATGACATTTGCTTCCTTGCATTGGCTTTAGTTTCTGAGATAACAATATTTTGTTGCTTGATAAGAGAAAATATATACTCTGTATCTGCCAAACGTGAACACAGATGTCAGTAACATGCATACAGGAAATGTTTCTCACACCTTATTCACAACCAATTACTCCAATATATATTTCTAATTGTGATTGTAGCATCTCATTACTTCACTAAAATTCACTGATAAGTGATAAAGTACCATAAGGGCAAAGCAGCTAAATCTACTCACAAAGTGTTTTACTGGGAAATCAATTTCATGTCAATTACACATTTTCAATCCTGTGAACTGCAAGCAAACGCTTACAGGTGAAATGATGAAATACTAAAGCAAGACTTAAGCAATCATGTCCATTGCAGTTTAAATAACATGCTAAGGCTTTTAGAATTAGATAAACACACGGACGGTAGTTTTAAACACAGATCATGTCCATTACACTGCCATCACCGAACAGCAATGACTCAGCTAATTGTAAAGATGTGAACTGCAGTTCAAAACACATGACATGAGCATTATGCTGAAACTGAGACACAAAATTAGAACCAATTTTTAGAAGGTTGGCTTGGATACAATCTAACAAAAAAATTTAAGTGTTTAGGCTAGGGATGGCCAACCAGTCAGAGAACAAGAGCCACATTTCTCACTATGTTACTGCATAGAGCCATATCGTACATATTGGTATTTGGTACAGATGAACATCACCCCATCTCTTCTTCACTCACACACATACCGTTGCTCAGCTATATTTATTGTAAATATCACACATCAACAAGATATATAATGACAGAAATTTACAAGCCATTTATTGTTATGTGTGTTACTTAGTGGCAAGGTTGTGTAGTTGGGGGTAAAATGTCCGACCCTGACCTTTCCAAAATTTCCAACTCCAACCTTCCAAAATTTCTGACTCCAACTCAGCATAACATGAATGAAGTTTTGCTGTCAATAATTTTGTAGCAACTAACAATCAATGGAATCGTGGTACACTGCAAAAAGTCCCTGTTTCAATAAAAAATTTTAAAAGAAATTGTACCATTTCAACAGGCACGAGTTAGAATTTCGGAGTGCAATGTATAAAATGATCAAATTGAACTTCCAGAGTCACAGTCGGAAAAAAAATCCGACTCCGACTCTTAGTGTTCTTAGGAATCTGACTCTACCCAAAAACCTCCAGCTCACTGTGACTCTGACTCTGGCCCCGCAACCCTGCTTAGTGGGACCCCTGACTTTCACGGTGAGCAATTCATACAAAATTTTGTGATTTATACACGAATAAGTACGGTACCATGGTTATGCAAGAGCTGCAGGTTGGCCAGACCTGGTTGAAGCAGTCCACAGTTTTGAAAAACATACAGAAAGTTGGCAACTGATAATTTAAATAAATAGAAATTTTGTAAATTTATTATTTACAATGAAGAGTATGTGTTCTAGTTTGTTTTAACATCTGTTTTGTCTTGCCAGCATAAGTTTCTTATTACACATTTATTGAGCATAGACAAACTTTCTTTCCAACAGCATATATCACAATTTTTAAGCTCAGTAACCTTTTTTTGAAAAAATTACATCAGCATCATAACATCAGCTTGCTTGAAAATCAGTCACAGCACAGAACATAAAGACACTTAACAATACTTCTACTAAGTCACTATACAATACTTTTAAGTCGCTAACTGTACATACACATACATTCTGATTTGAACTAAAATGGAGCAGTGGAAATACATTCCAGCTTTAAGGCATTCCAGGTCTACACTAATGACAAATTCCAAGAAAATGTAGAATGGAAAAACTGCTGCCAATTTTTGATTTATCTAGCATATGCAACTTGCTGCCTAAGTTTAAACAACATGTCATGTTTTGTGAATACCAACCCAAACTTAAATTAAAAATAAATACATCAATAACTTCAGGTTAATAAGTGCTGCTTTTTAACCATGGATTACAATACCTATTGCAATATAAGTTCACGTTCATTTCTCAACATTACTGTTGTCTCTCTTTAACCTAAAGACTTAAGTCTTAAGTCTTAAACAATGCTGGCTTTGTTAGGGTTTTCACTCTGCAGTTTGCTTAAATCCACTGCAAAAATTTCATAGTATGACTTGGTTTTGTTTAGTTGAAGAAAACTAAGTCATACTGCCAAGGTAAGTCCATATAACAGCATGAAGGAGTCAGCCAAGATATGTATCACACCTAAAAAGTAAACAAAATATTTGAGCAAAATCTGCAGTTCCTTTCATTTGCTGATTAATTTTATCAGGAAGAAAGAAGTGAAATAACATTTAAATTCAATAGATGCTGCTTACACACTAACCACAACATTATAAAATGTTTAAAGAAAATAGATATACATATACATAACTTGTTACATCCTAAGGTAAGAACTGCATTTACCATTGCATTGAGCATTGAGGTTCCAGTTGAAAAATGCATTGGTCTTCCACAACTGGTGCATGCAGAAGGGTTGTTAGAAGAAACACCACAATTTTTACAAAGTAACCAAGACAATGGAAATGAAGTTCCCTAGAAAAAAGTTCAAATTTTTAACATGGAAAAAACATAGCACTGGATGCAAAAACTAAACTCAAAACACTTTATAACTTTGAAGCAAGTTCAAGAGAAGTGCAAAAGCTACTGAATTTTCAGGCATGCATTCCAAGATGAAACATCGGAAAAAGATTAGCACGTTCACAAGAAAAGTGCAATTGCATGTGCAACTAAAACGTTTATTAGATATATAGAATTAGGCTCAGGAATAAAGATTTGTATGCAATAAAACAATTTGTCTTTAAGAGATATTGCAATTATTAACCAATTTCATCTGTGATCAGCTTTAAAAAGATTCAGTGATAGCTACAGTCCAAGGCAGGAATGGCAGAGTTCTCATATCACGAAAAAAATATTGCAATATGAAGCATTTTCTTCTTTATTGGGTACAGCACTAAATTATTCAGGAAGAAATGAGACATGGTAGCTTCATGCCAAAAAAGTGAAATTGGATCCTACCTTGGCAGCTTGTTGAGGCAGGGTTTTCGAAAAGGAAAAATGCGTGCGTTTTTTTTCAGTTCCTTGCTGTTCTTGCTCTGTATGTGATGTTGCACAGTTAGGTTTGTTGTTGAGAGCCTGTTTTGCTGTTGTTGTGTGAATTAACGGGATGCGATCCATTCCTGCATTCAACAATCTTTTGATTTTGTACCACAAGGCATAAAAACACTGCTTCTTTTCCTACTTGCCTTTAATAAAAATCATGAGCTGCAAAAAACTAACACTCATTACAGCCAATGATTGGCTCATTTAACAGCTATGGGTTAAGGTTAAAAATTAAAATAATACCAAGCAACTTCTCTCCACATGTGAGATAAGCAAGGAACCTATCTGCAAATTTTTAATTGGAAATCGATTTCATGTAACACCACACACCGTCATCTTTGAATTTGGAAGCAATGCTAACAGGTGAAATGTTGAAAGGCTGAAACAAGGGCAGAGAAAGTAAACAAACGCAAGACTAAAGTTAAGAAATTGCACACCAGCTATGAGGAAATTATGTCTTTGTCAAATATTTGTGTTTACTGTATTTAAATCAAACTGAACACTTAGATGGCCAGTCTATAAATATATCGTATCTAGATGTCGGCCTAATACCAGCAGTTTTCGGTTGCCTTACCAAGGCCACAGCTCCTCCACTGAAGGTGCTGAGAGAGCTGTTCAAGGGCTCAAACGGATCGGTCAGTTTTCTAGTCTGCAATGAAAAACATTTTTTTGGTTAGGGGTTGTGGATTTTTGTGAGTGATGTCATTAAGTGTAGTAGTTTTTTTTGAGCCATTTTGGCTCATGTTACCTGGCCTAGGGCCTAACCGCTAGGCCAAAGTATTACGCTTAAGTTTTCATTGGAAACTAGGCTCGAGTTTGAGTCTTGTGAGCCTTCGATCGACTTTCTAGCATTTCTGGTTCAAAAGTTATGATCTAAAATAGACAAATTAATTATCTAATTAGTCAAATATTTTTATTACTTTAGATCATAAATTTTCAAGCCGAAATCCCAGCAGGTCATCCAAAGTATCGAAAGACTCAGATTGTAGCCTAGTTACCAATAAAAACTTCAGCGAAATACTACCATCTAACACAGGTGTCACCAACGTGGTGCTCGCGGGCACCAGGTCGTCCGCAAGGACCATGTAGGTCACCCACGGGCCTGTTCTAAAAATGACATAGCGTGGTCAATGTCTCCACATTAACGAATACCAATACTAAAATAATTGAAGGTAAATTGAGCAAAATTTTTATTTCCAAGTGTATATCAAACTAGTAGCCTTTCGCATTAATCAGTACAAGTAGCTCTTAGTTTCAAAAGGGTTGGTGACCCCTGATCTAACGGGGGGGGGGGGAAATGGGCCAAGGTGGCCTATAACTCCTTCATTTATGATTGTCACTCACAAAAAATCTGCATCCCCCAACCAAAAAAATTTTTTTTGAGTGCAAACTAGAAGACTTGCCACGTCTTTTGAGCCTTTGAACAGCTCTCTAACACTTTTGTCAGCCAAGTTACGTGCTTGCAAAGCCACTTGCGATCCGGTCGTTTTGGCGCGAGAATCCCCGATAGCTACCTGATGTCAAGGTGTTAACACCTTGGCTGCCAGGGTACAACACATTCGTGCTTTGAAATCAACCTAAAATCAAACAGCTTCACCTGACTTAGCAATGACATACCTCCTCTGCTGATTGTGCTAGAGAGCTGTTCAAACCCTCAAAAGATTTGGCAAGTCTTCAAGCCTGCAATGAAAAAAAATTTTTTAGTTTTGGGTTTCAGGTTTTTTGTGAGTGACGGCATAAGTGAGGTAAGTTTTTGGCCATTTTGTCCCATGTTGCTTGGCCTAGGGCCCAACCACTAGACAGAAGTATTTTGCTCAAGTTTTCATTGGAAACTAGGCTAGAGTCTGAGTCCTTTGAGCCTTCAATTGACTTTCTAGCATTTCTGGTTCCAAGGTTATGATCTAAAATAAACAAAATATATAATTAATTACCTAATTATGGGATTAATTATTTTGTTCTTTTTAGGTCATAACTTTTGAACCAGAAACCCTAGCAAGTCATCCAAAGTATCAAAAGATTCTGATTTCATCCTAGTTTTCAAAAAAAACTTCAGTGAAATACTACGAGCGGCTTGAGCTCAGGGCCAGATGAAGTGGGCTAAAGTGGCCTAAAACTACTCCACTTATGACGTCACTCATAAAAAATCTGAAACCTGAGACCAATAATATTTATTTTCCTTGCAGACTTGAAGACTTCCGAGTCTTTTGAGTGTCTGAACAGCTCTCTAGCACTTTCAGTGCTGTAGTTATGCCTGGGCAAAGACACATGCAAACAGCCTGTTTTCATGCGAACCGCTTGAATTAACCCAGCAGCGAATGTGTTAAAGTGAACAAATCACAACACAGGCTGCAACAATTAACATCTTCCTTACCAGTTAGTGAATTGGCTTGCCAAACATTCCCTGCCAGTATGTTTTTCATCAATTGTCCTCAAAATTTTCGCATGTTCACAGTTCACCTTTGAAAAGTCACCAAAGCGCAAAAATTTGCATTACCATTGTCTGAGGCATGTGTGAGTGCAAGTTTCGGTCTAGCACTGGTTGCAGATCAAATGTCGGCTTGCCCATTTGCCTATACCCTTCCCTTGTGCAATCCACAGTGCTTCAAATATTCATGGAAGTTCTAAATGTAACATTCTTTCCAATTACGCTGTATTCATTGCGATTCATGATATATACAAAAACCAAACCTAACAATAGTCTCAATGGAGCTGCATTTTTGTGAGCTTTCTTCTTTCGATTTGTGGCCTACCCAGTACCAGCCGCTTCGATTTTACCATATTTCATGTGCAAACAATCAACAAGTTCAAAACCTAAAATAATTAAAGCATTGTTTTTTGCTTGGAATGTTTTCAACCCATCAAAATGTTTTCAACCCACCTTGGTTCATGCTGTATTTACTGTGTTTTTTGTTCCTTTCAAAATTCAAACCTACCAATGTTCTCAACAGAGCTGCCTTTTTGCGAGATATTTTTCTTTCGAATTTGCAGCCTATCAACCGCTTCAACGTTGCCAAAGTTCGTACGCAAACAAGTAACAAGTTGAAAAATTACAAACATTGGTACAATCTTCATTGCTTGGAAAGATATAAAACCATCAATGCCTTGGCTGATGCTGTAATTACTGCAAAATTTGTTCCTTGCGAAAATCAAACCTACAAATGGTGTCAATGGAGCTGCCTTTTTGTGAGATGTGTTTTCTTTTGAATTTATACCCTACCAACCGCTTCAATGTTGTCAAATTCCATGCGCAAATAGGCACAAAGTTGAAAAAACATAGACACTGGTTCAATGTTTATAGCTTCAAAAGTTTAAGCCCTTTAGGGACCGCAGAATCCAATTTATCGTCTTGCTCGGCAGTTTTTCAGCGATAACTCACGAACCACTGAAGGTATGTCGACAGGCAAAACATTGCAAGAAAGGTTTTCATGAGATCTTTCAGATGGGTCTAACAAAAAGGTAGGTTTGCATTTGAAATTTCTGAGAAAATCAACTTCTTTGCTTTGTTTCTAGCCTTTTCGGGAAAGTTCTTGATGATTTTCAAAAAAATTTTACGCAAAACTTTTAGTTTTTTTGTAAGGATTATACCTGGCTTCGACTGCTTTCAAGAACTATACCAAGTCACTTACCATTGTTTAGGGTTGGGGAAAAAACAATGTTGAGGCAAACAATGCAAATTGGGACAAAAAAACAATTTGAAAAAATGACTTTTTAGGTTTTACGCCAAAATCGTTGCCAATACTGGATTTCTGAGTGCAGAAAGATTTAGGCTGGTCGTGAAACCGTTGATATTAATCCAGCACTTCCTTTAAACCAGTGGTTCTCAAACTTTTTGAGATCGCGTACTACCTGATGTTTTTTTAATGTTGCAGTGTACACGCCTGGTTTCAGAAGAACGTAATTTGCTCCAAGGTACTTCAGATTAATATAGCACATAAACGAATTAGCAACATTAGCACAACACACAAACGAATTATAACACAGTTAAACGAATTAACAAAGCTTTTCAAATATGACAGGAAAGCTGTTCGTGTACCACCTGAAAAGCCCTCGCGTACCACAGTTTGAGAACCACTGCTTTAAACAATGACAAACATTATGAGAACAACCACACTTACTGATGCATTGTTCACCAGCAGCTTTGTTGGGCTGACTACTCCATACAGTATGAAGAAAACTGTCTTAAAACCCTTGTTTATGTTTCAAAGTACATCCAACAATCACAGCAAGCTTGATACAATCATTTTCAAACTTTAACCAACACACTGTGCTGCATGCAACATTTGTGAACATTCAAGCGTGGCTACACTATTTCAAGTCTGCATGAAACTATGAGTAAATCTAAAAATCTAAGGATCTGTTGTTTTTTTTATCACAGACGATAATTTTTTTGGAATGACCAAAAAATAAGTCAATTCAGTCATAATGTCCAAAGATATAGGCTAGTGAATACTGCTACAATGAATTTTAATGCTATTACAGGTGAAATGACCGATATGTCTCAGCAGAAAAAAATCAGTGAGAGATATATCTTTACCACTATAGTTTAACACCTTCACTGCTAGTGCACGATATATCCATACTTCGAAATCTCGCATTAGCCACTATTTTTGCACCACTTTGCAACTCCATAACTTGCTAGGCAATGGAGCTAGAGAGTTGTTTATATACGCAAAAAACGCAGCAATTCTTCTATTTTGCATTTTTTAAAATTGGTACGTTTTGGATTTCAGGTTTTCTGTGGGTGACATCATAAGTGGGGTAGGTTTTAGGCCACAATAACCCAGGTTACTTGACCCTGGGGTGCAACCACTAGGGGAAATTTTTAACTCAAGTTTTTATTGGAAACCAGGCTATAACCCAAGTCTTTCAGGTCTTAGATTGATTTTCTAATGTTTCTGATTAAAAAATTATAGCCTAAAAACAACAAATTAATTAATCCCCTGATTAATGGAAAGACTCAGATTATATATAGCCTAGTTTCCAACAAAAACTTGAGTCAAAAACTTTCCTCTTGACCCAGCGTCAGGTAAAATGGCCAACACTTATCCCATCACCCACAATAAACACGAAATCTAAAACTTTCTAATGCTTTTTTAATCCAAACTAGAAGACTTGCCGAATCTTTTAGGGGTTTGAACAGCTCCCTAGCTCAATTACCTGGCGAGTTGTGAGGTTGCAAAGTTATGGTAAACGTAAAGGCAAATCCACCCAGCAGCCAAGGTGTTAAAAGTCTAGGAAATACAGAATTTTAGCATTTATCTAAATTTACCAGTAACACACTTAATTGTTCTCAGTGGCACAACTAGAAATAATCTATGAAGGTTGGCAATAAACTACTAGATGCTTGTATTGAATGGGTAAACTTGATAAGGCTAGGCTAGTTTAACTCAAGTTGAAGCGATGAACAATGATCTTATTGAGTGAATGGGACTGTTACGTAACAGTAGGGATAAATTTTCAGTAGAAGCAGCTAGGCTGGGTGACGTGAATGAAAAAGAATACAGTTATGCAATAAGAACAAGGCGAAATGTCAGCAAGAAACTCGCATAGTGAATACAGCGTTAGTCCAAGTGTACTAACTGTATTAGGATATAGTGAAGGTTGAAGCGACGTGAAACAATGTTGTGTTTACTCTGCGCGAGTTTCTCGCTGTTATTTCGCCCTAATTTTTTTGCAGAGCTACATTATTTTTTCAGTACTGTCACCAAGCCAGCTACTGTCATTGAAAATTTATCGCAACTGTATGTAACAATCTTTGTTCTGCAATGGGAGTTTGGTATTCCACGGAACACAGGTGTTCCGCGAGACTGCGACGGGAGTCTGGTGTTCCAGGAGAATTTCCACACGTTGCATGACATCAGAGTAAAAATACAATTTTTACAAAGTTGACCTGCTATTGTGATGATATACCTCACATTGTTACGTCATTACGATCATCTGAGACTTTAACGCTACGCAGGATACATGTGTGGTGTGCAGATGCAGTGAAATGTGACAAGTCAGTACAATATTTATGATCTGGTGAAAGTCGGTTAGTAAGCCCTACTGATGAATAAAGCTGTCAGCGATACTACATTAGGGTTGTCATACGTCCAGAATTTGTGTTAAAATTTATGTCAGGAAATGATTTTGAAATGCACTAATGTCTGCAATTTTGAACGGTTCAGAGGATGTGATCCTTATGATCCTCTGAAAAATATAAATATTTAGGATTAAGATAGAAAAACTGTTTGTAACCTGCTCTATAACAAGTCTGCAATGCGTTTTTTCAGTGATAGTGATGCTGTTTTGTGATGGACTTGTAGTTCTAAGCACATATTGAAAAATGCCGTATAGCACTTGTTTGTTTTTGCAAAAAGTAGCCATGAAGACTGTCAAGAATCTTTCTTTCCAGATATGGTAACCCTGTGGTGACCATACCATTTAAAGGTTTTGGACGGAAATAAAGTAATAATCAACTTTTTCAAGAATCATCTTATCTGCTTTTTCAGCTAGTTTCCAATGAGGTAGGGGCTTCGTACATGTTTGGCCGAGTTTTGTGGAACTAGGCCAACATGATGACAATGTTTGCTAATGTGTGTGAAGACACTTCAATGACAACATAGTTCTAGAATAGCATATTCTGTTTTGTCCATTCCTCGGTGCTACCACAAAATAGTGGAGCTAGGCTGGGTAATGAAACAATAGATGCTGACAAATAGTGTTTAAGCCAACTTTTGTTTTTCATACCATGTGTTGTAACCAGAGCTGTGGAGCCGGAGCCCAAGCAATTTTAGATGGCTGGAGCCGGAGCCAAAAAATTGCAGAGGGTGGATCCTGAGCCTGAAATTTGGGTTCCCATTTAACAGACAATTTGTTGTGCGAGTTGTACAAATAAAATAGCATTTGGTTTTCAATGGGGACCAAATCATTCTGGAGCCGCAGCCAAAAACTTTTNGAGGTAAGAGCCAGAGCCAAAAAATTTATGACCTGAATCAAAAAATACCATTCATATAAGGTGTGTTTTCAACTTCGTTCGCTCGCGTTTTACTCGGGCTCATTCGTACGAGCTCGACTTGCCTTCTGAAATTAAGTGTTTTTAAAACTATAATTAATATCAGAGTGAATTTTTTTTTTAAGCAATGGTTTTGCATTATAGTACATTGGATTTAAATTCGAATCCAATATACAGTTCTCATTCGAGAATAATTTCAAACGAACAGTAAATTGTCCAATAACCCAGGCTAATATGTATGATCCTAGTATGCAGAAGTTTACTCGGGTTCATCCAATATACATAGCCTGAGCTACCTCAAGCAATAAAGTGGTATTTAAAATACAAATTATATCAGATTGAATGTTTTTTTGATCAGAGTTTTGCCCAGAACATTGGATTTGTATTTCAATCTATGGACAGCTCCCATTCGACAATAATTTCAAACAAACAATAAGTAAGTCCAGTAACTTGAGTTTTAATTTGAATTTTTTGGTGACTGCAGTTAGCGGCAGGCCGAAGCCTGAAATTTGCCCCCTGCCGGGGTGATTTTGGGTGAACACTCTTGCCCAAGGAGTGCTACGGCTGTTCACTCAGTGGCCATGGATCGAACACCCACCTTCCAATTGAGAGGCGGACACATTACCACTGAGCTAGTGCCACCCCCATATTAACTTGGGTTAATATGAATGAGCCTAGTAGTACACTAAGGACAGCGTTATCATTGCTCTGTGGCTGACATAACGCAACAACAGAAAAGTTCATGAGAACTTCTCATTCATTGTTACGTAACTGACGTCACAGAGCAACGATAGCGCCAGCTGGAATGACAGCAAATGGAAATTTCAGTGGCGCAAGCCTTGAATGGTTGTATCCAGTGTCAGTCAGTTGAATCGTGTGATGAGCCCAAGCGATGTGTTGACCTGGAGTCACTCCTGGTGTATGCGTTAGTGTTTTTCTGGAATTAGGCAAGACGCTCTATGATGCAACCAGCTACCTTTTTGAAATTCTATGTGCACCATACTTTTGTCAAAGTCGAGACTGCCACAGAATTTAAAGGGACTTGGCATGCTGACTAAACATTCGTTCTAGTTGCACCCCTGATTGTGCTTAACATACAACCATGTAACTACATTATTTGATTTGTTCTGTTTGGTCCACCAAGCTTTGCTGAACTAGCCACAATACAACATACGTTTATGAGATGATTCTATTTGAATAAGGTGTACAATTTATAAGATTGTGTTATAACTTAACATCTTCGGCCCCAGGCTGTTTTTACCTTTAAGACCAGCGTTAGCCACTTAAAAGGCCTTCACTTCACAACTCCGTAACTCATCCTCCGATCGTGTCAGAGAGCTGATTAAACCCTCAAAAGACATCGCAAGTCTTCTAGAATGTGACAAAAAATTGGGATGTTTTGGACTTAGGATTTTTTGTGGGTGATGTCATAAGCAGGGTTAGTTTTAGGCCATTTTGGCTCAGGTTACCTGGCCCTTGGCCCCTACCTTAGTAGCAGTCCATGTTTTAAATCCGGTATTATCCCCAGTATGGAGGTGGCTGAATTAACCTTTAATGACTTGCAATTAATTTCAGTCCTCTCCATTTTAATCAATTCAAAGCATCCTTTTCACTCCCACTGATTTTCTTATTTTTTTCCACCTGCCTTCTCCATTTTTTGTGGTCTTTTTCTTCCTTATCTTCCATTTATCTTGCCCTTCTTTGCACATCATCCTCATCCCTTAACATTCCCATAACATTGCACCCCATTTGCTTTTGCCAACGTATCCACCATATCTTCTAAACCTAACATATCCATCAGTTCCTTCATATTCTTCCTGTCCATCAACTTAACTCCACATATTGCTCTCACCACACTCCTCTCAGTTCATCTCAAAAATCGCCATTTCATTTTTTCACAAGCCCATGTTTCACTTCCATACAACATTGCTGATTTCACACAAATTTTACCTTTTATTCGCAGTGGGAACCTTTGTCTTATCAGCAACTCACCACTAATTTTCATCCAACCATTCTTGCTTTTGCCATCACTGCTGCCTCATATCCCCCACTGGCATTCACCTTTATCCCCCAAATAGCTGAACCCTTTCACAGTTTCAATCCCATCACATAACTCTTCGACTGGCACCACCATCTCATCGTTTCTTTTCTTACTACTTTCATAAATGAAATACCATGCCATGCTGGGTTTCACCCTTTTCACATTTGCACATCTCGCATGAATCAACCTTCTGCACAACATTGAGTTTTCCACAACTTTCTTTCCGCACATGCCACAAGGGTTTATGTTACTCTTGAGCATTTCTCCTTCTGACCCACTAACCATCAACTTCGTCTTCCCAAGGGGAACCTTCATTCAACATGTTGTACTACATTTGCTTTTAGTCGAATCTGATTGGTTGAAGTGTTCATGTGACATGTACAATACACAAAGAGACAAAGATTTACATGTGAGGTGTTGCGGTCAGGGTTTAGTCTACAGTTTACACAACTCAAACAAGAAGCTGCTAACAGTTTGCCAACACTGAAACCATGCCAATACTTGTCCATCAGACTGAACTGTTACAGGCATCACAATCAACTGAGCTAGTCATGCATTCCAAACTTGTCGTGTGACCACCTCAACCAATCATGTTTGGCTAAAGGCAAAATAGCTCCAGGAGGAATTTGCTTTATGAGGCAAAATAGACACTAGAGATATCGGCCAAAACGGCCAATTGTAGGTGTTGACAAAACACTGTTGTATTCCCCATGCATCCAGACACTTGCACAAGAATGCACAACGAACCAAGTCAAGACAATTATTTTGCAGCAACGCTAACAGGTGCGTTTTCATAAACAAGCAGATAAGATGAACCATGCGTTGGCTGTCGCAGCCAAAACAAAAATATCATCAATAATCATAGCAAAATATTGAAATTGCTGCAATTTGAAAACTTTTAGTTAATAAATCCTGATTTTTGAAGTTTGTGAAAAAAAGGTAAGGCATATAATACATTTATATTTCTGATAATGAAGCAGAAAACAAGATCTAAAAGTTCTGGAAATTTCAGTTATCGGTCCATGAATGGCTGATATATCGCTATTGATGTCAGCCTTAAAAAAACCATATCAATTGATTTCTAAAAGACACTGCTTCAGTAATGCTAAAATATCAGTATGAGTTATCGGCAGTGAAAAAATAAAAACATCAGTATCGGCCCAAATAAGCTTATCGGTTGAGCTCTAGTTTAAATTTCGCTTAACCCATTGCGTTTCATGATATTTGTGTTTTAACACCTCTACACTGCTTGATTAATTTGGCAAGGATGCCACAACATATTTAAAGGTTTTGCTGGTTTACATAAAAGACATGCACATGTTTGCAAAAATACCATTTTGAAGAAAAGTATTATGAAGTTCTACAGCAACGTGGCAAGCAAATTTGAGGAATTCAGGCATTGCAGAGTATGAAGCTGATCAGTCATAATTCTACAAGATTGGTAGGGTCCAGTACTGGTGTCGTTGCATCCATAATGGAGACACCAGTATTTAAACCACTAGCTTATCTATACAACCACCATGCACTTAGCACCTTATGTATTCAACTTAACCACAAAATCTAAGAAGTTGCAGACCGAGTTGGTCCACAAAAACTTATTCAAATAGAAAATACTTTTTGTTGTGTTAAAGGCCATTGTCTTAAAATGCACCAGTGACTTGCTCAACGAGCATCAGAAAATTTCCTTGTTTATAACCCATGGTTTTGTTTTAAATGGCTAAACTGTGCTTTTTCAATGTGCTTTAATTAAAAACAATAGGTTTGATTATGTTTTGCCTATAAAAATATGCAAATAAACTTTCCAAGTAGCAAGTTGGCTACTGCATATCATCACATTACCAACCAAGCTGTGTGAAAACATATTCAATCTAACATTAAAAAGTTAGTTTAAAGTCTTTTGAACAACTGACTATTCATATTTCATCACACTAAAATTTTTTTTGAAAAACCGTTGAAAACACAGGTTTTGGGACATGTTTATACAACTAAAAAATTTTTTAAGTGGCTATAATTTTTTTTCTGATAATATTGCACTAAAAATAACATATTTGAAATCAGCATGTCCTAAAATGGTAGAATTGACCTTTTTGATCACCTCTCTAGCATCACTGCATAAAAAAACAGCATTTTATTCTTTGGAGCATTCCGTGCCACCTACTGGTGACCAAAACTTTAAACATGCCTATCCCGGAAACTGGTAGGCCAAATTCAAAATTATTTTTTTTCTTAGATTTTTCCAGTGGAAACATATCTGAATCAATGAAAATCTGAGAATATGGGTTACACTCAGTTGTTGAATTATAATGGAATGCCCCTTGGGGAAGCGTTAGCTTAAGAATAGGTTTCAGGGCTATGGTTAGGGTCAAGGTTAGGTTTTCAGTTTACCTTTTGCATTTACCTATGTTTCTACAAAACCTACTGCATTCTCCTCGTGCGTTACTGTCACGTTACTGAGGGTGGTCGAATAAGTTTTCAAATTTCAAAATCCATGGGTGGTTCTGTAGCCACTGCCTTAAGTTTATGGGTTAGGTTTAGGTAATGCTAACCTTTAACACTAACCCTAATGCTAACCCCTACCGAATGCTAACCGTAACGCAAACGCTAACCGAAATCTGAACGTAACACATAAGGGAAAAGTTATGAAAAAAGTTTAAAAAAAGAAAAGGGAAGTCGCCTAAGTGAAAGTCGAACCGAAAAGCAATGGCATATCAGACTTCAAGCATAACTACTATGCTACGAGCAGCACGCCGATTGCGTGACAAACTGACCTTTTTATTCGAATTGCATCCTGCCATGTTTTACTGACAGCACAATAGCTCCAGCCGATCTGTTGCTGCTAGAATATTGGCAGTAAAATAGACACTACCGTAAAAGTTTAGGTTTAGGGGTTAGGGTTTAGGTTTTACGTTTCGTAAGTTTCTACAGTACCATACCAAGCCTTACCTACTGCACTCTTGTTGTTCATTACTCAACTATCACGTTACAGGTGGCGGACGCATAAGGTTTCAAACATTAAGGTCCACAAGCTGACCTGCAGCCACTGCCTTTCAAAAATGGAGGTCAGCTGGCAGACCTACAGCCAGTGCTTTTGATCTAAAAAATGCAATGAATGNCTCAGCAATTCTCACACAGCTTATGTCATGTTGTGGCTATACATGGTTCGTACTCTAAATAAGAATACCTCATAAAAGGTAACATTTTGATTGCCCTTCACTTTGTAAATACCCACTAATGACAGCTTTCATGCATATATTCGTTGTCAATGCAATGTGCATTATAACACCCGGTTAACTAAAGGAAGTGACTACAGATACGCCTGGCCTGACGCAATTCAAATAAAAGGGTCAGTTTGTTATTCAAACGGCATGAGTCGTGTAGTGTAGCGGCGGTTATGCATTACGGTTGCTATGCCAATGGTTTATGGTTCGACTCTCACATTCTCTTGCTGACTTTACTTTTTTTTTTCTTTACTTTTTTCAGGCTTACGTGTTATCTTTATGGGTGAGTGTTAGGTTACGTTTAGGTTAGCATTAGCTTAAGATTAGGTTAGCCTTAGCTTAGGGTTAGATTACCATTAGGTTAGGATTAGGTTAGGGTTGCAGTTACGAGTTGGGGTTAAGGTTAGGTTTAGGGTTTATCTTTTACGTTGACTTCATTTCTACCACGCCTACTGCACTTTGTAAGCATTGCTGTTATGTCACAGGTGGCGTATGAACAAGTTTTAAAATTTCAAGATCCACAGGCGTATCTATAGACAGCAGACACTGCTGTAACTAAATGCAGTGTTGCCAGATAGTTGTCACCTAAACCTGTTAAATCATGTCACGAAAAACTGCTAGATCCTGCTAGAAACCCTGTCACAAATTTTCAGGTAAAACCTGCTAAAAACAGTGGAATTCTGCTAAAAAACTACTATTTCTGAGGTGTTGAAAATAAACTTGTAAAGCTACAGTGGCATACGCAGAAAATGTCATGGGGGAGTTTCATTTAATGGCATATGGTGGTCATTTTTTTGTTGTGTGCGGCCTTTTGGACGTCACATTTGACGTCATATTCATGTTTCCAAAGCAACGTTTTGGCAAAGATTGCTGACATAATATGCATATGCTTCTACATGCACCCCCCTTATTTTGTGTGTCATTGCACTGAATATAAACTATCAGCACTCCAAATTAGGATATCGGAGAAAAACAAACTCAATGCTGCAACACGGGAGTTCATAACTGCAAAATTTGGCTGAAAACACTCATCACTGCGTCAGAGCAATTTACAACTGCAAAATGAGGCTGCGCTAATGTCTTGTCCAATATGAACAGTCGAACATAGGTGTGCAGCTGGACTGGCTGGCGCACACCCCGCTTTGCAAGATCGAATCTGCTAAACTACACAACAGGGTTGCCAACCTGTCTTCACCAAAAAAGCCATACCTTGTCCCAAAAAAGCCAGATAGCAATTTTGAGGCATATACACATAAAACATGCACAACCACACTCAAAATAGACATTAATCAAATGATTAAAACTCGTCAAAAACATCGATATAACACAAGTCCAATCTTTAGAAGCATATTCATTCCCCATATTTACACTGTCGTGCATTTGTTTTTTATCAATAACATTGATCATTTTTAAGGCAACAGTAAAATTTTTGCAATATTCTGTGCACCCTACATGGTAATAGACCCTCGTCGCAAGAGATTTGTAATGAATGCAGCTCAGACAATGTTTTGCCAGAGCCAAGCCTATCCGACTGAAAATAAGCCAGAAAAAGCCAGACATTTCCAGCTTTTTTATTTCCAAAAAAAGCCAAAGATGTTCACAAAAGCCAGAATTTCAAAATCAAGCTTCAAAAAAGCCAAATTGGCAACCTTGCTAGTGCTACACAAGAATTGAGAATGTGCATAAAGTATGCAAAAAACTTTCAATTTTTTGTTATGTATAGAAGTCCAGAAAACTTAGTGTTCTGTTTCCCCTGCTGAGACATGATGAAATGCCTGAATGCTTCTATGTTAAAAACTGCTGTTTTTGAGCTTGTGCAAAAGTTCTGTCATGCTACAGAATTTGGTAATGTATAAGGCCAGTGCTTGCGCTGATCAGCCATAGTAGACAAAGACAATTGTTAATTTGTTTCAGATAAAGTGAACTATCGTGGAACATAATCTTAAGGTAGTGTCTATTTTACTGCCACGATGCTGGTGGCAACAGATCGGCTGGAGCTATATTGTGCCACCAGTCAAACATTCGGTTTTGTGGCATGACACAATACAAAGAAAAAGGTCACTTTGTCAAGAACACGCTATCTTGCTCGTGGTGTAATGGTTAGGTATTTCGGCAGCTATGCCAATTGTTGGCGGTTCAACTCTCGCCTTGCCGACTTTCATTGTTTTTTTCTTTGCTTTTTTCCAGGCTCCATGTAGGTGTTACCTTTTGGAGTTAGTGTTGCTAGGTTAGGATTAGGGTTAGGGTTTATTTTATTTTATTTTTTTTCTAATATACACAAAAATATCAAGCAAGAAAAAAAACAGTAAAATTATACAGACCATGATGGAGTACCATCGTTGTGTGTGTGTTCCACCAGGCACATAGCACCCCAAATGGGGTTGGACAGACAGAGGCAAAGACAGATTACAAAAAGGTTTAACAATAAACAGCGAC
>JGI24158J21664_10001284_pt1 | contig 27815 bp, 19 predicted proteins | sample Ectturendosymbi3_FD_21664 | JGI IMG/M metagenome (IMG submission 21664) | reverse complement strand
TGTGCAGTTTGAGTTTCATACCGGCAAAAAAAACTGTGATTGCAAGAGTCAAATCAATTAATCGGAATTAAGATGCCGACATCAGGTTTTTCCAGAAATAGGTGTTTCATAATCCCAATTTCCAGGCGGGGAGCAAATGCCCGTTTTGCCCCCCCGTGCCCTGCGGACGCCCATGCGATCATTGATTATTTTATATCAGGTTCCATAAACAAGGCCAGCTCATCTAATGAAACGAAGAAGCGTTTTTGACTAATTGTTAGCACAAGTGAAATTTTAGTGAGTAATGTGCAGTAGAAAAGTATTTTGGCGATGATTTTTAATGAAATCAAGTGCTATGTCAACACCTTTTTAGGTCTGGTGGGGGGTGCATCCCCTGCATCCCCCCCTGTGTTTGCGCCTGGCCAAAGCACTGCGAGGGAGCCAAATGGCTACAGAAGGCGCCGAAAAATCCCCAAAATGTCACAAATACTTTCTTCAATGCAGTACATTTTCTTCCGAAAAACCTCAGCTTCGAACATCGGGGCGCCAAACTTGCTTCTTGCCCCGTGCGCCATCTAACCTTGTTACGCCCCTGAATGGAATGCGTCTTCAACGTGAGCATTTGAAATTATCTACGAATGCAGAGCAATCCTTGTAAAATACAAACAATACGCGAATAACGAGGCGAATGAAGCCAAAATCCGCGTTTTTATGCGTTTGTAGTAGTACAGTAATATCTGTCACGCCGACCCAGTTTATTCTTCCTAAGAGGCAAATGATGGAGCAACCAGCCAACATGTATTTTTTCAACTGAAATGGAAAGGCTTGTCATGATTACGAAAAGAGTTTCGAAAAAGCAGATGTTTTTCGTTTGAAATACTTATTGTGGGTTTGATTTTAAAAATATGCTTGAGTTTCATATTACTGCACGTTTTCTTCTTTATTTATGGAAGTATAATTGGCTGCAATGTGATACAAAGCGTGAAACGCCCTAGTGACCAATTTGTTTACTATTTCGTGATGAAAACTGCGTCTTTACAATCTACTCCGTAGCCTACATGCAGTGACATTCACCACTGCGAGAGAGTTGTGAACCTGAGAACACCAAATTTTGCTCATGCATGTCTCTTTCGATTTGAGCTCGTTTGCACTGGCGCACAATCGCGAACGCACGGGCACTAAGGAACAGGAAGCCGTTTTACGCAAGTCGTGCCAAACTGTGCACGATGCTCACTGCGGAGTCATCTTTGCGGATACTTTCTTAGATGCTGGTATAGGGTTGCTTGTGGGGAAGTCGTGCTAGAATGCAGAATATTGAGATATAGAACGCATGCAGAATTTCTGGAATCCTCAAATGGGACAAGCAACGAGGCAGCTTATTGTAGCATGAGCATTTTGCTGTCTCCTGACCAAATATAGCCTACCTGAAATTTTAAGTTGGCGACACGAGGGAAGACGTTACCTCTCACCTTTTTAAGTTAGTGTCACAGATTTCCTGGTGCACAAAACTTCACAGATGTTTTGTCAGCTGAAGCAATACTTCGACGATGGTGCGGTAATAAAGAAGCAAAAAACATGGTCGACATTCTGAATGTACAAAATATCAGCTGCTGAAACATGGAAACTAGGCTGTCTGACATTATCTTTTGCCAGTGCTTATGACCAGTCCCATCGCCACGGGGGGGCTTTGGTGGGCTTACCTCCCCCAGACACAGCTCCAAGACCCCCCAAATTAAAATATGAAACACTATAAATGAGTGGAATTTTTGTCAAATTTGAATGTCAAGCCCACCTGCAAGAACGCAAAGCCCTCTACTGATGGGTGCCTGGCGACGGTTCTGCTTATGACTACGTGTTAGCAATGGTGTATCGCGCATTAGCTGCATTCCACAACACTTTTTATCATGCGTACTTTCACGCTGTGCGCATTTCTAACGCCTCAATAGTACATTTACTGCCTTTTTGTCAACACTATTGTATCATGAAAAATTACCTTTCGTTAGAACGCTATTATAAAGTTAAGTATGCGCAACTTCTGCCCATCGTATAAAATATTTCGAAAATACTTTTCAAAATCAACCAATCGCGATTTACAATTACTGTTAACTTCTAAAAAATTGAAACTAGTTGATGCATTTTTAATGTCTAATGTGTTAAGTGCGAATGTCAAAGTTGTATCTGTTATATTAATTCAATTTCCAGTTGAAAACGTTAAGATCAGTTTTTGAATTAAGTGACTGTGCTATGCTATACACGTTAACAACGTCCTAATTATATGACAGCTACCTCATAACTAAAATTTTGTATGGGCTGCAAAACTGGTACATTATAATTAGGCTTTACATGTTGTGTTACTATCTATCTAATGTCCACGATGAATCACTGCGTATGACATTTAAATTCAGGCTTGACAAATTGCTGTTGAACTGTTATTGCCATAAATAACTTTTATTGCCAAATGCGTTTCTTTATAAGTAAATATCAACTAGTTAAATGTTCAACCAGTCAAGCGCAAAGGTAGAGGTAATCATCCAGACAGACAAAAAAACTAATAAGTGATTTGTCACTGTAGGCCAGTGTGCACCGTGGGTTCAAACTAGATGGCTCTTAACAATTTCCAGAAAACGGCCCATGCCCACGAAACAGAGGCTAGTAAACCTGAAAGCATTGGTTGCCCTATTCACCAAAAATGCTTATGTGGTGAAACGTAGTAAAACAACCTAATAGAGCGACACTAAACACTTTGCTTGGGGTCTCCAAATTCTTAGAGCCACCACTGGCAACAGCAAAAAATGAATGCAAAATACATTTAGAATGGAGAGGATGCATGTTAATTTCGTAATTTGTGTAAAACCATTGGGTACTTTTTCGGTTTTTCAAGTTTCTCGTTCAGTGATAGTCTCTTTAGGGCAGTGATTTTTAACCTGGGGATCGCGACCCCCCAAGGGGTCGTGAACCGTCTTTGGAGGGGTCGGGAGTAGACATTTATGTATACTGCCGCATTACATTTGTTTTCGTCGAGTTTCAGATGGGGGTCTTTGGGTTATAGTGAGTTGCTATATTGGGTCGCGGCCCAAAAAGGTTGAAAACCCACTGCTTTAGCGTCTAGATCAGTGCTTCTTAATCGGGTGAATGGTTCACCCCAGGGTGAATGAAATTTTTGCAGCGGTGAATGAAAGAACTGGGGTGAACGAAGGGTGAATGAATTTGCTGTTGCTAGCCTTTTGCACCCTCTGGTTCTTGATTTCTTTACCCAACACATATCAGCAAACATGAATAAAATGGCGAACTCAAACTGTGCTAATTTCACGTCTAAAGGAGTCAGCAACTTACCATTTCAGGTAAACCGTAATATGATGCAAATAACTACCTCTAAGACATAATACGGGTATATTTCACCGAGTGATGCTACGTTTTTTTCACTTGAGTGACGGAATTTCTGCTGTGCTCTGTATGAGCGTTCTGTACTCCTGTGCGAAGGTTATGTGGTAGAATCGCAGTGCTTTCAAAAGTTTCCTTCTCCACCTCGGGTGAAAACCAGATAAATGAACTCTGATGACTGATCAGAGTAGCTTTACCAGCCGAAGTACTGCACAGGAATAGCCTCTTTGAGATATTTGTTTGTTACCATTTTTGTGCTGATTCCAACATTTAATACGCAATTATATACCAGGTAATACCTGGAGAAGGTCTGAGAAATACGCACATAACACTTTGCTTTGATGAAAGTAAATGTAAATCTATAGACGAAGTCAATCATGACCCGCCAGCTGCATTAGCTTCGCAGTTTAAAAGCCTTGCAACAACTGGTGCTAGGGTTGCCAGACGGCCGGTATTTCACCGACACGGCCGGTATTTTACGGCTAATTTAGCAAATGCCGGTAAGAAGCCCGGCTTTTTAAAATCGATGCCTGAAGCCGGTATTTTGAAAATAGATAATTTGCGTAACTGCAAAATGAACCAACGCAGAACCCTTCAAATTATAATGGCTCTAGAAGTGAATCTTGTCAGGTCAATTCCTTTAGCGAAGTTCATTTAGCAACACTCATTGTCTCTCTGTTTTCCGCTTCCCTTTGTCAAGTCATAATTAGCATCTTCCGTCGTCCTAAACGTAATCTGTATGAGCATTTCTTTGGGCAAACCGCGTAACTGGCGTAGGTGGGGTTGTTGTTTGAACTACTACCGTGGGCATTTGCAGGCAGAATGCAGGAAAATCATAAAAATGAACAGGAAGACAGTGGCATTGCAGAGACTAGAGAATCTTTCACAATCACTCGAGCTGCATTGAACAATGAGTTAGCTGTAGATGGCGCAACAAGCTAGAAAGTCACCAATATCAGCAATGCAAATAAGCATAGCTGTTATTCGCTGAGCAACTCGCCCCTGGTTCCTCCTTATCGATCAGAACCTCACATTACTTAACTCTTACTCGATCTTCTTCACGGTTCACACACGAGCTGCTGCTAGCGCCCGTTCAAAGCAAGGTTGCCAAGTACCGGACCGGGATGGTGGAGGCCTAGAGAAATTGAGTCAGTTACTACGGTGGTTTCAAATTCCAGTTTTGATTCCGAACTCTGCGCCGTCCATTCCGTAATCGGCTTGCGCGTGCACTACTTCTATCAATTCTGCAGCTTCGTGCAATTTACTATACTTGCTGACAGCGCACGAATGCAACTTGCTACCAATCCACAACTACGGCTTGGAGATGTCACCCGATGGCAGATTCAGCACTCAGAAGACTCACACTACCCCAACTACACGGTTTTCAAACCAAGGCGTCCTAAAATGTTTTCTAGGAGGCCTTGTTGAAACACAGAATGAACACAGCGTGCGTACTAGACGACGTAGTCGTGGTCATACTTGTTACGTCACATGGTAGTCTGATTACCTGCTCGTTGCTTGCCTGTTTTTGCGTCCCTGTACTGCTCGGTTCTTCGTGACGTCGTTTCATCGGTAGCAAATCGCCAGCGTCTCCACAAGTATGTAAAATGCTCTCCACGGCCTGATCCGCTCCGGGCGACATGGTATTGCTTCTACAGTTACTCGACATTCTAACGGGTCAGTTTGCAGCTGTTTTCAAAGACAAAATCATGAACGTTAGTCAGTTTGCTCGCTTGGATCATCGATGAACGTGAAAACGCAGGAGTGTCAGGACTTTCTCAGGCCTTGTGTCTTTAATGTTTAAATCACACAGGACCGTGATGCGAAGCTACTCGTTTATAAGCCTTCATCCTTGCAGTTCAAAACACATAAAGCTGTGAGGCGTTTATGGGCCCGAAAGAACCTTCTTGCCTTGAACGAAAATATTCTGCGTTTACCGTATTTCCTAACTCATCCTATCCCGCTCGAATCTGTCGCGTTTCTGCTGGCCTTTCGCGATCGCTTAGATCTACACATGCAGTGCCTTTTTCGAAGGTATCTAAGAGCGGTTGCGTCAAAAGTAGTTGTTAAAGCCTATATTGCAGCTGGTATCGTGATATCCTACATCACATACATATTCATGCTGAAAATCATGTTCGGAAGTGCATCCACACAGCTACGCGGCCGGGCTAATCGCTGCGCGATTACACGATGCAAGAATTCGCGACAGCCATTACCTGAGGGGAAGTATGCCAAGGAAAAATTATGCTTTACACCACATTTTTCAAAAAATGTATGAAATGCTGTTCCCCGAAACTAAGGGCTTTGGTCAGATACTAACACCGACAAAACGCTGATTTGTTACGTCTAAATGTGTTCTATATAAGCAGAAACAACTGCTTTGTTGTAGTTTCCAAAGGAAGACACATTGTCATGTAGCGAGTCCACCTGCCTACCACCTAAGCGCTTAGACACATTGGGGTCTTGCCAGGCCAGTAGCCACGGGCGGCATTCGGGGGAAGTGACCCAATTTTTGTGCCTTGAAATTTTTTTGCCAAGAAAAAATTGTTTTGAGCATATAATAAAAACCAGGTTTTTTTAAGGTGTTTTAGGGATCCTATTCCGGTTCCTAGAATTGAAAATCGGGTCCCTAGAATCTAAAAAAATGATCATCGCGTCCCTAGAATAAGAGAAAATCAGGTGGCAAAAATTAGAGAAATCGGGTCCCTACAGGTGCATACTGGGTACCTAATATTTTTCTGAAAAAAAACATGTAAAAACACAAACTTTTTCCCCTTAAAAGTGCATATGATCTGGCTACGGTCCTGGGCCTTGCGATCTTACTCGAAAGAAACTAAATCTGTGTGCACAATATCAAACTTCCACTCAAGGTTTTGAAAAAGTTTCAAAGCGAAATGCGGTCGCCTGATATTTTCGAGAGATTATACTTCGTAAAATTGTTCGATATCTAAGGGAAGCACTTTCCAGAAATACCTATCTTTGCATAGGCGTTTAGTTTACTTTTTTGCAGGATGCGTTTGACAGTACTCCACACTTAAACCTTGTTCAAGCTGAAAAGAGGGAATCCAAAATTTTGCAGGTTCTTTCCCAAAGCGGTAAGGTCACCGAACGATGCTGGTTATTAGCTCCTTTATAAAATGCGAATTGGCATGCAACTGCTCGTCAAGTTCATGTATGGATTTGTCTTGCTCTTTAGCTAGATGTTTGACTCAAACAGACCAGTTGCAGATTATGGCTGGTCAAACAGGTATCAAGTTAGTAGGAAAAGTGTACGTGTTAAAGTCAGGCGCGGTTGAATATTTTTGTCCACTCCCCCAAGACTTCTAACGCGCAACCACCGGAATTTCAGAAATCCCGCGTCTGCCCCACCGTGTAATGATTTTTACCTAAACCAGCACTTGTCACCGTGTCTCTGAAAATTACGAAAAACTCATGCAGCGTATTTCATCGCTAGTGGTAATTTATTCAGTGGTTCATATAAAAGGCACCAGAAGCTCCAGAAAAAACACTGAAACTGAAACTGTGAAACTGTTTAGACAACCTTAAGCGCTTCTGTTTCAGCTATAGAACAACGTTCAAAAAGTTAGTCGTTCACTGATGAACTCTTCAAGTTTGCGCTTCTGCTCTTCATAGCATGCCGAGCCATACTAACACTTGTTCAATAGCAACACTAGTTGTCATCACGCAGAATTTATTTCTTTCAAGATCATTGAGATGTGGAAACTCTAATCTGTGATCTCGCCACCACTGAAGAATGTCGATACACCCTTGTACCACAGGGTCTCTGTGACATTTCTTGCTCATATCACGTTCACATGCCTAAGGTCAGCATTCAGCTACCGCACAAAGAATTTCCTATACCGTGATCGGATCGCCCTGCACCCGCCCCGCAAATGCAAGGCCTCCTAGTTAGATACGGCCTGTCACCATTCGCCAAAAAACGTGCCCAATACGTCACAGTGAATCGTCTGTCTCGCTCGCGTGTGCTAATCATTCAGTTGTGCTGCGGGAATGATGTTTGCAATATTTTTATTTAAACAAAGCAGTGTACACGGGCACAGCAGAAATTTGCTCAAATTTGTTGATATCAAGGACACATTGCTGTAGTTATAAGCACAAGCGATGTAGTCATAACATTCTGCATGGAATTGCTGCACTTAAACTTGCACTGCAGTGAGTGTATGCACATTTTTCAAACCAAGTTAAAGTCTGCAGTTATCTCTTTTTTGATAGTTCATCACAGGTAAGTTGATCATTTTTTGAAACTACTATTGTTCAGCAGAATGTTGGAAGAAATCCAACAAGCCACTTTTGCTATTGTACGCGAATCGTGGTTGCCTTTACACATGCCCAACGATAAAAACGAAACTTTTCTGCTTCCAAGGTCGATTGCGATCGTTCAACAACGAAATCGCGCTGAGAAGGAAACTTCTGGTAGTCGTCACTTTCACAAATCTTGTTAAAACCAAGTAGCTTATCAAAGCAATGCGAACCATTTTCGGTGATGGTAATAAAAGACCACCCCATGAAATACCTTAAATGAAAGAAGCTTCACTGTACGGGACATCACCACAAACGCAAGTCAATGGACTTTTACAATAAATGCACTGCAACTTTTTGTTTATAGCAAAGCAAAGGTACCCAACAATATAAGTGACTGCGGGTAAAAACTCTTATTTTCTAGGAGGCCTTGCAAATGCCAGAACGCGATACCCGCCCGGGTCAACCCCGCGGAATCTTAACTGCATCAGAATATTTTGCGGCGTTCTGCGGGTGGGGGAGGGAGGCTTACTCCGTTAACACTTGTCGTCACGACAAACAACACGCGCGTGAAAATTTCGACGCGCAACTGCAGCATGCTGCGTTCCTGGTCAAGCTTTTCCACTGCAGTTACGATCTTAGCTCGCATGAGACAAAGCGTCTACTGCGCGCCTAATGCATTTGCAATTGTTCTTTTCCACGTGTTTTACCTTACTGAGCATCCTGTGTGTCTTTCGTTGTGGAAGTGCATAGCTTGGTGCTATCGGCCTGATGGTCAATTCGCAAGTTTACAGAGTTCATTGCATTGATTACTGAATCGGCCTGTTTCCTGCTGCGCGGAATTGTCCGCGATTTCTCGTGACTGTTCTGTTTGCAGCGTTTCCGTTGCCTGAGATTTGCGCAGGTGACATGAACATTGTGAAAAATCGGGCACCTTTGATCGTGTTTCATGCGCGATAAAAGCTCTGCTAAAATGTTTTTGTGACCAGGCGTGTATGCACAATCTTCATGCACCGATAAGATAATTCTGTTCACTAGCGATATTGCTTCGAAGCGGTTTTGGCCGATCGCATTATCGCACAAGGGCGTAGTAGTCGTTAAACATTGTCGCTGGTCGGCCGCTTGTTTCTGCAGAAACGTAAATCGTTGCCATGCAGGCCCGCAAGCATGAGGGTCATGAGGTTGGGGGGACAACAGGAAGAAATTTTCAAATACATGTTTAGTTGCTAGGTATAAAAACAAGTTGCAATAATTTTGCCCCCGCCCGAAAATATAAGTTGGTTGTAGCCCTGCTGCTGCATGAGTGCAATTGCTTGTCAAAAATTGGGAAACGCACTTGCGTCGGATTCAGGCTTTTCGACAAAATCACGTTTTTGTTCACGTTTTACGTGAGTGCGGCTACTATGGCTGCCACCCTTGAGTCCGCATAAATGTACAAACGTGCTTCTGAATCACTGATTAGTTGTACGCAAGATTATTAAAACGCGTTTTCACGCGATGAGGCGTCGGCTCTGATGCTGATGCCATGATTCTAACATATTCCATACAGTCGCAGCATGTAGCACACTTTCCAGGCTTCAGCGTCAGCCCGTAGTCCCGCACTGAGTGCAGATGTGAAAGACCACTTCGATCATTTTGTAATGCGATTCTTCAGACTCGGTCGCCAGAATTATGTCATCAATAAGGCAAAACAAGCAGTTTCCCTCAGGCATATGCTCCCTTCATGGTTGTCGGAAGGATTTTTTCATGGGGGCCAATAGTGGTGAATTTTTTGTCCACTTGAAATTAAGAAAACAACGTTTTTTTGCTAAAATTTAATGGGAAAATGTCCAATTTTAAAATCCAAGGGTCCTTGCTCCCCCTTTGCCCTCCTTTCCGACGCAAATGGATCCTTGTGACGTGCATCATAAAAACAGAAAAAATCCGTAATGAACAATGCATTTACAGAGCTAATGATCACCGATGGACAGGTGGCTAAACCCGTAAAAAACACCCCCCATACAGGAATTAAACAAAGTTTGTTCCCGTAAAGATAAGATGCCAATCGTTTTCTCGCAGCACGATTCTAAAGAAAGCGAAACGACATCAAATTTCGAAAATATTTTTTGTTAGCCAACATCACCTAGGTCGGGAAGAACCGGTAGTGGCACGAGCTGCGAACTGAGATAGCGAACATTTGTGACAATACGTTACTGTGCATATTTCTTTTCAATAGCAAAGTTCTATGGCAACCAGGTGGACGAACCTCCTATGATAAACCCATACTCGCAAAATTTCTCAATTCATCTCGTGCCAGACGTGAAGCCCCCTTATTGAAGACTTTCTGGCGAAGATTCTGGTGGTACTGCGCATTTTCGTAACTTAGAGGGAACACTGGTTTCAAAATATGCGCTTCGTTGGCAGCAATGCTTCTTTTTCCCTCACACTCCTTTTCTGACACGCCGAAAACCGGTAGGGCAGGGGAAGCAGTGTAAAGGTTGAGGGAAAAGGGAACTTATAAAAAACAAGCAAATCGTTACCGATATTTTTTTTTTTCTGTTCAGCAGCAATATTGACCTCAAAATAATAACAAAAATGATTGAAAACTATTCTGAATTTTCTTGTTGCGCCAATAGCAGCAACAAATTTGTTTCCATTCGATCTTGATAAACGATGAAATTACCCACAATACTGTAATGAAAAATGCACTACTGTAGCACCCCAGAGTTATCAGAGACGAATTTTTTCAATGGTCTTGAAATGCATTGTACATCACCATCAGGTGGGACACAGCAAGCTGGTTCGCCAGAAACAACGCGTTGCGCCTTGTTTTTGTTTGCGGTTAGTGATTGCAAGCGTTATATCGTAGGCCTAGCAAGGCGGACCAAAGGAGTAATGCCTCCCAAATTTCTAGAAAATCTTGTCATTTTGTGCCTTGAGAGGTGGTGTCACAAACAAAATACTCTTGATCGCTTAAAGTCAAGAGATTTGGCTCCCCAAAAAGTCGGACTGGCTACGCAATTGGATTAGATATAAGATTGTATTTCATAATCGCCAAACTTCCACGCGGAGCTTAAACCTAAGGTAAAGGACAGTCACGATATAAATTCCCTAACACTTACACTATACACAACGTTTAATTAATCATTGACAAATGTTAAACCCGATTGGTTTGATCAGATTCGATTTTTCAACTAAAAGCTCAAGTATAGGATAGGTTCCTCAAGCAGTTTAGTAATATTGCATTGAAGCATCTCTTCGACTTATACTTCAAATCTTTGATTAATCTGAAAATTCTTGGTGCACATTCTTGTAATTGGGAAGGGTCGTTGCTCCCGTTTCCCCTCTGGCTGCGCGCCTGGTTGGACCTGGTGATTGCAACATCTTGATCAGTGATATTGCTTAGCAAATAGGCATTTCTTAATCACTTTGCATGTTTTGAATGTTTCTTGTTTGGTCATGGAATCGTTATGTACATAGAAAACAATGCACTTAAAGCTCTCCCATTACATCAGTGCAGCATCCTGTAGGCCAAGCGTACAATATCTCATATCTGAAGCTTAGTTGCAATTGCGATTTTGAGTGTCTTCTATAGTAGAGAAGCCGCCACCACACCCAATAAAGCTTGAAAAGCATTGAAAAACATTGTTAATATGCTTGAGTGCACAAGCAGAGTAAGCCTTAGCAAGACGTGCCCTATTGCCGACAGCTATTGTCCACGCGCATACCTCGGTTGAGAGTTCTGCGCCAGTAGATTTTAGCCCTTGGCGCTTAACGTTTCTCTGTCATCGATGCGTAGCAACATCACAGAGCGCCAAAAACTGCGCAGTCATTCTAGAGCAGGGTTGTCCGAAGTGCAGCCCGGGACGCACGTCACGTAGCCCGAGGCTTTGGTTTCAGATTTTGTTGCTCATTGACGAGCGGGTCATACGTTGGAGAGGAGTAATTCCGCTTCAAACCGTATGTGAAATTCCTGTGAAATGCTTAGAAGCTGCACCATACAGGAAATTTGTCGGAGGGAACTTTTGGCTCGCGGGCACCCTCACATGATCAACTTTGATCCTCTTTGTAAAGCGCTTTGACACCCCTGTTCTAAAAGGTTTGCGATTGAAGCGAAGAAATAATTTGTGTGGATGTGGCGTGGGTAGAAATATGATCCTTCAGGTTAAGACGTGTTTCCTGGCGGTGTGAGAAGTACTTAACGCACAGTAGAAAACAAGGACAAGAAGAGTTTAGGTTGAACTACAGCAATGATGCCGACGATAAAGGCAGGTTTTGGAAGTACCTTAACGACGTAAACAGCACTTTGTGTACTGTGTAAATTTGCGTTGCTTCATCAATGCAGTTGATTATGTCGATATCTGCGGCAGTGCTGATTAATAAGTATTTATGAAAGAAGAAGTATTTGTCATAAAGCGTTTTCATTCGAGATTATACGTGATATAACCGCGCTAGGCAAATTCTCACGTTGGGTAATGTGTCTTCGTTTCATCAAGCAAATGTCATGCAGCAATAATAATGAAGCAATAATTGCGTATGCAAAGAAGAAAGTTTTCCAGTTTGAGCCAGGACAGGCTGATAACGCAAAGCTACAAAACACTGCTGACATGATCAGCAGATCCAGAATAGACAACATCTGATATGAGCAGAATAGACAACAACGCTAAAACTTGGCCGTAGTCAGTGCAGCAGGTCATCAGTCGAATCAGTGACGCTGATTATCGCAACTTGCCGCGAAATTGACCATGCCAATACTGTGCGTAAAAAAACAGTCTTTTGAACAACATTCAAAGGCCTTTCTGCATATTGATGTTGTCGCTGTTAAACCCTGCGTGTGCTCAGCGCAATGGTTACGGGAGCTTACTAGCTGCGTTTAAAGAATATCTAACTTTTCTGCCTAAATCATTTTATTTTTGGTTCATGTTTCCAGCACATTAAATGAGCATTGTTCCTTTTTTGGAACATGACCTTTACAGGGTCAACGTTCGTTTCCATTTCATTGTATCATCTTAGTTTTGATTTGTATTATAGTTCACGTTAATGTAGGCATGCCGTTCAAAAAACTTTTCGAAAAATTTTTTTACCTACCGGAGGCTGAAAAATGTCAAATATTTTCTCATTTTAATGACCTCCATTGTCTCAGTATGCCGACTCAGCAAAAAACTCTTCACGGTAAATGCTACATTTGTTGAAACTAGAAACGCTAGTGAATGTAATGATGTAGTTTGCAGGTCTTTGGTGCAATATGCAAAGAAATGATTTGAGGTGAAACTTTTTCTTCCATTTTTGGAACAATGGTCCAAACCCGTATCAGAATCAACATCCTTACGATAATCCATTGCAGTGTAAATGCTTTACTAAAATCATAGTCAGCAAGTTAATAAAAGTGCATATATTCAATGAGAACAAGCACACTGAAATTAAAAAACGTGAAAAAATGTTTGTTTGTGATAAGCCAAAAGAAATTTCACGCTGCCTAACAGTATAATCCTAGAATTTTGTAAAGGGTTTTTGCCACATGCATCACATCATTCTTGCTTTTCTGATTACACATGGTGATGTCACCTAGGTTTTGTGTTGATAATTCTGTTCCCACTGGGCCTAAGGAAAGACACTTTGCTCGTTTTCAACAGTCTAACTACAACTGATCATGTAAACTCAAGTAGATCCTATTTCCGGCTGCGTTCAACCGTACCATGCAATCTGGCATAGCCGCAATTTTTATCAAAGTTCAAACATAAGGGCCAGCGCCGCATTTGATTTCTGGCCTCCACGGACTAGCAAATGTGGCAAGTAAATCTGCACCTCCCATTTCCTTGATTTTACTAATAAAACAGAAAACATTTAATTACATCAATTTTTTTAATTTCACCTTTCATGGTGCTACGTTGGCAACTTCGCATGATTGGAGCCAATGTAAGCAACCTCATTGCCTGTTCACTGGAAAATTGGTGCAAACGCCCGCAGGCATGGTGGACACTCGGAGGCAATGCCCATCGAAATGTTGTTGTGCTCGGAAAATTTCCTTTCATACTTATGTTGATATTCATAAGACTCAAACTCGACAAAACGAACAATCTTGCAAATGTTCGGTTTTAATCTGTTTAACCCAGTGGTTTTCAACCTGAGGGCGCGCCTCCCAGGGGGACGTCAAAAAAATTCCAGTGGGCGCGAGCGCATAAGCATTGTACAACGTTGAAAATTTGATGAACAAATTCACCAAACAATACATTTGTATTTACAATTTGGCTATAGCAAGAGGAGCTTAAAACAAAGGACAACTACTTTAAGAGAGGCGCGGTAAAGAAAAGGTTAAGAACTACTGGTTTAACAGTTACGTAAACTCGGGACACTAATGCACATTGCATAAAAAGCTAACTTCATTGTTAAAAGATATATTTTACTAAGGATCTTTCACACTGGTATTTGTCATGTTAAACTTTTTTTAAACTCATAATGAAAACAAAAATCGTTACCCCCTAAAAATGCATTTTGTTCCCCCAAACCCTAAAACCAGGCGACGGGCCTGTTGGTACTTACCCATCAGAGCGAACATAAAAAAATTGCGGTAGTGTCACGATTTAAACAGTTGTCTAACCGGAACAACAGTTAGAAAAAATAGGAAATGTCAAATAATATGATGCAGCTGTGAAATCACGTTGGACCGTTGTTCCATTAATGGAATATGCTATTGCTAAGCAACCGCAAAAAATTAACCGAATTTTGTTCTAGCTTTTATGTTGGGGCATATATAAAGTGAATATTAAAAAACCAGAAGGGTGGTATTTGTATTTTTGGTAGTGGCCATTAATGAGTTACAATCGCTTTACTATTTGCGTTCGCTTTCCCTTGAACGTTTTGAAGAGATCAATTTTTATGTTGCAATTTCCACTTTACCCGTTGGACACATTAACTCATATTTGCGTAGTTTCACTGGTTCATATCATGACTGAGGAACAGAAGGATCAATCTCTGACCTCGGCTCTAGGCATTAACAGTTATTTTGCTCCAGCACCAGCATCTAAACAACTTTTTGGTTCCGGCTCTGGCTCCGAATTTCTTAAAAAAAATACGCATTAGATTCCGTTGAACAGCAGTAAAATAGAAAAAGCTCCATCTTTGTGGCTGGACACTAAATATGTTCAGGCTCTGGTATCAATCTTCCAAAATCGCGTGGGCTCCTGTTCCGCAGCTCTGAGTCATTCCACGTTTTGCAAAGTTGATTAATTGGTCGCAGAGCAATGCCTGCTTCGAGCAGTGCAAATCGTTGCTCGTTTCCAAGCAAAACCACGCCTTGTCCGATCAATACGTGATATATTACAACGTTCGCAAACTTTGTCGCGCCATTATCGATGACGTGAAAAGACTCGTGAAAAGGCAAACATGTTGGTCTTTGACCAGGAGAAGTCTGCAGTAGCTGTTCTGAGGTAAATATTGAAATATTTTGTCCAATTTGAAAGCTGCGCAAATGCCTTCCTACAAGCTTCTTTACTTCAACTTCAAGGGACGCGCAGAAATTATTCGTCTTCTTTTCGCTGAAGGCGGAGTGGATTATGAAGACAAACGGTTTGACCCTCAAGAGTGGCCGAGCATAAAACCAGGTAAATTACGGGTCCATGCAGTATAGTCAAAAGCACGATTAGACAAACATCATGATTGAAAGAATTTCACTTTTGACTTCTGCAATGCTTAGAGTATTATTTCAAAACTTGGTGTAAAATAAAATTACTTTCAACTTGTATCAGCAGTTTATTTGAAATGAAATTTTGATGTAAGTTATTCTTGCAACATTTCACCGTTTCACGAACAATCACAAAAAAGCTTATAAAGAACATCGGTTTCACGGTGTTGGGAATTCAGTCACTACATTTAAAATTTTGCATTGAAATGACGTGCATTACAAATGCTGAATTGATTGATTGATTGATCTATTCTCCAAGCAACATGAATATTGTCCCAGAAAAGTGCTTGAAACAATCATCAATGCATCTTTGTGTTTCAAATACCTGAGGCTACCACCTGTTCATAGTCAGACTTTCACAACATACCGTAATTCCGCTGTGTTTATGTTGATATAACCACCTAGGCTTGAGGTCGATGATTTAGGTTAAAAAAAAGTTTGTGATTTAAACATTTGAAACAAGCAAGCTACAATTTTGTAGGTTAGTATATTGTAGGTCAGTATGTACAATTTTGTAGGTCAGTATGAGACAATTTTGTAGGTCAGTATGTACAATTTTGTAGGTCAGTATGATGTTTTTGGTCAAGCCCCATGTAGGCTAATAGATGGTGCGTCGTCATACTGACAGCTCAGTTGGCTGTGTTTACTGAATCGTACGGATTGCTACGAATGAATGGGGCAAACAAACTTGTGGTTGTTCGCGCATGATATGCATCTGACCAAAGCTTAAGGTTGTACTGCAGATAAGAGGTATGTGTAGCGCTAACAGTATCCTACAATAAAGCATAGAGAAATCCAATATTATGTAGGCCTATACGAGCGCTTTTGCGTCGCAGACAGCAACAAACACAATAATCGTTGGAACACTAGCAAGGATTTGGAAATTTCTTATTGAGCGTACTTGAATAGCGGCCATATCATCATTTTCGACTTGGCGCAAATTGATTAACGCTTCCACATTTTCCCAATCCCATAACAATGGGAAAGGGAGGCCTCACACGTGAATTACCTTAAGGCCTCCCATTAGGTAAATCCAGCCCTGCTGGTGGCCCAACTATAAGGACAAGTACGAACAGACTGGAATCATCGCATTTGTGATAGATTGCTCACTGAGCCATCCAGCTGCGCACAAACCGTTCACACAGCAATTGCATGAATCACATGACGTATCAGCAATACCTTTTGAGTGGAGTGCGTTTTCCTGTAAAAATTATTTCGCGTGTGCTAACGACCTCGCATGCTCTTGCAAGGGTTTCATTCGGTTAGACAATTTTCCGTCAGCGCGCTCTTTCAACTGTTCTCTGTTTTCTTGGCATGAGTCAGTTCTAGTCGCCATGCTCGATGCAACCCCGTTCAGGTAACCTGAGGCGGACCAGACTACGTAAAAATTGAGCGAAGTTTTTAAAAAACTTAAAAAGCTTGTATTTAACCCATTTCCTCAGTAGCTGTTTTTCTACTGCTCAAATCTGCATATGTTTTGTAGTTTTGAATAAAAGGAGGTGGTTGGACTGATTTGGCAGCGGCCACTTCTTCAGTGACAAAATGGCAAACCTCACTCCTGTAACTACTAACTGGAGCCATATTTGGCGTAAAAAAGCGAAACCAATCTTTGTTAGGTAGCAATGAACATTCTTGGCTAAACCAATTTGACATTTAGAACGGAGACCAAGCTCTGTCAATGTCATTCTCAAGGGATTTCGTTCTCAAAACATGCTGCTTCGACCGCCTGACTCACGATGAGCCTTTTTTTTGATGCATGCTATTGAGACCTGTCAAAACATCGCCGTTTCACGAGATGATGCATTTCCTGAAATAGACTTTTCTGAAGGTCTGGGCATTTCGTAAAGCCTTTGAAGTACTCAGCGCTGTGCAGGCACGAAAGGAAAGATGTTGAGCTTTGAACTGCAAAGCTCGGGCCTTTTACACAGGTTGCAGAAAGCAACACGCGTTCCATACCAGTGGTTCGCGAGACATAATCCCACGAACAACTTTAATCTCAGTTTCTTGTCAGTGACAAAGGTAGAGATCACGCAAGCCCGTCGAGACAGCACTGCTGTGCATGGCAATGCAATTAAACAAAGTGTTTGCCGAAAGGGCTGCGTGCCACTTCTTGTGCGTTGTGCATTCCGCCTTTTCTCCAACGACAACAAAATGGCAATGAAGATTCTGTTGTCTAACAAAAGTGAACGTTGCTATTATTCTTTTCACAGTAATGTACTATTTCAAATGAATTACCTAGTGCAGTGTGGTCAATGGTTTGTCGCCAATTGTCACGTTTTTTTGTAATAAAAAATAGGCCATTTTTACTGGTGATGCCTTATGTGCAATAAAAAAACGCCTACCCAAAGCGTGTTTTGGGGGAGAAAAAGTTGTGGTTGTGCTTGTTTTTAGAATTAATTTATTTCTGCCTTGAAACAATTTTCAATGGTCAGATGGCATTGATAATCAAAATCATTTTGTTTTGAATAGTTTGTGATTGTTAGTTTGCCACTAATTGTCAGGGATATTTAACTCTACGCGTACTTTAAGCATTTTTTCGGGGAGATGAGTTGTGTTTGTTATTGAAAAAATTACATTTTTTTTACCTTAACGTTATATATTAGATGGGTTTGATTAGTCAAAAGCATTTTTGTTTTAAATAGTTTGTGACTGTAAGTTTGCCACTGATTACTGTAAATAAATTTCGCCAAAATTGGCTAGGTGCGCCTGATGTGTAACAAAAATCGGAAAATTTGCCGAAAATAAACACATCTTGAAGTCCGAAACGCATGTACTGCTAGTGCATGCACAACTGCAATTTTTGAACACAATATGGCATGGGTCTGTACAGACTACCATCAATGGTTACTGGTGGCATTCCGTTTTTTTCGTTTAGTTTTTATCTCACTAATTTGCATTAGCGACGCCTTTTTTCGGCGTGGACCTGTGTATGTTTTTTAATAAAATTTTTTTTCGACGTTCACCAAGTTACTTTTTTAAGGTCAGTTAAAGTTTAAAAATACTTTCTGAATCGTTTTGAATACCATTTCTGCGCTGGAAACGTCCCAGTAAGCCTGGGTGGAGGTGAAAATGCGATATAGATGGAAATGGTAGTGGTTACTGACCCCGTTTTCAAACAGTTACCTGCAATTGCGAGCCTGGGTGAAGCTTTCACCCTCACTGTGGATCACATTCAATGATTAAACTTACGTCCTTGAAGAGCGGGTCACTTCAACCACACCAACGTCATCTAACACCTTTTCGTTTAAATCAAAGCATTGAATAAATACTAATTTCATTCTAGCGAAAACATTAGAAAACACAAGTAAGGTTTAGTCGAAGTTTTTGATAGATAAGAAGGAAAACATCGTTTTCCCTTTCCTGTACTCTAGTTTTGAACTGGAATTTATTGTCGTAGCTTTTAAACCAAATTATTTTCGCAACTGGCCGATGTGTGGAATGGAACACAGAAAAACCCTACGTTGTTCACCCGAATGCCTATTGTTAGGTTTTTAGTTGGTTTATCTAAATTTTTGGATTAACTATAGACACATTTGAGACGATTTCGGATGATATGAAGTAGCTGCTATGCGGATGTTGACACAAGTATGGGAGTGTGCTCAATCATCCACGCGTAATTTAGTGGGAAATTGAAATTTGTTTTCATTATTGCTGGGTTCCGATCTGCAAGAAACTGGGCATGCAAAGAACGTATAAACCCTTGTTAAAACCCAGTGCCAAAGAACACGTAAACCAGTGTACTGTAAATGAGGAACTCTTATGTACAATTAAGGTGCCCGGTGTTTCGCAGCTGTCATGACTTCATACGTCCACACAAAATAAAACTAAGAGCGGTTCAAGACAAAAAATGGATTATCCAAGCGTTTTTAAATCTTTCATTTGTTACTTGGTTCAAATTGAATAACTTCACACCCAACAAAGATTTTGTTTCGATGAAATTAAGCAAAATCTGAAATTTAAATTTTTCTTTAAAACGTTACGAAACGCTTTCATAGTGCTACGTTTTACGCTGTTACTAAAATAAGCTTTTTAGTTCTGCAACACAAGAATAATAAACCCAAGACTTCGTAAACAAACGAACTACGCTTTGACGATTTTGCGCATGCAACAAGGTAGTAAGTAACTAACGAATTTGTACTTGTACTCAATGTCTCTAACACAATGCTAGATTAGGAAAAATGCGGTCGTTTTTATCTGTAAAGAAGCATGAATTTCTTTCAGACACTCCTTTCGGACAAGTTCCTATCCTGTACATTGACGACAAACCTCTTCCGCAAAGTGGCGCCATTTTGCGATACCTGGCTCGTGAGTTCAACTTGGCTGGAGAGACGTCCTTCCAGCAAGCCCAGGCCGACATGCTCTTCGAGACGGTTACGGAAGTTATTTCTAAAATACCATATATGGAAAAAGATCCTATTAAAAGGGTATGAAAAACGAAATACGCGTACTGTTTGCAGAATCATTCTTATTAGTTTTACAATATATTAGAAAGAGCCGAAGTCATGAAAATGTTGTGTCGCCTTGGCTTCGCACCAATTCTTTATTTGATGTTTGTGTTTTTGCTTGAAAATTCATTAATCTTGGAAAACTTGAGCAAATATTAGCTTGTAACAGCGCAATTGAAGTTAGTCTTTGTGTTATACATTGCAAAGACCCAGTGGTTTCTACAATGAAGCAATCTCAAACGTTTTCATATATTTGGACAACTGCTGAAAGTGTTGATGTTTTACTAAACACATTGGTCATAAGGCTCTTGCGGTTTTGAAAATTTAATTCACAAATCCACTCCAAATCTCGTAAGTTTTCATCCTCATTCGAAAATAATCAAAGTATCGAATATAGCTTTAGTTTATAAAATACTGACATATAGCAAGTAAGCAGCACGTGTACCAAGAAAATGTAAAAATCATATGGTTGTAAAAAAACTCAGAAATTTGTTCACTAAATTTTTCATTCCAAAGAGTTTTGGATGAACACTATGTTCAAACGTTGATTGCTCCTTGTAACCCAACTACCGGAACTCCACTGTGTGATAAGTAACAACAAACTGTGCTGGAACTCAATGGATTTGGATAATTTGCTTTAGTTCATTGTGTAAACAAAGCACCTTTCATCAAATTTCATGTTCAATATGGTGTAAGTTTTTTGTTTTTTCAAAAAGTTTGTAAGAGAGCGATTTCTTAATAATGAGAAGTGCCAATAAATGCTGAAATCATAATTGACTTTCGTTAATTCAGAAAGATGTGTTTTGTGTTCTCAGATTAATGTATTTAGTAGAGCAAATGATGTGTTTCGGCAGTGTTTGTCATTTGTCTGTTGCTTCTGGCAAATATTCATAACTACCAAAAATCCGTATCGATCTTAATAAAAAACTTGTTTTGATGTTTTCAAATATGAAACACTGCAACGAACCGAAATGTATTTTCAGAGGTTAAATTGTACTTCGTCAAAAACAGCGTCAAATTAATGAACTTTTTGCATTTTTGCAGAAAGAAGGAACTGAGGAAGTACTTCAGACCAAAGTATGCCCCGTTTTTGAGAAGATTGAAAAAGATGTAAAAGAGAAGAAAAGCAGTTTTCTGACAGGAAACGTAAGAAATACTAATACCTGTTTTAGCGATTCGAGAAAACTTGTTGCAAGAAACAGAACTTAGCCACAAGAGGTTTTGACAACTCCCTTCATTTTTTATTAGCAATAATTTCAGTTCGCAGTCAGCTTTTGTTTTCTGAATTTGCATCTGTTTGGAAGGAAAAGCTCGGAGCTACAGTAAGTAAAAAATAGGACATTTAAGTCAAATGTCCAAGAGAACTTCTTGCAGCAGGTCGTGTACCAGGCATGAGGGTAGCAATTGTGTGACGAACGCTTGGTTTTATTAAAAATTGATAAAGACGATAACGTGAAGGAAACCTGCTTCAAAAATCAGGGTTGCTGTTGCCCACAAGAAATTTTCTAACGCGTTTTTCAACAAGAACGTTCTCATTCTTTTAAACCAACTAGCTCTATGCTTAGTCATTACGCGTTCACCACACTGCTGTTTGTCCATGGGAATTAGTTTGCTCTTCGCATGAGATAGCCTTATTTTGCAGTGCATCACCTACGCTGATATTGGATTCATGCACTATGCCCACTCACTGGATCTAATTGATAAGGCAGTGATGACCAAATTCCCAACATTGGCAGCCCTTGCTAAGAAAATTGAAGAGAGGCCGAAGATCAAGAAATGGCTAGAGACGCGGCCGAAGACAATGTAATGGAAAACGAACAAGGAAGAAAAGACCGCGTCCAGAAAACCCAATTTTTGGTGATACATGATTTAACCGCCAAGTGTATCCCTTGTAGGAACGATAAAATAAAATAAATGGCTAACTTGTGGATTGCATTTCATGTGAGTTGAAAGCCAAACGCTCCTCAATGACAGATAGTGCAGAAATCTTTCAAAACTTCTGGGACAAAAATCGCATCGCCGGCTTCGAAATGCGGGAAATTTTACGTCGCGTTAGGTTACATAACTGCTTCCACTATTGGTGAAGGCTATTATCCAGTAGCAACCTTGTCCAACAAATTCATCATTTAAGCTAATTGGCCATATTGCAACGAATGTTACAACCGAGGGTTGTTTGATAATTATCAAGTAAATATTCTGAGCATTTCCAAATGAGCAACAAGGTAGCTTTTGGCAAAAACAGCCCCCATTTTGTCTCTAATTAATTATTTTGCTCGTTGTCAAGCTCTTGATAAAGGCGGTATTGCTTAAGGTTTGTGTAACTATAATCAAGTGAAATCTTCTTGAGGTGAACTTCGAAAACATTTTGGAGGAAAAATTCAGCAGATATTCCGCATGACGTATTGATTATTTTTTGAATGAGCAGTGTCGATTCCAGAATTAAAAAAGTGGGGGGGCACCGCTGGGCTATGGAAAGAGTGGGTGGACAACATATGTCTATCTTGCATGGCGATTTTTCGTTGTTTTGAAGATGAAGTTGCTATGATCATCCCTTTCAAACCTAACATAGGCTACTGCATATCGTCAACTATTAACTAGCGTTATTATTCACCAGAGACACCTAAACGCCACTGTACTGTAGATGCAATCACACACGTCTACTGCTATGTCGAATATTCTGTTCTAACCATGCAACTTCCACAGCACTGCACATGTGAAACTAAATACCATGTTCCGTACACAGTTGTGCCGACCCCACTTGAACGAAAACAGCTCCACAAAAGTGAAAACAATTCACATGAAAGCAAAATGTTTCCAACCACAAATTCCATCTGGACAAAGAGACAAGGAGGCTGTTGATAACCAACTAGTTTCATTAAAAATATTCTTACTGCATTTAAAGCACGTAAAAAATAAACCATCTGCCAACGGATTAGTGACTACTATTCCGTTTTTGTGGTAGCTTATAGACAGCTTGTGATTGTGGTGTACCCGTAACAATTTTATGTAACTGCTATGCCGAGTGTAATGCCCATTAACAGCAGCGTGGATAGGGTGAGGAGTAAGGACTGTTCAAAGCAGCAGCAAGCTTTCGGCATCAGTTGCTCATAAGTAGCATAGCCACAGATAGGTGTGCATTGCCGTTTAGGGCGTGTTCCTGATAGCAAGATGTAGCAGCAGGCCTAAAACTTTGTGTATTTTGCAGAATGTTCCCAACAAAGTCGTTCATTTTTTAATTCACACTGAATGTTTCTCTGACTGGTCCTCAAAAACTGACTTTCCAACCCTGCGTTGATTTTGACTGTCTTGTCATAAGCGAAACAGGCACTAAATCTAATCCTAAAAGGATTCAGACAAATAGACATTGAGCATAATAATTCTCACACAGATCCCTACACAGTCTACGTTGGAGTTTTACATTATCATCACCTCAATGTAACTTACTGCTCCGATTATCATGTCGACTGTCAAATTCATCAACGAAATCATTTAAATCTGTTTTTCAGCTCGTACCTTACAACTGAAAGTAGATCAGTGTTACCCAATCTTTCACTGCTCATCGAATTTCTGGGAAATGTTTTCACTGATTTCATTTTTGAAAAACTTCTCTCGCTTGTAGCGCTGGTGACAGGAAGAGTTACAGATACCAGCAACAATCAAACGCACTGTTTTAAGTAGCTATACATAAAAAAGTTGTTCGAGCGATATAGGCAGCTTGGACTCTCTTCGAAGCAAATTTCATTGCCAAAATTATTTCATGTTTTAAATCATTTTCACTAAATGAATATGATGTGCGCATTCTTTCAAGTGTTTTCTGATAGAAATATTTGACCTCCAGGGCAAAGAGCTGCAATAGGCGGACGAATTGCTTCTAAATCATCACAGAAAATCCGTTCAAGATTCTATGAGGTTGCAGGACATGTGTGTAGATTTTAAACTGTAGCCACGAACCACTTATGTTAAGATGTTTCGAGGTCACAAACACAAGGTAGCAGAACGCAATACAGTACTGCAGCCAACATAAATTCGGATAAATTAACTGAAAGCAATTCTCAATTTTTTCACAAACCTTTTCCTACTGGGACAGGCAACAATCTGCTAATAGTAACATAGGCCTGTTCCATCTCACACTGAAATGCACGAAAGATCAATCTTCCAACCTCTGCGGCTATTTCTTAGTTTTGAAATAAATTTTTCAACACCACCACTGCGGTCTGACCAAATTTCACGCAGGATCGCAACAACGACTGTTGTGTTTCGCCATAAAAAATTGTAATTACATGACCGTCAAAAATAACAACGCAGCTTATCATGCATTTGGGAAATATTGAATTCAAGCTAGAGGATTTCTAAATTACCGTTTATAATATTGCTGGCAGAAAGTTATCTACTGCATATGTCAACCAATCAAACTTTAACTGGAAATTAAGAAAAATATCGGGGGCCAATCAGGAGACCAAACAAAAATTTGGGGAGGCCATGGCCACTCAGACACTCTTAGGATCGCCCCTCGGAATGAGACCAAAAATAGAATGTCATGTGTTTCAGTTCCACAAAATCTAATGGCCCTGACTCATAAATTCTTGACATAAATAAATTAAAATATTCATGTATATGACTTTTAAGATTTGAACGCTAAATGAAAAAATAAATAAAAGTTGCATTTTTTGCTTGAACTAAGATTTCTTGTTGCGAAAATCTTGAAAAATTGTGAAACGGTGGATTTATAATAGGTGGCTGTAGACGCGACGGTTCACGCGAAAGGGTGAAGCCGAGATATAGCACGATTCCTGTTTACAAACGATTTCTGTGCGCTTCTAAAGTGCAAACCAAAATCTTCATGCGTTCCTTTCATTGTAGAAACAAGTTGATAGCTCAGTGGTTGGGTTCCACTTTTCAATTAGAAGATTGGATGATCGACCTACGGCCAGGGACGGATTTTGATAGCGCGGGGCCCTAGGCCATCTTAGTTTTTGGGGCCCCACACAGGTGTGACCTATTTGGTCACTTTTCTTAAAAGCGTGAAAGTATGCCGCTTATACCTGTAGCGTCCGCTCAAAATTTTATCTTTTGTGGTGCCGACTTTGGTTCTACGATTGCCTTAGATCTTCAACAGAAATTAAAGCCTATCTTGCATTCGTTTCAAGAACAAATTGCAATGCAATCTTTTCTTGGAATTTATAGCTCTTCTATGCAGTTCAGAAGTTCTCTTCTTTAAATTTCCTTGATTTATAGCGTTTTTTAGGTTTATTTTTTGAATAGATATATTCTCAGGCAGGACCTGTTGCCGCCCTCTAAAACATCGTCTAGTTGTCGATCTGCTTAGCTGTACGTAAACTCCTTTGTTATGGTAACCACATATTTTATGGTAAAAACAAGAGCAATCTATTCAGTGGGCACAGGGACTTAAGTTGTTATTTTCTGAACAATACAAAATATAATTCTTTAGTCCTCCATGCTACAGGCTGATGGTAAACAGTATGAAGACAAGTTTTGCACAACAAAATATTGTCGCAACTCGCTCAGCTAACCATGAAGTACGCCCAATGTAGATACATTTTTCCAAGTGAAACTGACGAGAAACTTTTCTAGCTGATTAACTAACATCTCTAGAGCTTTAACAAGCAAGCTTTGTATACTGGCAATCTAGTTGGAAACAACTAAATGTAGGATCCGCATCAAACACGCTAATATGTGCCTACTGAGGCTCATATATTTCAGAAACAATGTAATTTACCTATTGCTTACTACAAGAGACCACTGTGCTGCAATGACTACGGTTCTAGTATTTCAGAAGTGACTAAACGATTCACTGCGACAAATTTGTCAACTGCAACCTATCACTGATAAATTCAATAACGAAATTTTATAAAGCTTTAAAAGTCTACCTTTGCTATAAAACACTACACAGAATAATAAGGTATCCTGTAAGACAGGGTCGTAGCCAAGAGGGACACGGGCGCCACTGTAGCAAAATGACGTCTTTTTATGAATTTTTCTTTATATCTATGAGAAAAGCGAGATACCCGTGGTTTTGATCACGCCAATCAAAATGCCTGGCTACACTACTGCTCTAAGTCTTTCACATTTGAAACCGTTGCCACAGGTAGCCCACACAAGCACAAGCAATCGTATCCATGAAGAAGAGGGGAAATATATAATTATCTGCATCAACCCACATCAAATGTTTGCCACCAATCTGCCCAACAGCTCACAGTCTATCACAAATGCTTTTTTCGTTCCTTCAGGCCAGCGAAGTTATCAATAAGCTTTCCTCAATTTATGACGGCCATAACATCATACTCTAGCGTCTAGCGCAAGATCGCCAGACACTGCAGACCTCCGGTGAAGAGCAGTATTGTCATTCTTATATTGCGCAACCAACAATATTGTCGTATTGTTACTGTACACAGGTAAGCAGACACGTAGCCACGGGGCGCAGACGGGGGCAGTTTCCCTCAAATACTTTTGTCCCCCCTAATTTTATTGTGCCCTGAAAATTTTGTTTCAAACATACAAAAAAAAACAAACGTCTTGCCCCCATATATTTTGTCCCACCAAATATTAAAACCTTGCTACGGGCCTGCTGGTAAGGGTCTTGACGTTTGCATTTTTGCTCCTTTCAATGTAAATTGTAAAGTTACGCCTCTGCGCAGTATCCCAGATTTTAAGTTAGTAATGAGTCGTCACAGGAAGGAGTGACCTTAGGCCATGACCTCTTTGTCCTATGCGTAAATTTGTCACTGCCACGGCCACTGAGTGAATCGCCATAGCGCTGCTTGGCAAGAGCGTACACCTCAACCGCCTTGGTAAGAAGCGAGTTTCAGGCTTTGGCCGGCGGCCAAATGTCACTAAAATCACATTTAAAACAGCAAGTTCAATTTACGGGTTGCGTAAAATTGCTTACAATGTTTCGTACCGTGTTTCCTGAAACTAAATCACAAAAATGTCAAGCCATAACCCGAGTTCGGAGATAGACTTCTTAAAAACGACTGTTCAATTGAAAAGCAAGAAAAAACGACCTCATCGGCACTTTCATAAAATCTAGCTTTAAGAGGAAAATTTTGACAATAAACTCTTCAATGAATCCAAACCTCATTTAAATCAATCCATTTCTGCGTTGCGGTTTTGCTATGGAAGTAACAGCCACATTCATAGTAAGATTAGGATGCGCCTATGGTAACCATAAGTTCTTTGTTCTGAATTTTCGTGCATTGTTTCTCCATGCATTGCAAGCTAGTACCGAATATTGTATGTATGTCACTGCTGTCAGTACATTAAACATGCAATTTCCGGTTGTGGGGCATGTGTTTGTGTTCCATGATGGGAATCACTGGTGTAGAGCTGTTTTTTTGGAAGCAGTCGCAAAGGTGTGTCCTGTTGAAGTAGCTTAGGTGCGTCCGTGCGGTTTGGCCTTTCACCTTCATAAATATTAATAGCATCGATAAGTTCTATTGTCAGGTAACAGAAGTCGGCATCGGTAATCCTGACCATCAAATAGCCCTGTTTATTGAGCTTCTCCACAAAAGTCATTCAGCAAGGACCGGACAACCGCCAAATGAGAGAAGAGATTAGGAAAGACGTGACGTGAAAAGTGATGAACGTGACAAAGGGGCCACCAAGGTTACGGCAGGCACTGTAGACCTAGAGCTGGGATCCACAACCAGTGTATAGCGTTTTTCTGGTAGACCGAGGGCTGCCATAAAGTCGAAAGCGAAGGATGTAGGGAAAATTTTAAGTTTTATTTTTCTACAGCGGCTTCTAATTAAACGTTTGTTTACCTATACAGTCATTTGCAAAATAAGGGCAACCAAGCCACAACAACATATTGCCGTGAACGTAAAATGCCCTAAAATGAAGATCTCGGCTCTGATCACACTTGCCTTCTCTATCACACAGAGGTGGGCTGGCTCTCCAGGGGGAATATAACAAAGCGTCTTTTTCAATTGAGGGATGAACTACTTGTATTTTTAAGGGAAAAGGATCACTATTTTCGAAAATATCTGGAGGACGAGGAATTTATCATAAGATTGGCTTACTTGTCAGACATTTTCGAAGCCATCAACCACTTAAATTTGTCATTTCAAGGA